>OGOH01000743.1_pt1 | contig 25102 bp, 12 predicted proteins | sample 1552571 | NCBI WGS metagenome assembly OGOH01 (sample SAMEA2580170, study PRJEB22360) | human gut metagenome | biome: human gut; feature: human-associated habitat; material: faeces | place: Denmark | collected 2008/2010
TCCATGTAACAAACAGCCGTTTCAATAATGTAGAGAAAAAGGGAAATTTAATTACCGGAGCCAAAGATGTAGTGTTAAATGAAGTGTATATCAATGGAAATAAGGTGAAAAAATAAGATGCCCCCTATTATATCGGGTGAACAATGGGCTCACCCGATATAATGATAAAATATAACTTTACCATCATTTATCTTCATTGTCCAACCTGATTTTTTGCATATTCTGTAGAAGTCATTCCCCAATAAGATTTAAAACTTTTACTAAAATAATGAGGATCACTAAAACCTACCATATAAGCTATTTCCGACATTGTATATTGGTTTTCCTTAATCAGTTCAGCAGCTTTCCTCATACGCATTTCTTTTATATACATTATAGGAGCCATACCAGTTAAAGACTTCAGCTTATGAAAGAAATTGGTCCGACTCAGACTGAAATAACTGACCAATTGATCTACATTCAATTCCGGATTACTAAGTTGCTCTTCCATAATTCCAGCTAACTTATTAAGAAAAGCGGCATCTTTAGCCGACAATTGAACCGATTTATCTTTTTCTTTATTTTCACTCCCCTCTTCATACCCTACCTTACAATAATATGCTTGTAACATTTTACGCCGAGTTAGAATATTCTCTACTTTAGCTTGCAAATAATTAATACTAAATGGCTTCGTAATGTAATCATCAGCTCCTGTATGGATACCGGTCAGAATGCTATCCATATCCGTCTTAGCAGTCAATACTATGGCAGGAATATGCGAAGTTCGTTCATCGTTCCTTAGTTCCTGCAACATCTGTAGACCACTTTTTACAGGCATCATGATATCAGTAATTATTATATCAGGTAGATCAGAGAAAGCCTTTTTTAATCCAACCTCTCCATTATCAGCCTCAACAGACCGATATGCTTCCTGAAATATTTGTTTGATAAATACTCTTAATTCATAATTGTCTTCAACAATAAGCATGAGCGGCTTCTCCGCTTCATTCAATTCTTGTAGTTCGTTTTGAGAATTGAAATCTAAATTTGTATCTTCGTTCCAATCTGATAATATATATTCCGTGTCAGACGGATAATGTTTTTTACCTTTTAATAGCCTTACAGTAAATAGGCTCCCTTTTCCGAACTCACTTTCCACATTTATACTACCATAATGCATTTCCACAAGTTCTTTAGCTACTGAAAGTCCGATACCAGAACTTAAAGGAGCGTAAATGCTATCCGGAACCACATTCTCGTAACGATTGAAAATCACTTTCTGCTTTTCTCTCTTTATCCCTACTCCTTCATCTTGAACTTGAAGAAGGACTGCATTCCCATCATCTTTCATACTAACCCAAATGTTCTTGCCATCAGGAGTGTATTTGAAGGCATTAGACAGCAAATTAAAAATAATTTTCTCTAATTTATCCTTGTCCACCCAAAGATTTACTTTAGACAATTGAGTGTTAAAATTCAGACTAATATGCCGCTCTTGAGATAAAGCTGTAAAATAGTTGATTATCTCTTTCGTGAAACTGATAATATCCACATACTGAACTCTCAGTTTCATCTTGCTATTCTGGATTTTATTAAAATCCAAAATCTGCCCTACCAACCTCTGCATACGGTCACTATTCTTTTTAATAATCTTCAAAGTATCTCTCACCTTCCCAGAAAGGCTCTCGTCTCTGAGTATATATTCCAAAGGTCCGGTAATCAATGTTAATGGAGTTCTTAATTCGTGAGACACGTCAGTAAAGAAGCTAAGTTTTAATTGAGTAATCAATTCTTCATTTTTAGCCTTATTTTTTATCCGATAAAAAACGGTATATATATAAATGGCAACTGCAATAAATAATACAATCAAGAAGATATAGAGCATAGTAGCATAAGGTGTCTCAGAGAAAGTAGGAAGCACTTCAAAAGAAAGTGTTCGTTCATTTTCAACCCATACACCTTCATTATTGGTAGACTTTACACGAAATACATATTTTCCCGGAGGAAGATTAGTATAGTTGGCCTCATGCCCGTTATCCGTCAAACGAAAGTTTTTATCAAAACCGTCTAACTTGTAAGCATATTGAATATACTCCGTATTGGTCATGTCTAGAGCAGAAAATACCAGTCTGAGGGTATGATTATTAGGAGGTAACTGCATATCCCTGCTATCATCAGGATTAACAGACAAAATAGAAGGAGTTTTTCTGGGAGTCAGTTCCTGATTGTTTACCCAAATAGAAGAGAAAAATATTTGTGGTATAAAATCTGTTTTATGGATATTCTCAGGGGTAAAATAGAACAAACCTCGGTTAGTACCAAAAAAAATCTGCCTGCCATCTGTTGCCCCCACACCTTCACTGAAATGCATATTAAATGCGATATGCTCACTAGGATACTGAATCTGTTCGGCCGAAGCTACAAATTTCACTAATCCACCACCCGTCACCAACCATAAATTCCCTTGTTTATCCTCGTGCATAGAATAAATAATATCTGAAATAAGTCCATTTTTCTGTGTGAAGGATTTACATTGATAAGAATGGAGCCCCATGGGAGAAAGCTCATTTAACCCTCCGCCATAAGTAATGGCAAAAATTTTCCCATTATCCATACATTGAATCATTTGTACGTCATTATTACTAAGGCTATTCACATTCCCCTGCTCACGGCATATAGAATGAAAATCTATTTCTTCAGGACAATGAAAAGAAACCTTAAATTGTAAAATCCCTGCTGTTGTAGACACCCAGATACGCCCTTGATTATCTTCAGTAATATGTCTGACTTTATAAAAATGACTTATCGGATATCTCTTTAACAAATTGCGATGATTGATAAATCTTAAAGTACCATCAGGCATAGTTTCAATCAAATTCAATCCACCTCCGTAAGTAGCTACCCAAAGTCTCTGCTTACTATCCTGAAAAGTAAAGTAAATATTATCATTACTCAATGAATAGGGGTCATCAGCTTTATATTTAAAATGCTGTAATTCAAAATTGCCTTTTGAAGTTTCTGTTGCTTTTATCAATCCCTGGCCTTTAGTAGAAATCCAATAAACACCAGCCGAATCTTGCATGATGGCATATACTTTGCCCCATTTCATCCTTTTCAATAATCGAAGCCGGGCATCATATATAGAAACATTCATATCTCTGCTTCCCGTCCAAATACGTTGTTTTTTGTCTATATACAGTGCCCTGATCTCATTATCAGGTAACTCTACATCCTGAGGAGTAGGCGTATAGATATGAAATTTATCAGGGATAAAAGTGATACGCTTAAGTCGGTTGAGCTGGGTACTCATCCATAAATTTCCTTGTTTATCAACAAAAGCAGCAAAACAGCGGTCATTTGATTTCCACTTGACAGGCTGCTCCGTAGTATTAAAAGGTATTAACCGCCTATTTTGAGAATCAAAATAAGAAAATCCTCCTCCCTTAGGGTGTACCCATAAAATATCGTTCCGATCCTCAAAAGCAAAAAAATCACTTTCAGTATTTAGCGGTCTTCCCAGTTCGTCCTTTCCTTCAATAAAGCTTAAACGCTGTGTTTTCAGATCAAACAAAGTGACTCCCGGAACAGGATGTACAAGCCACAATAAATCTCCACAAGTAATTTTAGCAGACTCTATGGTTTTGTCTTTCAACAGAGAAAGAGAGTCAAGCATCACATGTCTTATCTCACCGAGAGAGTCATGAATAAAAAAGCCGTCTGAATCAGTAACATATATCAGTCCAGCCACAGAAGGCAAAATAGAAATCACAGAAGCCGATGTTGGCAATTGAGTATGAATAGAAAGTTCTCCAGTCAACAAGTATTTATAAACTTTACCTTGATGTGCACCTAAATATATATATTCTTCCAACTCTGTTGCAAAATAAAAAGGTATTTTCTCACTTTTTCGACAATCAGACAAAGAAATAATAGAAAGTTCTGAATCATATAGTCGATATACCCCCTCATCCGTAAGAAGCCATTCCCGTAATTTCGAATCCATAAATACAGACCGGATTTTACCAGTAGACAACGTATTTTCTCTTGATGAATAGAATTGAAATGTCATAGATAAATCTTCGGGAGCCGTAACGACCCGTACTGCACTCCCATCTTCACGTAATAACCATACTATTCCATTCGGAAGGACAGATATTGACCGAAAGCTATTGGCTGTTTTTTGAATGACAGGTTCAAAGACTTCCTTGTCAGGATTAAAACGATAACAAGTGGAATCATAACACAATACCCATATACATCCGAATTTATCCTCGACTATATCTAATAAACGATCATTGGTCAGTCCTCCCAAATCTTCCATATTCGATTTATAATTCTTAAAATTATAACCATCAAACCGATAAAGCCCATTCCAAGTAGCAAACCATAACAGACCTTTATGATCTTGGATAATATCGTTGACCAGCCCATCCTCCACTCCATTCTGACTGGAAAAGTACGTAACTGAATATTTTTGAGGTATAGCTCCTTTTACCGGCACATCGGCTGCAAAAAGGCATAGTATTACTACACAGAAAAAGGTAAGAATATCAACCCAGTATGTTTTCATATCAAAGTAATGTGTTTCCTTTGCGAAATTAGCAGAAAATGGGTATTCATCAAAGTACTTTCTACATTTAATCCATCGCAATATATGTTGTTTAGCTACCTTTGATAGATATTCCAACTAAATTATCAGTTTTTCCACTTATAAAAAGATAACATCCGTCTATATTTGACATCAAAACAAAAACAACTCTAATACTAAATTAATAATGAAAGACATGAGAAAAAAAAGAGTATTTAAAATCCCGTTCTGTTATAGTACAGGGTATTCTCCAAAAAGATTTTGGTTTGCTTGCGGAATTTCCTTAGGACTAGTTTCCTTACCATTATCCACCTTTGCAAACAACTGGTCAGGCCAACAAAGTTCAGCAATTCTAAAATCGGTTCAGCAAAACCGAATCATTACGGGTAACATCATAGACGAAAGTGGAGAAGCATTGATCGGCGTTTCCGTATTGATAAAAGGAACTACTCAGGGAACAGTAACTGACTTGGACGGTAACTTCACACTGGAGATTTCAGCAGGTGCTACCTTAGTTATTTCATACGTGGGTTATAAAACACAGGAAATTAAAGTAGGGAACCAACAAAAACTGTCTATCACGGTCGAAGCAGATAATAAACTACTGGACGAAGTGGTAGTAGTGGGCTATGGTGTAGTAAAGAAATCAGACCTTACCGGTTCTGTAGGTAGTGTAAAATCAGAGACGATTTCTGCTAAAGGTGCAACATCAGTTGTCGAAAGTCTGCAAGGGCAAGTTGCTGGAGTGAATATCTCACAGTCTTCTAGCCGTGCCGGTGACGGATTCAATATTCAGATTCGAGGTAAAAGTTCATTAAATGGCGGCAATCCATTATATGTAATCGATGGAGTAGTTTGTGAAAATATGGATTTTCTAAATCCGATGGATATTGAAAAAGTGGACATTTTGAAAGATGCTTCATCTACCGCCATCTATGGTTCACGGGCCACAAATGGTGTAGTGATGATTACCACCAAAAAGGGAGACAAAGATGTAGCCAAGACTACAATCAGCTATGATGGATATTATGGTGTAAAAACCAAAGCCAATATGCCGGACTTTATGGAAGGAGATGATTTCATGAAATTCCGTTTCTCCCGTTATCTGGTTTCATCTATGGATGCCTCTTCGGGAATGACTAACTGGGAAATGACTGATGCCAATTTCCTGAACTTCTGGGGAAATGGCAGTCAAATAGTGAAAGATATGTATCTCAATAATAATTATACCGATTGGGTAGATATCGTAACCCGTAACGGCTCACAACAGAATCATTTCATCAATATCTCGGGAAATGCAAAAAATATAACCTACCGCGTAGGACTAGGGTATCAAAATGAGGAAGGAATCATGTATGACGGTTATGAACGCTGGAATATAAAAGGAGCAGTAGATCATAAGATTTCAGATAAAATCTCAGCCGGATTCTCCACAAATATGGCAACAGCATCCAAAGAGAGTGGTAGCAACTACTCTATTTTGGAAGGGTTCCGTATGACCCCTAATATGCCATGCTATTATTGGGAAGGGGAAAAGGCAGGACAATTAATTTCACAACCAGGTAAAGATGCCGCCATCTATCCCAATGGTGGTGGTCCGACTTCCTCCATCAATCCAGTGGTGGACCGTTTGAACTCAAAAGACGATACACGTTCTTATGATGTGATGGCAAACATTTATTTGCAATACAGCCCCGTTAAAGAAATAATTCTTAAAACTACTTTCTCCCCCATGTATACCAAAACCCATCGTGGTACATTCTATAACGGAGAAACCCAACTTCGTTCTGGAAAAACAAACATGGCCGAAAACTATAATGATGAAATATTCTCGTATACTTGGGATACGCAAGCCAATTACATCAAGAATTTTGGAGATCATAGTCTGAATGCCTTGGCCTTATTCAGTGTCTATGAACAAAAATTACAAGGCGACTATATCAATGTAGTGGATATGCCATTTGATGTAGACTGGCATAATCTTGGTTCAGGCACTGTACAAAGTCAGTCTAGCTATTATAAAAAAATCTCCATGTTATCTTATGTAGCCCGTATCAACTATGCCTACAAAGGCAAATACATGCTGACTGTATCTTCACGTTGGGACGGCAGTTCCAAATTCCAAAAAGACAATCGTTGGGGGATGTTCCCCTCAGCTGCCTTGGCATGGCGCATTTCCGATGAAGATTTTATGGGATTTGCCAGCAAATGGTTAAGCAATTTAAAACTCCGTGCCAGTTTTGGCGTTACCGGTAATAATGCCGGTGTAGGGCCTTATGACACACAAGCTTTGGCAAATATTAAATATTACTATAATTACGGATCGTCTGTTGCCAACGGTTATGGTTATACCATGACGAACGCCGACCTGACTTGGGAGAAGACAACCGAAATCAACCTCGGTCTTGACTTCGGTTTCTTGAATAATCGTATCAATGGATCTATCGATATCTACAACAAAGATTCCAAAGATCTCTTGATGGAGATGGAAACTCCATTTGAACTAGGTTCCTATACCGGCTCTATTGTAAGTAATGTGGGTAAGGTGAACAATAAGGGTATGGAAATCCAACTGAATACCATCAACGTAAAGAATAAAGATTGGAACTGGGAGACAACCTTCTCTTTTGCGCGTAACATTAACTCTATCAAAGAATTGAATGGTACCAAAGAAGACTTAGTGGGTAACAAATGGTTTATCAATCACCCTATAGACGTAGTCTACGGCTATAAATACACCGGAATCTGTACTCGAGAAGAAGCGCAAGCTTATGCCCAAGACCCGAAAATGAAAACCAAATTCTATGAAGGCGAGATGAAAATCTATGATAAGGATGGCAATGGTACTATTGATGCCAATGACAAAATGATCCTCGGACATTGTGCTCCGACCTGGACCGGCAGTTTCACTTCTAACCTGTCATACAAGAATATTGATTTCTCTTTCAGTATTTACACTAGTCAGGGAGGAATGGTATACTCTCCCTTCATGGCCGAATTCGTAGACTATGGACAGCGTGGCATGAATCGTCTGAACATGGATTATTATATACCGCAAGGTGCTCCGATACTAGGTGCTGATGGCTCTATAGCCTATCAGGAAGCCACTCATTACGGTAGTTATCCCTTCCCAACCAATGGTGGAAACGGTAAAGGAGGCGGTGCATACTGGCAAAGTGGTGCCAATGAGGACCGGGCACAAAATTTCGTTGATAACTCATATGTCCGAGTCAAAAACATTACTCTTGGCTATACTTTTCCACAGAAATGGATTTCAAAACTTCATATTTCCAACTTAAGAATCTACGCCAATGTATTAAACCCCTTCACTTTCACAAGTTATGAAGGATTCGATCCCGAATGGGCTGATGCACAAGTAGGTGACGGTACCGGTGGTGTCAGTTCAAGAACTTATCAAGTTGGTATAAATTTAAAATTCTAAAATTAAATGATTATGAAAAAAATATATTTCATTATGGCATTAGGATTGGCAACTCTCTCAGGATGTTCGGATTTTCTTGACCAAAACAACAAATCTAATGTTCCATCAGCTGAATTTTATCAGACTTCGGCAGGATTCGCCAGTTTAACTAACAGCGCTTACTCCACACTGCGAGAGCTTTATAATGCCCAACCGCAATTATTCGTAGCGGGAACAGACCTGTATGCAGACGGAAAGTCACAGGGAGTAGTCATGAGCCAATATACCTTCACTGCAGATGAAGGCATTATAAAAAATTTCTATGTAAGTTGTTTTAAAGGTATTCAGCTAGCCAATAGCGTTATATCTTATGGAGACATAACGGAAGATTCCAGTGTACGACTGCAATATGTGGACGAAGCACGTTTTATCCGTGCATGGTATTATTTCCAACTAGTGCAACAGTTCGGGCCTGTAGCTTTGAACAAACAAATGTTTGACCATGCCGAAATGAGTCATGAACGTGCCAGTCTTGCAGATGTTTATAAGTTCATCATTGAAGAGTTTGAGTATCTAGCCTCTTCCGAATCCCATTTAATGGAACGTGCCAACTCCGGTGTAGGACGTGCCAATAAACGCGCAGCAACCTTTTACTTAGCCAAAACCTATCTGACTCGTGGATGGCTAGATGGCACTGATTACGAAGCCCAAGAAGAAAATATAGCTCAAAATTCAGACTTCGCAAATGCAGCTAAGTATGCCTTGGAAGCAATTAATGGCGAAATTCCTTTCCTCTCCATAGAAGAAGCTTTTGACGTAGAAAATGAAGAAAACAATGAAATATTCTGGAGCATACAGTTTAATTCGGCTGCTGTAGAAGATCCCGTAAAAGACGGTTCCTACCAACAAGCCCAATTCGGAGCTTATTTAGGTGGTTCCGAAAAACCAAGAAATAAGGCAATTGACGGTTGCTTTGCTCCTTCACTACGTCTACAGCAAATGTATAGTCGGGGTGATGCACGGTTGGAACAAACTTTTATGTTAGAATTCCATACCAGTTATTTCGACTATTACTCAGCACCGACTAGTTCTTCTATCATTTATTATTATGCTCCAGCATGGGCTACAGATGAAGATATCGCTGCCTGGAAAGCAGACGATCCTTATGGAATTAAAAAGAATACACTGGTAAGCAAAACAATAGCAGACGGTGGTATTGCTCCATCCAACGGTGCCCCAGCCACATACAAAGACCGTCGTTCACAAGACTACGGCAATGCTTGTATCAAGAAATTTGATGATTATTCAGAAACTTCTATTGCTAACCGTAATTCTACTTGCAGCATGCATGATGTGGTAGTAGCGCGCTTAGGAGAAACCTATCTGATTGCCGCCGAAGCCTATTTAAAAATGGGTAAAACAGAAGAGGCTGCACAAATGATCAATAAACTTCGTCAACGTCCAGGAACTATTCGTAAAGGATACACAACAGAAATGACTGTCACCAGCAACGATATTAATATTGATTTTATTCTTGATGAACGTGCTCGTGAATTAGCTGGAGAATATGTCCGTTGGACAGATTTGAAGCGTACTCACACTTTAGTGGAATATGCCACAAAATATAATGAAGACGGCATAAAAGAATCTGCTATGATAGGCCCTGATGGTAAATACAAGATTCTTCGTCCTATTCCACAAGCTGCCATTGATTTGAATCAAGCTAAAGTGACACAAAACCCTGGTTATTAAGTTAAAAAACATGCTGATGAAAATTTTTTTACTTATTCTTCTATACTTTATAAATAATGTATTAGTCTTGTCAGCTCAAGGTACTCCCGGTAAATGGGGAGATCAGGGCAATGGAACATACATAAATCCGATTTTAAATGCTGACTACTCTGACCCGGACGTTATCCGGGTCAGAGATAAATATTACATGATAGCTTCCGACTTTCATTTTCTAGGAATGCAAGTATTGGAATCTTCAGATATGATCAATTGGAAACTGATTTCCCAAATCTATCACCATTTTGATTTTCCCGGCTGGGATAACAACCAACAATATGCAGGAGGTTCATGGGCACCCTCAATTCGTTACCATGATAACAAATTCTGGGTCTTTTTCTGTACTCCCAAAGAAGGATTATTCATGTCAAATGCTGTCAATCCTTCAGGTCCTTGGAGCCCTTTACATTTAGTTAAGAAAGTAGAAAAATGGGAAGACCCTTGCCCCTTTTGGGATGAAGATGGTCAAGCATACCTAGGCCGGAGCCGTCATGGAGCCGGGCCTATCATTATTCATAAAATGAGTGCAGACGGTACACGTCTACTTGATGAAGGAATGACCGTATACACTGGACCTGTAGCCGAAGGAACAAAAATTTTCAAAAAAGATGGTTACTATTATCTCTCTATTCCGGAAGGAGGAGTAGGTACGGGATGGCAGACTATCCTCCGCTCAAAAAATATATATGGTCCTTATGAAAAGAAAGTAGTATTGGAACAAGGAAGTACTACGATAAACGGCCCTCATCAAGGAGCCATTGTCGATACTCCGGATGATCAATGGGCTTTTTTTCATTTCCAACATCATCATGCCTTAGGCCGTGTAGTTCATCTTCAGCCCATGCATTGGGAAAACGATTGGCCCGTTATCGGAGTAGACTTTGATAGAAATGGAATAGGAGAACCTGTATATGTATGCCAGAAACCCATTGAAAGCAAAACCATATTCGCTCCGCAAACAGATGATGATTTCTCTACCCCCAACCTATCACTGCAATGGCAGTTTAATCATAATCCGACAGACCACGCATGGTCCTTATCGGCACATCCAGGTTCACTCACTCTGAAAGCATTGAAATCTTCAACCTTCAGATTGGCACGCAACACCCTGACACAAAAGATTATGGGGAATATAAGTGAAGCTACAATAGCTATGGATTTTACAGAAATAGCTGATGGGCAACGATGCGGATTAGCTTGCATGGGAAAAATAAATAATGTTCTAGGTATCAAGATGGAGAAAGGACAAAAGTATCTGTACACATCCAATGATACAACAGAAATAAGTACAACTTTCCCAAACGGAAACCAAATTTATCTACGTGTATCTATCGACATGACCAATCAGAAGTTCCAATACTTCTACAGTACAGATAATATACGTTTTATTCCTTATGGAACTTCCTTTTTTATTCCATTCGGTTTTTGGAAAGGCGCCCGCATTGCACTATATTGTTACAACAAAGAACAGGAAGCAGGAACAGCTTCATTCCAATGGTTCAAATACAAACATGACGGACCTCAAAATAAAATAGACAATGCAGCCGAACAGATTATTTCCAATATAGCGCGTACTTCATTTCCGCATAAGAAAATAAAAGTGATCTGCCCTGATTCCGCTTCCAACCAAAAAGGTCATTCACGCCAGTTAATACAGCGAGCAATAGACTCTTGTTCTTTGGCAGGCGGAGGACACGTTATAATTTCGAAAGGAATCTATTATTTAAAGGGAAATCTAGTACTGAAAAGTGATGTCAATTTACATTTAGAGAAAGACGCCTATCTACTTTTCAGCGGTAAGGCTGATGACTTTCTTCCTGAAGTATGGACACGTTGGGAAGGTACGGAACTATATGGACATTCTCCCATGATTTATGCCAAACATGCCACTAATATAGCCATTACAGGACAAGGTACCATAGACGCCCAAGGAGGACGGGAATTTGCTTCATGGTCTCAGATAGAGGTATCAGACAGAAATCGTCTGCGTAAAATGGGAGAAAAACTAATCCCTGTCACAGAAAGGATCTTTGGGAAAGGTACTATACTACGTCCCTCTTGCATACAATTCATGGGATGTTCTCGCATTTTAGTAGAAGGTATCACCATTAAGAATTCTCCTTTCTGGACTATTCATCCTGTATACTGTGACAATGTAATAGTACGAAGCATCACCATTGACAGTCACTATCCTAATAATGATGGATGTGATCCTGAATCAACTTCCAATGTATTAATAGAAAAATGCATTTTCCGCACGGGAGATGATGCCATAGCTATCAAAGCAGGCCGTGACGCCGACGGCCGTGAAATAGGACGCCCTTCAAAAAACATCGTCATACGTAATTGTCTGTTCCAGTCTGAATGCAATGGTTTATGTATCGGCAGTGAAATGTCAGGCGGCGTGGAAAACGTATATATGGATAATATACAAATCGGAACAGTAAAGAATGCCCTTTATTTTAAATCCAACCGTGACAGAGGAGGATATATTCGTAATATACAAGTCAGCAATATTACTATAGAACGCTCAAAAGGAGCCATTCTCCGTTTTGAAACCAATTATTTCGGTTTTCGAGGTGGCAGACATGCTTCTCAATATGAGAATTTCCGCATCAGTAATGTAAAAGCTGATTGTTCCGACCACTATGCAATCTTTATGGATGGATATGAAGAAAAGCCCATAAGAAATATCGAAATAGAGCATTTCCATGTACGAAAAGCTGCTTATCCTTATTACTTAAAGTGTGCGGAAAATATCCGCCTTAAAGACACTTCCGTGAATGGAAGAAACTTGCCGGAATATCCGGAAAAGCACAAAAAACGTGTAACACTGGATATATACTAATTATGCACAAAGCCCCGACTTTCACAAGCAGGGGCTTTGTGCGTAAAAGAAAGAAGGGGTGCATTTTGACACACCTTCAAAGAATAGGAACCGGACATGTGAAAACCGCATCCGGATATGTCAGCGAAAATGCACGGTACAGAGTTGTCAGGCGTGAAGGCTGTCCCCTGCGATGCCGCTGTTTTAAAGCAAAAGGAAACAGGACGATAGAACTGAATCATAGGCTTAGACAATACAAGCGGAGAGCCAAAGAACTGCTCTGCTCTGAGAAAGGACTGAAACACAGAGGGCAGAGATGCATAGAACCGGAGGCCGTGTTCGGACAAATTAAAAACAATATGAACTACAAACGTTTCCGACATTTTGGAAAGGACAAGGTCTTCATGGACTTTGCCTTCCTAGCCATTGCCTTCAATATAAAAAAGATGTGTGCAAAACTGACAAAAGAAGGTATGAACTGGCTGATTAGACTGTTTTATAAGCTTACAACTGCTGTTTTTAGATGCTGGGAACACATAAATCAAAGAAATCTTCAAAAGATCGCAGCTTAAAGAAAATGAACAGATTTGTATAGTGATGAACAAAAAAGAGGTGCATCGTGCATTACGACACACCTTCTATTAAATTGAATTAGCTTAATATTTTATTTAATAATTGGAACAGAACTCGGCTTTCAGGAGATGAATATTCTTTTTTACTGGTCAGATTTTCTAACAGAATATATTGTTTTAGTACATATAGATAATAGAAATCATGTAATGCTATTATAGTGGCATTGGTTAATGTGTTTTTAATGTGTTGGATGACAGTTGATTTTCCACAGTAATTGCTATTTTAATATCAACACATGTTTCATAAACAGGCCTCGCAATTGTCATATAATAAAATTGTTCGTTAGATGAATTCCTAAAAAGAAAGCGAAGAAAGAATTACTCCGTTGCCGGAAGCATCATTTGTATATTTTGCAAATATACCTTCTGTTTGGAGCAGCAAGAATTGTGATATAATTTATCTTGAGTATAGAAATGCCGGGAGGATTATTGTTACATAGCCTGAAAGATATAAATCTTTCATACCAATCATAAATCAGGCTCAAAACATGGATGATCATCTGTTCATTCGCAGGTGGAAATGCTGAGATTATCTTCATTTTAAATGCCTCAGCGATAAAATCCGGTTGTTCCTTTTCTCCTTTCATCTATCGCTGAAACTCCCTGCCCATAGGCGTTCCGGCTATGAAGGGGCTCCTGTCATTGCTCTGTCAGCCTCCTTTCAGCCTGCTCTTTCACATTTTTTGTGAAGGAATAAAACGATACGGGCTGAAATGGAAGTGAGGGGAAATGGTTTCAGATTTAACCGGCTGATTTTCTGTGCATATTACATAAGATGACAGGATGAGGGGAAAAGGGAGCGTATCGGATTAGTGGGGGAGTAATACACGGAACAGACTAGGTCTGTAAGCTGAACAGGCTAAGTCTGTGCACTGAACAAGCTGGCGTGTTTTAAAAACGTATAGTTGTTTTTTAAAAGCCTGAAGATGTTTTCTTAAAAGTTGAAGACGTATTTTTTAAAGCTCAAGGTGTATTTTAAAAACATAAAGGCGTATTCAACAATAACATTAGTAACGTATAAGCCCCAACATTAGTAACGTGTCAGCTCGTATGTTAGTAACGTGTAAGCCCACACGTACATAAGCATCGGGTCACACATACGCAAGCATCGGCCTACACATACGTATGTATTGCGCCCTGTATCCATTGAATTTTGCACCAAGTTCCATTAAATCTTGCACCAAGTTTCATCGAATCCTGCACCAAGATCTGCCATATTTCCGCCCCCTCTTGACAAACGCCTTTTTATGTTGTATATTTGTAGTTTGCCAAACTTAAAAAAGTAACTCATGAATGTATTCGCTACTCTCAAAACAGTCTTCTTCGGAAGCAAATTCCTGTCAAGCCCTGTTCCTATTGACGGAACACCGCGTCGTGATCTCGTATCCGCTCTCAACGGGCTGATGCCGCTTTGCCGGACTATACCCGGCGTGCGTCTGGCGCTGGATATCCGCGAGGGCCAAGTAGTTCTGGCATTGAACTGGACTCCGCGCACCGACGGGAATGCTCCCACGGGCAGTTACCACTACATCGTGTCGGACGAAGACGGAGTAAGAGAGATGGCCGACTCACAGGTTCTTCTCACTGAAAACGGTAAGGATAACCTGCCGGGGAGTATGGACGATTCTCGGACACATCCGACAGTCTCAACTGAAAAGACAGAGAAGGATTCCGCTCACTTGAAAAAAGATGTTCAGAAAAAAGCGGGACCAACCTCCCCAGAAGATACTGGCAAGAAAGCGAAATCACATACCCTGATGCAGGAAGTGACCGCTTTCCTCATCTCCCGCTACCGCTTCCGGTTCAATGTGCTTACTGAAGAAACTGAAGTGGCAAGTGTAGAAAACAACATTCCCGATACTCATCTGCGTTACACCAAAGTGGACGAACGATGGATGAACTCACTAAGTCTGGAGGCTATTGAAACGGGCATAGACTGTTGGGACAGGGACATTCAACGCTTTGTGCGCTCACGCCGCATCAGTGAATACCATCCCTTTACTGCCTATTTTGAGCAGCTTCCCGAATGGGACGGCACGGACCGGGTGTCCGCGTTGGCACGCAGGGTGTCCGACGACCCGGTATGGGTGAACGGTTTCCACCGTTGGATGCTGGGACTCTCTGCCCAATGGATGCAGCTCAATCCGGATAACAACCGCGCCAACAGTGTGGCTCCCCTGCTGGTGAGCAGTCGCCAGGGATTGGGGAAAAGTACGTTCTGCCGTCTGCTGATGCCCGATAGGCTGAAATCCTACTACACGGAAAGTTACGACCTAAGCTCCCCGGCATCCGCCGAAGCCAAGCTGGCTGCCTACGGATTAATCAACCTGGATGAATTCGACAAACTAGGTGCGTCCAAAATGCCTTTGCTGAAGAACCTGATGCAAGCCTCCGCACTGAATATCCGCAAGGCTTACAAACACAGCGCTTCATCGCTTCCCCGTATTGCCTCGTTCATCGGCACCAGCAACCGGGAGGATTTGCTGGTAGACCGCACCGGCTCACGCCGCTTTCTTTGCGTCAGTCTGAAGCATGCCATAGACTGCACCACGTCCGTAGAGCATAAGCAATTGTACGCCCAGCTTAAAACAGAACTTCTATCCGGTGAACGAAGCTGGTTCAATAAAGAAGAGGAACAGACTATACAGCAACATAATGCCCTATTCTACAAGCATGTACCCGAAGAAGAGGTGTTCCGCCTTTGCTTTCGCTTTGCTACAGAAGAGGACAATCCGCAGGAAGTGCTTAGCCTCTCCGCCACCCAACTGTTTGAACGCATGAAGGCCGCCCATCCTTCGATCATGAGAGGGATGACCGCCTACAGCCTGAGCCGTATCCTGCCCCAGCTGGGCGAACGGGTACATACCACCAAGGGAAATGTATACCGGGTGGTAGAATGTTAGCTTTCAATTAATTGAGAATTTATCTATGGAAATGAGATTCCCGGTATGGAAGTCGATTAGACGCATTCACACTCTCAAGCATATATTGTCAAGAAGTGTGAATGCCCTTTTCTAGTATATGAATGGGTCATCCGGCATCATAATGAGCGCTGCATACCAAACGTATTTTATATTTCACCGTACTCCCTGCCTGTAAAAATTTGGATGAGGTTTTAAATCCGAATGCATATATGCTCCCGTTATGATCATATATATACCGTTTCTCAATATCCAATAACGGGTCTCCGTTTCTTAATCCCTCTATGGTTTCATTCAGTTCATCCAGTGATGATCCGCTGAACGTCTTATGCAATATTTTTGCCTCCTCTTCAGTCGGAAGATGCCATCCGTCTGCTTCCTCCTCCTGTATGATATTCCGCACATCGGAAGCGAATCCACTCCACTCATCCAGACTCATCAACAAAATATCCGCCCCTGTGGAACTTGCATTCTCTATGCCAGCTACAATACCGCCGTTCCAGATACCGCCAATTTCGGGTAGCCCGGAAAGATCCGGATTAATGGAAGGCGGCTCACTACCGCCATTACCTTCATCAGCACCGCCAAAATTGAATTTGATGTCTATCGGAGCCTTCCATTCACCTGATATCAAACTGCCCCCTACCGTGACATCACCCGAATAGCTGCCCCCGATATTCAATGGCACGTTCGCTTCCGGCTTTCCTTTGAAAGTGTATCCAAACGTCTTTGTCTGACTATTATCTTCCAAGGTTATGGAAAAAACGGTCTGAGAGCCGCTCCCCGGAAAAATATAAAAAGGCTTTGCACTCCAAATTCCACCCGGCTCAGACTCACAAATAATTTCCGTACTCTTGTCTTTGCCGGAATACTCCCTTGTAAACGACAGGGAAGAATATAAAGGCGAAATCTGCAAACTCACCTTTTTAACGTTTGCCGGTATATCTTCCAAACTGATATTGACTAAAGATACAGCATAATAGAGGGTTACAGAAACAGATATATTTTTCTTATTGGCAATTGTCACAGTTGAAGTGCCCATCATTAGCGCGCGTGAGCTTCTGTTATTTTCTTTCATAACAATTACATCATCAAGGCTAGGATCTTTCGGAACGATATATTCCTCTCCCAAACCGGCTATTGCAACAATAGTATATCGGGCAGGAGGTAACTTCATTTCAATCTGGGCGTTATCTGTCATTTTCAGACTGGCAGAACAGCTGCCGTCCTCTGCAAACGCATAGATATAGGCCGGATAATTAATCTGGGATTCTCCGCTAGACCTGGCAGATATCTTTAAAGGAAGATTTGTTTGCGAGACTCCGTCTTCATCGTCTTCTTCATCATACATCGGGCGTTGGCAAGAAACAGCAGACAGCAGCAATAGAAACAGAAGCACCTTTAATTCGGTTAATCTATAATTCATAACATATTATTTGTTTGTGGGTTTATTTCTTCTCCATTTATAACTATATCCTCTTCTTCATTTCCCGGAGTCCAACCCGAAATACTTCCTCCCGTTATAATTACATTTCCGTCTTTTACTACAATATTGTATTTATGAATACATCCGGACAATAAGCCCGGAGACAGGTCGTCTCGTCGTGTTATGTAATATTTGTTGTTACGGGTATATTCAATGGTGAGATTAACAGAATGGTTTTTCACGGCTTTCGGATCAATGTTTCCGTCATTCTCGCCCCCGTTCAGGATAAAATAAAAAGAAACATCCTGATTGTTCATGGTGTGTGACGGAGTAATCTGGAAGGTTTCCTTGGGAGTTTCGCTGATGGTGATGCTGTTCGTTTCAAAGAGGAGTAGTATCCTTGGGTCGTCAACCCATTTCCTTCAAGTCTGATTTTGTCAATAACGGCCTGTGCCATATCTCCTTCACCCTTTATGTTTATCTTTAATAGTGACAAAACGTGCTTAAATGAATAATCGCCCGAAAAGGCCACATTGCCAAGGTCGGTATCGTAGGAAAGCTTCCTGGATGCTACTAGAAAGTCATATTGGTCAATATTTTCCCAAGTCCCGTTCTGGCTGTCGAGAGAAGGCATTTTTATATTTTCCTTACTTTCGGCTTTGGAACCGGAGTGGGGATAATATGCGTAAAAAGTATGTTCCTGGTTTTTATCTTTCCAAAAGACACTCTTTTCTGTAGTCCAGGAAGTTCCATCGAATATCCAGCGGACGGCGCTGTCATTGTCCATAAAAACACCTATATCATCGGTTTTACTAAAACTAGCGATGGCATTTTCATGATCTTGCAAGTAGCGTGCTCCGGAAACTGTTTTCCCGATTCTTGCCATAATGGATACCGTGTACTCTTTTTCTTGTGATTGCTCTAATTCCTCACTACCTTGGCAGGCAGAGAAGTACATGAACGTCAATAGCGATACATACAATGATCTTTTCATTCTTTTATTTTATAATAGTGAGGGACAAAACATCAGCTTATCCGTTAAAATTAAAATGAGGACAAGTTGAATTGGTCGAGGATTAAAGCATGTCTGCTTATTGTCGGTAAGAAATTAAACTTGTGTTCGGCTGCGAAAATAATTCATTCTTAGCAAAAAGAAAAACAAAATGATAAAAAGATGAAAATTAAATGTGTTATGCCGGCAACAGCATGAACATTCTTACCGGTATATTCCCATAAAAAATAGTGGAAGGCAATCTTTTGTTTAACGCTTTAGGCTGACTATGACTAAATCTTACCTGTAAATTATTTCCTTCCATTCTTCCACAGTACGTGTAAGGGAAGAAAAATTCACCCCGATACAGACTATTTTACGGTCATCGGTCAAATAAGATCGGGCATAGCCTTTCTCTGCTATTTGCTGTAAAGCCTCCTCTGCTGTTCCGTCCATCTTGAATTCGAAAATGTAAACATATTCGTCCATTTCCAATATGCAGTCCACTCGTCCGAAGCTCTGGCGATTCTCACAATGGATTGCACGGCAATAAACTCCTATCAAACGGAGAATCAGATAAAAAGTGTATTGGAAATGTTTCTCAGTCATATCCAATTCCTTCAAGGAAGCGTGAGAGTCATACGGGATGCTTGCAAGAAAGGCGGTCAGAGAATCACAAAAAGCGGAGGTGTTCCCTTGCTCAAGGCAAGTAACAGCATCGATAATCCAACTGTTGACCTCTCCACCTCCGGGTTTCAAATAATGTGCTGCCAATACGGACAAGAACCCTTTACGCACCTCATTATTGGGAAAATCGAGCAGATAAGTTCCCATACGTCTATTATATTCTTTAATAGTGAGATATCCGCTCTGATAAATCATGGGTAGAGGCTGTTCCACATCAGCCTTATAATCCACAAACAAAGAGGGAACATAATAACGTCCGGCAAGTTCGTTTATCTGCTCGCGGCTGTGTTGCAGCAGACGAACCAAATAGGTGGGAGTACCTGTAGAGAACCAGTAATCACGAATTGCCATACTGTCAAAAGCATTAAGAATGCTGAACGGATTGTAAATGTCGGTCATCCTCTCTCCAAAATGATATCCGTCATATTGCCGTCTGAGAAGTTCCTTCATTTCTTTCACTGTGTACTGATATTTAGCAGCCAACTGTATGGTGGGTTCTTCGAAAAATGCTTCCAGCTCATTCTGGGTGATACCGCACAAGGCTTCGTACCGTTCATCCATACTGATATCCTTAGGCTGGTTAAATCCACTGAAAACACTTACTTGGGAAAACTTTGTTACTCCGGTCAACAATACGAATCTCAAGTATTGATCGGCTCCTTTAAAGGTAGAATAAAAGGATTTCAATATTTCCCGGTTATGGTTCTCCAACAGAACTTGCTTTCCATAATCATCATAAAAACAAGCTTCCGTATCTAATACATCCAAAATAGGTTTGTCATATTCATCAATCAGAACCACCGCACGCCGCCCTGTCTGTTCATAAGCCCGGCGAAGTATTTCAATGAAACGGGTTCCTATGGTTGTATAATTGGGATTCTTGCCATAAATATCTTCCCAGTTCCCTAAATAGCCTTCAATGGTAGCCTCCAGAATTCCGGGTTGTGTATACAGTCCTCCATTAAAGTCTATACGGAAGATAGGATACTCATACCAGTCCTTTTCCAATCCGTCGATTTCCAGTCCGGCAAACAAATCTTTGCGTCCCTGGAAATAACAGGCAAGGGTACTTACCAGCAGGCTTTTGCCAAAACGGCGTGGACGGCTCAAGAAATAAGTCTTGCCTTGCGTTACCAAGTTGTAAATCAAACCGGTCTTATCCACATATACATAGCCATCTTCACGGATTTGGTCAAAACTCTGTATTCCAATAGGGTATTTCATATTTTGTTGCGGTTCTAGAATGAATGATAAAACAAAGATATTAGTAAATGACAAACAAAGCAAATAAAGGATTTGTTTTTTCTGCTTATGACAAGTTTTTCCGTTTCTTATTAATGGATAATCACCTGTTTCTGTCCATATATATTGGCATTCTGTCCTTTAAAGGATACTTTGAAAAGTATTTAGAATCTATCTATTCTGCAATAAGATATACTTCTTCTACTGAATTTGCTATATCATTGTTTGTCAGTGTTATACATATTCTCTAATGTGTATTAATATCTTTATACCATTGTAGTTTTGTATATTCTTCATTCAAGTCATTAAGTTCTCTCTGCATGATAAAAGTGGTCATACCTGAAAAGGCGGTGATAGGGAATGTTCCTTCTTCCGTAGCATAAAAAGGAGTATTTCTTTTGTAAACCACACATTGGCTGATACACTCTTGAAGTGCATTGTATGTATTTTCATCTGATAATGATTGATAATATTGAGCGAAATCAAAAAAATAGAATGGGGCTTTTAAAACTCCATCATAATTTTGAAGGTTACCGACCGGGAGAAAAGAGCCGGATGTTTCTGTATTGATCTGTCGTATCAAATTCGCTAAATTTGATAATCCGGCAGTTTTTATTATGCTAATGGTAGCAGAACGTTTATCGCCTTCCATCAAATTCCAATAATGAAAATAATTTTCTGCAAATTTTTGCAAATCAGCATTTTCTTCAAGCAGACAGGAAATACTGCCGGCATAGATAGGAGTAAATCCCGGAGATACTACTGGGGCAGAGGAAGCCATGATATATGCTGCTTTATTTCTTAATTCATAAGCCACCTCAATACCTGCCATATTACATGCTTCAAAGATTATGAATTCAAATAAATGGTCCGGGAGGGCCATGGCAAAATCTGTTATTTCCATTTCATTGTCATTATCGATGATGATAGACCGCGAGCCATTAACCAATGTATGTGGAGGAAGCCAGCCACTGCCATGGGAAAACACGATTAGACCGTAGCTTTTAGCAGGATAAAGCCGAGTTACGTCGTTTATAACTCGTTTAAGCACTTGGGGGGAGGCTGAGTTTTCTTGGTCATAGGTATGTATGGTAATATAGCCTTTCTCACTTTTTCCATCAATTTCCATCAATCGTGGAGAGTCCTTAAATGGTGTATCCTGATACACTATTATATTTCCATCTGTCCCGTCTTCCCATCCATTTTTAATTTGAACAAGTTTGTCATAGGTTTCGGCATCAAGATTATTATCTCCTCCCAGATAAACCAATAGTGTCCGTGCAGGTAAAACAACAGGGGTGTCATTTTCTTTATGACAGCCACATACTAATAACAGAAAACAGACAGCATATATATACTTCATACACAATATAATTGGATAAACGATTATAAAAACTAAAAGAGGGGAACATTTTGCCCCCCTCTTTTTTTATAAACAATGAGCGTATTAATTACTTGTCATTGTGCTTCTTAACTTGGATTTGGATAGTTCCAACAGAATGTCCAAGACCATTCTTCCAAGTATGGTCGCAGATACCGCCCCACTTGTGATTTACACAAACTTCTACATCAATAGTAAATGGTTGAGCAATATCTTCACCATTGTTGATCCATGTGATAGTCTGCTTAGCATTATCAAGTTTGATCTTCTTCATGTTTTCAGCATCCAGTTCACTTCCGTCAGCAAAGTATGCCTTAGAAACCTTGAAGTTAACAGTTGTATTAACATCGAATACATTATGGTCAACTACCAGTTTCTTTGACCAACCAGCTTGATCACCTGTCTGAACCAAAGTATTATTCTTAGCCATATCTTTGTGATCATAGATAACATGGTTGTTATTGAATTGTGCCTGAGCACCTTCAGACCACAGATAATCTGACAAGAAGAATGCATCCTTCAATGATACTGTATTTTCAGCTTCCTGATACTTGTCATACAAAGGACCTGCTTCGTAAGCGTGGAATACCATCGGAGTTACAAATGCAACTTCAAATTCATCGATAACCACTGTAGAACGTCCATTTTCAGGAGCAGGAGCACCAGTATAAGTAGTAGTATGATCTTTGGCCCAAGGAGTATTGTTTACCATATTGATAGTATCGCAAGAGAAGTTATTGTAATCTTCTTTAGCATACTTGTTATGAGCATTGGCTTCCTTGTTGCAAGTACCATACAATCCGTCAATATCTTCATTGAAGCTTACTACGGCACGCATTTTGATCTTCTTCAAATCCTTAGCGTCAGCAGCATTGATCCAAGCACGTCCTTCGTCTGTAGCCTCCAAAGCGATATACCACTTGTTGTCTTTACCTTGATACAAACGGATGCCGGAATTGTGACCGTCAACTATCTTAGATGCGTTATTATGCTGGTCAACCAATTCGAATGACAAGGTAGCTCTAGCCCAATCCTTATCATGAGTCTGACCCTTATAAGGATTATAGTTGATCAAATCGAATTCGTCATTCAATGCTGCAACCATTTCATAAGTTTTAGGATCATCAAAGTTATCGTATCTACCGTGAGCAATGAAGTAAGAATCATCTACCCAGTTCAACTTAGTCTTTTCAGGAGCAACTACATCCGGATACTTCACATTGATAGTATAAGTAACATGGATGTCAGGTAATCCCTTATGATCAGCATTTGGCGTGTATGTACCCTTAACAGTGTAAACGTCGTGATCGTCATGACGAGAGAATGCTGTATTCTTCACTGTAACGAACAGCTGATTGTATTCTTTAGCTTCAAAGTTCGGATCGAATGAATAGTCTTTATTATCTTTTCCATCCCATGCATATACAGCGCGTTGTTTAGCCTCATCTAGTGTAAATTCAGGAACGAATTTATAAGTCTTACGGAATTCGTCTTTACTCAACTGTACATCTTCATGGTTGAATATCTTATCCATATCCATGTCAAGAACTTGATTGATATGTTTCAGAGTGACGTCTTTTGTTTCTGTAATATTAATTTCAGGAGCAACAACTGCATTGCGTACAATGTGAATCTTGATGATTGCTGTTTTAACTACATTACCATTGTCTTCACCCGGTGCTACCAGTTTCACACGAACAATAGGAGTTCTGTCTATAGCAGCTGTGTGGTTGGCATCTGTTTCTGCGCCCCAAATCGGGTCCGGAGTTTGTTTTACTGTAGCAACACCATCTTTGGTAACATCCAAATAACGTTTTGTCTGGTTAACGCCATCATAATAGAAGTCAACCGGTTCAAACACCAATGAATAGTCATCAAAACCATTCTCCATCAGAGGATACTGAGCGTCTTGGGCTCTACCCGTACGTTTGTCAAAGAATGAAGTTACGATGTCCTTCAAATTTTTTGAATGTCCATCACCTGTATAGTTCAATTCTACAACAATACGTTCTGCATCATCTTTAGATTCAGCATCTCCTTTATATAACTGGTTTTCAGCATTGGCTTCGAACTTAGCTTTATCTGCTTGATAAGCCTTCAATTTAGCCTCTTCAGTACCGGTCGGATTCAAGGTGTTAAGATAATATTCATCTTTGATGAATTCTCTATAATTTACCTTGTTAGGAGCAATTGCATTTTTAATCTGAGCAGGAGCGTTAGTTTGGTCAAATGCATCAGCTACTTTAACCAAATGTACGTTTTTCTGCAAAATTACTTCATGCTTGGCGGGAACAAAATCAGAATGAACGATTTGGTCATTGTTCTTAATTCTCAATGAATATACTGTTCTTTCGTCCAGATTAGATTGTTCAGCAAAAGCCCAGTCCTTTACACGGAAGTTTAACATACCATGTCCTTCTTTATAAGATTCAACGGTAATTTTTCCATCAGTGTACAGTTTTTGTCCAGCGTTGAACAATTCCCAATTCTTGTTATTCGTATTGTAGTTCCATATTTCAGCAGTATCACGAACAAATCCTACCACTTCCATATCTTTGAATGATACGCTGTTAGGATTTACCTGATACTTCACGTCTGCCTTACCTGAGTAAACGATTTTAAATGTGCTAAAGTTATTTGTACCCCAATCTGCACCTGTAATCTCTGTTTTACCTGCCACACTATCAGTAACGATGGTAGGGAAATGGATTCTGGCAGCTTCACCTTCAGAAAGGAAAGTAGGGATAAACTTAACTCCGCTAACTACAGAAGTAGCTTTAGGCATACTGATAGTCTTTTTAGTGCCATCAGCATAAGTAATAACTAATTCATAAGCTGATTCACCTTCTTCTACTGATACTACATAATCATCAGCAGAAGTACCTGGAGTACCCGGAGTACCTGGTTTGCCCGGTTCACCTTGTTCTCCTTTTGCACCATTGTATAATTTAATGGTCTCTCCATCACTGAATTTGATTTCATAACCACCATTACCATCAGTGAACGGAGTACAGCTTTCGACATATTTGCCTGAGCCTACTTTGTCTTCAAGGGCCTTGATTGCATCTTTCACATTGGATATTTCTTGATCCAAGCGGTCGATGTCGTCATCGTAATCCTTACAAGATACAAATGTTCCTGTTGAAGTGACCATAAGGGCTCCAAACAGGATTGCACTTAAAAATTTTTTGTTCATAATAGAAAAACTTTAAATTTATA
>OGOH01000750.1_pt1 | contig 25000 bp, 25 predicted proteins | sample 1552571 | NCBI WGS metagenome assembly OGOH01 (sample SAMEA2580170, study PRJEB22360) | human gut metagenome | biome: human gut; feature: human-associated habitat; material: faeces | place: Denmark | collected 2008/2010
TGCCGGGGAATTGCCTAAAATTATCTTGAAAAATGAGGACGGAAAATGTCAATCAAACTGATTTGCAGCGACATTGACGGTACGCTGCTGCAATACGGAAAAAAGGAACTGGAAAGCGAGATCTTTGAGCAGATACGGGAGCTGCATCGGCGCGGCATTCTGTTTTGCCCGGCATCCGGTCGGCAGTATACCAGCCTGCGCAAGCTCTTTGCACCGGTGGCAGACTGCTGTGTGTTTCTTTGTGAGAACGGCGGCGTGATCTATAAAGACGAACAGTGCATCGCCAAGAACCCGATGCCGCGTGCGCTGGCCGAAGAAATCGCCAACGACCTGTGGACCCGCAGCGACGGGCAGGGCGAAGTGATGCTCTCCGGTCAGAATACTGCATACCTGATGGAGCGGGGTCTGGGAATGCTCAAGCGTATTCAGTTCATCGGGAACAATTATCAAATCATCCATGACCCTTCCGAGGTGCCGGGGGAGATCACAAAAGTATCGGTGTATCTGCACGAAGGCGTAGAATCTTACACGGAACGGTTTGTCCCACGATGGAAAGAGGCGAACTGCGCTGTGGCAGGGCCGTACTGGATCGACACCACCTTTGCCAACAAGGGCATCGGTGTGCGCAGCATCTGCAAGACTCTGGACATCGACCTTGCCGATGTGATGGCTTTTGGCGACAATTATAACGATGTGTCGATGCTGGACATTGTGGGTGTGCCCTACATTATGGATGGTGCCGCCGCACCGCTGCGGGAAAAGTACCCGAACCATACACCCCGCCCAGAGGATGTGCTGCGGGAGTTCTTGAAGCAGAACTGAATTTTGCGCGCATGTGTGCAAAATTCAAAATGATACGATATAAGGAAATATTTTGACATGACGAAAGTGCTTTTCATCTGCCATGGGAACATTTGCCGCAGCCCAATGGCCGAATTTGTAATGAAAGACTTGGTGGCCAAAGCCGGGCTTTCTGATAAATTTGAAATCGCATCCGCCGCCACCAGCACCGAGGAGATCGGCAACCCGGTCTATCCGCCCGCCCGGCGGAAGCTGGCCGAGCACGGCATCTCCTGCGAGGGTAAAACCGCCCGGCAGATGACCCGGAGGGATTACGAAACCTACGATTACCTGATCGCCATGGATCACAACAACCTGCGCAATATGGCGCGCTTTGTGGGCGGCGACCCGGAGCATAAAGTGTCTCTGCTGATGGATCACACCCGCCGCCCCGGCGATGTGGCCGACCCGTGGTATACCGGGGATTTTGAGGCTACCTGGCAGGATGTGCTGGAAGGCTGCACGGCCTTGTTGGAAGAACTGCGCTGACAGGAGAATTTTATGACAGAGCGTTATTGTGAGGGTGAACGGTTTGCTGACCTGTCGTTCACCGAGGAGACTTTTGAGGATTGCGACTTTACCGATTGCGTATTTGCGGATTGCTCTTTTACCAAGTGCGAACTGGATCATACCACGCTGAATGAGTGCAAATTCGTGCGGTGTGAGATCACAGGTCTGCGCAGCACTCATTCTTCGGTGCAGTCGCTGGATTTTGAGGACTGCCGCCTGAATGAAATTGAGTGGGCACCGCTGATGTCCAACGGTGCCTTCCCGGACCCTATCCACACGCTGAAAGAGTGCAGTCTGAAATATAACACCTTCACCGAAATGAACTTTAACCGCTTCGACTTTTCGGACGGCAACGAAATTGTCGGCTCCATGTTTGCCAAATGCGAGATGCAGCTGGCGAATTTCAAGGGTGTAGAACTTCACGAAACGGAGTTCTACCAGTGTGATCTGCGCAAGGCGGATTTCCGGGATGCCGCCGGTTATAAGGTGGACATTTTGGGCAGCCGCCTGAAGGATGCGAAATTTTCCCTGCCGGAAGCGGTGAATCTGCTGGCAGATTTGAAGATCAAGCTGTCGTAAGAAGGAGAAAAAATGCGTCAACTCATCATTGCACGAAAAGATCTGCAGATGTCTCCCGGTAAGCTGGCGGCGCAGTGCTGCCACGCTTCGCTGGCATTCCTCACCGACCCCATCGGCATGGGACAGGGCGTGGAACCCATCGAGAAAGACGGAGAAATTACCGGCTATCGGGCAGAAATCATGTTGGAGAAAGCAACCTATGAAGAATGGTTCGATGGCTCTTTTACCAAAACTATCTGCGGGGCAAAGAACCGCAATCAACTGCTGAAAGCAAAGACAATTGCCGAGGAATTGGGCCTTGTGGAAAACAAAGACTTCTTCCTTATCCGGGATGCCTGCCACACCGAGCTGGAGCCGGAAGAATTTGATGAAAACGGAGAAGGCATGACCCTGACCTGCATCGGTTTCCGCCCGCTGCCGGATGAAATTGCACATCAGATCAGCCATAAGTTCCATTTGTATTGAGTGCTGGTTCGCGGAATAATAAAAATAGTCCCGGCCATTCTCCTGTGATTTGCAGGAAAATGGTCGGGATATTTTGCTTTTTATTGAAGATCCATCCCCGCCGCCAGTGCATCCTCGGCGGCGGGGTCTGCGTGGTAGTAGTCGCTGACGTAAACGCCGAATGCGATTCAGACGGCCAGCAAAACAGCCAGCAGGCAGAGGAACACTCTGAGGGGAAACGATTTTTTCTTCTGGTTCTTCATAGAACTCCTTTATTTTATAAGCATTTTCCGCAATCGCTGCAGCCGTTGCAGATCAACTTGCTGCCGCAGGTCTCGCAGTTTGCGCGGAAATGGGGCACATAGAGATCTTCCTGCGGGATGGGGTAGCCCCAGTCGTCCACGAGGTCAAAATGAATGGGCCTGCCCTGAAAATTCATGCCGGATTTATAAGCCATCCGGCTTTGCAGCTGCTTGCTGGGCAGGTGGTAGCGCCTGCCGTCCTTGATGAACACGGTGCCGGTCTCGATAAAGCAGAAGGTCACATTGGCATCCACGCATTCCTGCCGGAGAGACTTGACCCAATCAAAATTGCAGGGGCGGGCACCATCATAGTTTTCGCCGCCGCAGATGACCTGCTCGATCTGCCCGGCGGAAAGGTACTGCCGGATGCTTACTGGCCCGATGAAGGGCGCGCACATGATGCCCTTGTGCTTGAAGGGCAGGTCAAACAGAATGGGAATGCGCTCATCGGCGCGGCGCTGATTTTCACAGGTGACGTTGAAAAAGATGTTGTCCCAACCGCTGCCCCAGTCCGGCGGCAGACACTCCCGCACCCGCTGCGGCCGTTTGGTGAGCAGAAAAAACACCACATCGCTGCGCTGGCGCATGATGTCCCACGCCTCAGCCCGCCACGGGTCGGCTTCTTCCAAGAAGAAATCCGAGGTCATGCAGACCCGGATCTGCTCACCACTCTGGATTTTGTAGTGTCCGGTGCGGTCTTTCTGGAGCGGATAGGAAAAGCCGCTTTTCGTTTTGTAGATCTCGGCTCCGTTCTGGTCCCGCATCCGGTCGAGAAAATACATGTAGCAGTTCTGGCAGCCCTCGCTGCACTTGACGCAGCCGTGCCATGGATTCCAGATGTCGTGCAGGAAGCTCACCTTCTTTCGGTACCTATTATTATAATAGCTGCGCGGACAGGAAACAAGAGCACCCCTTGCGCCGCCCCATCGGATGTGATAGGATGAAGAAAACCATGTGAGGGAGGAACCACCATGCCGTTTCTGATGATCCGCAACGACATCACCAAAGTGGCGGCGGATGCCATTGTCAACCCGGCCAACCGGAACCTTTTGCAGGGCAGCGGCACCAGCCGCGCCATCTATCAGGCGGCAGGGGAGCAGGAGCTGACCGCCGCCTGTGAAGCCATCGGGTACTGCGAGCCGGGTAGGGCGGTGTGTACCCCAGCATTCGGGCTGCCTGCAAAGTATATCTTCCATGCGGTCTGTCCGGCATGGCACGGCGGATTTTTTGGCGAAGCAAAACAATTGGCCGGTGCGTACCATTCTGCACTGGAATTAGCCGCAGAATACCACTGCGAGAGCGTAGCTTTTCCGCTGCTGTCCAGCGGAAACTACGGCTACCCCAAGGAGCAGGCCTTCCGCATTGCGGTGGACACCATCACGCAGTACGTCATGGAGCACGACCTGACCGTGTATCTGGTGCTTTACGACCGGGACTCGCTGGCCGTGAGCCGGAAGCTGTTCGCCTCGGTGGAGGAGTACATTGACGACCACTATGTAGCACAGAACGATGAAAGCTACGGATTTGGCCGTCGGCGCAGGGAATTGTCAGAGCGGCGGAGGCTTCTGGAAGAAGATGCCGCCGTGCCGATGCTAGGTGCAGTTCCGGCACCCGCCGCGGCACCCAGGACAGCCCGCAGTCTGGAAAGCCTGATGGACAACCTTGGCGAGAGCTTCACCACCCGGCTGCTGCGGCTCATTGACGAGCGGGGGCTGAAAGACTCCACCGTGTACAAGCAGTCCAACATCTCCCGGCAGCATTTCTCCAAAATTCAGTGCAATCGCGACTACAACCCCAAAAAGAAAACCGTGCTTGCCTTTGCGGTAGGCCTGCACCTGTCCGAAGATGAAACCATCGACCTGCTCAAGAGTGCGGGCTATGCCTTTTCGGATGGCTCCAAGCGGGACTGGATCGTGCGGTATTGCCTGGAACACAAAATCTATAACATCAATCAGGTCAATACGCTGCTGTTTGAATACGATCAGGAACAGCTGGGTGCGTGATTTGTCGCCTGCCCGTTGACCTTTTGCCCTCCGGTTTGTGGTATCCTTTTGCCAACGAAAGCGATACACCACAAAACGGAGGGCATTGTTGTGAAGAAAAATCTTACCGAGCTTGTTTTCATTCTGGACCGCAGCGGTTCCATGGGCGGGCTGGAGCAGGATACCATCGGCGGGTTCAATGCTATGCTGACCCGGCAGAAGGAGCAGGAGGGCGAAGCCAACGTGACCACCATCCTGTTTGACCACGAGGTGCAGCTGCTGCACGACCGTTTTCCGCTGAAGGCTGTTGCACCGCTGACCGAAAAGGACTATTACGTCCGGGGCTGTACGGCGCTACTGGACGCCATTGGCTACGGCGTGGAGAAGATGGCGAACATTCAGCGCCATCTGCCGGAGAGTGAGCGCGCCGAAAAGGTCATCTTTGTTATTACCACGGACGGCTTGGAAAACGCCAGCAAGCGGTTTGGCTATGAGAAGATCCGCCGGATGATCGAGTGGGAAAAAGAGCAGTACGGCTGGGAGTTCCTGTTCCTCGGTGCCAACATGGACGCCGTGAAGGAAGCTGCCCGCTTCGGCATCTCGTCCGACCGGGCTGTGCGGTTTGAGAATGACGCACAGGGCGTGGCGGTCAACTACCACGTTGTCAGCGAGACAGTCTCCCGGATGCGGGAGGCACCCTGCTGCGCGTCCATCGGCGCAGAGTGGAAAGAACAAATCGAAGCTGATTTCCAGAAGCGGCATCATAGATAAGGGAGGAAACAGCCATGTTAGGAGCAATCTTGGGTGACATCGTGGGCAGTCCCTATGAATTTGACCACAACAATTACAAGCACAAGGATTTTCCGCTGCTGAGCGAGAAATCGCACTTCACCGATGATACCGTCATGACCGCTGCGGTGGCAGTTGGTCTGATTGACGGAAAGGGTCTGCCGGAGAGAACATTTTGTGCAGTGCAGCATGAAATGCGGTTCTGGGGCTGTGAATATCCCCATGCCGGTTACGGCGGGATGTTCCGCCGGTGGCTGCACGCAGAAAATCCGAATCCCTATGGCAGTTTCGGTAACGGCTCGGCTATGCGGGTGTCGGCAGCGGGCTGGCTGTTCGATACGCTGGACAAAACGCTGGAAATGGCAAAAGTGACCGCTGAAGTCACCCACAACCACCCGGAGGGCATCAAGGGCGCACAGGCCACGGCGGCAGCGATTTTTCTGGCCCGTACCGGCCACAGCAAGCCGGAGATCAAGCGGTATGTGGAGCAGACCTTCGGTTATGACCTGAACCGTACCTGCGATGAAATTCGGCCGACCTATCATCATGTGGAGACCTGTCAGGAAACTGTGCCGGAAGCAATCATTGCTTTTCTGGAAAGCGTCAGTTTTGAGGATGCACTTCGCAATGCGGTCTCTCTGGGCGGCGACAGCGACACCCTTGCCTGCATCACCGGCGGCATTGCCGAAGCTTTTTACGGGATGCCGCAGGAACTGCGGGACGAGACTTTGAAACGTCTGCCGGAGGATATCCGGGAAGGATATGAGCTGTTTCGGTGGAACATCGGCCAGAGATAAGACATTCGGAGAACCAAGGAGCAGATACAACACACTCGTGATGTGAAGTATCTGCTCCTTGGTTTTTAATAAGACTCGATGAAGGGCGTCTTGCATCGGCCTGAAAAATCCGATATACTGAACCCAGAGAGTATATCGAATTTTTTGGAAAAAGGAGAGAATGGTATGGAACATCTTTATGAAAAGGCACTGGAAAGTGCGGAATATATCAAGACGCACACGAAAAAGCGCCCGAAGATCGCGGTGGTGCTGGGCTCCGGCCTTGGCAAGCTGACCGCGGACTTTACGGACACGGAAGAACTGTCCTACAAGGATATCCCCAACTTCCCGGTATCCACGGTGGCAGGACACAAAGGCGCATTGTTGGCTGGCAAGCTGGGGGACACGGAAGTCTACGCCATGGAAGGCCGCTTCCATTTCTATGAGGGCTACTCCATGAAGGAAGTCTGCTACCCGTTCTATGTGTTCAAGCTGTTGGGCGTGGAAAAGGTGGTGTTGACCAACGCCTGCGGCGGCATCAACCGGGAGTTTGCGCCGGGCACCCTGATGCTCATTACCGACTTCATCAACATGATGGGCACGAACCCCCTCATTGGCCCCAACGATGAGCGCTTCGGCCCCCGCTTCCCGGACATGACCGAACCTTACAGTCTGGAACTGCGGAACCTTGCCAAGCAGACCGCCGATGAACTGGGCATTGCCTACAAGGAGGGCGTTTACATGGGCTTTATGGGCCCTTGCTATGAAACGGCGGCTGAAATTCGCGCCTTTGCGGGGATGGGAGCCGATGCCGTGGGCATGAGCACCGTGCCGGAAACCATGGTCTGCAACTACATGGGCATGAAGGTACTGGCTGTCAGCTGCATCACTAACATGGCCACCGGCATCCAGACGGTCAAGCATAGCCACGCCCGCGTGCTGGAGATCGCAAATCAGGCAGGCGATACCCTGTGCCGATGGCTGGGTGCGGTGATTCAGAGAATGGAGTAAAAAAGATATACCATGAAAATCCTTTCGTTTGGTTCCCTCAACTACGATTATACCTATGAGGTCGAGCACTTTCTCGCGCCCAAAGAGACCCTTGCAGCCAAGTCCATGCAGCGGGGCTTTGGAGGAAAAGGCACAAACCAGTCTATTGCCTTTGCACGAGCTGGATTGTCAGTATACCATGCGGGTCGTGTCGGCGCAGATGGACAACCATTTGTGGATTACCTGAAACAAAATGGTATTCATACAGATTATCTGATAAAGGACGATGCTGCTGCCACCGGCCACGCCATCATTGAGGTATGCCGCGGCGAAAACTGTATCCTGATCTACGGCGGTGCCAATCAGGAGATCACCACAGAGCAGATCGACCACACGCTGAAAGCCTTTTCGCCAGGCGACTGGCTGGTGCTGCAAAATGAGATCTCCAATCTGCCGTACCTGATGCAGGCCGCACAGAAAAAGGGGCTTTCCATTTTCTTCAATGCCGCACCCTACGATGTCGGCATCTTGACCTACCCGATGGAACTGGTGGATGTGCTCTGTGTCAACGAGGTGGAAGCCTGCGCCCTTGCCGGAACCGAGACCTTTGAAGCGGACGCTGTTTTGACCCTGCTGCACGAAAAATACCCGCAGACCCGTCTGCTTCTGACAGCCGGGAGTGCGGGCAGCTACTATCTGGATGCAGAGCGGCGGCTGTTTGTCCCCTGCGAAAAGGTGCAGGCCGTGGATACTACAGCTGCCGGGGACACTTACAGCGGCTATTTTCTGGCGGGCCTTTGCAGCGGCAGTTCAGTAGAGGACGCTATGCGGCTTGCTACCAAAGCAGCCGGAATTGCCGTGCAGCGCAAAGGTGCAGCGGCATCCATCCCGGAAATCAAAGAGTTGAAATGAATGATACAGAAGGCCATGTGGATATTCTGGTCTGCATGGCGGGCACCGGCGGCACGGGTTTTGGCACAGCAAGTTATCTGCGCAGCCGCAACCCGAATCTGCAAGTGGTTCTGGTGCAGCCCCATCCGGACTCCCGCCTGACCCCGGAGCACCCGGATGCGCAGATCATAGATGGCGTTTTGCCGGCGTATGATGTGCCGGAAAGCGCACTTTCCGACTATCTGCGGCCAGACTGGAGCGATGCGTGCATCAATGTCCGCACCGAGGAAGCCTACGAAACGGCCCATGAGGTGCTGCGGGCGGAAGGACTGTTTCTGGGCACATCGGCAGCAGCGGCTTTGCACGCAGCGGTGCAGGTGGGCCGCAGACCGGAGAATCAGGGAAAGAACATCGTGGTCATCGTCCCGGACAACGGCATGAAATATCTGTCTACGCCGATGTACCGGCAGAAATGATAAAAACACGATGATACGACTGAATTTTGAAAAGATTGCATAGGATTTTATAAAAGTATTATTCTTTTATGAATTTTAGCACTCTTCTATTGACACTGCTAATTAACGGTGCTATAACAGTGGCGTGCTCAGGAGGAAGGGCAAAAGGAGAGCCGCTAGGCTCCCCGGAAAGCCCTTCTGAATGGACGCTTCAGATTTTTTGCCCCGACCCGAACGCCGGGATTGGAGGAATGATTTATGCTTATGCCGACTGTTTTCCATGAAAACCTGTTCGATGATTTCTTCGATCCGTTCTGGAATGACGCTGCACTGGAACGTATGATGAACCGTGAGGCTCGTGGTGCCTTTGGTAAGCGTGGTGCAAACATGATGAAGACCGATGTCAAACAGACGGACAACGGCTACGAAGTAGCGGTTGACCTGCCGGGCTGCAAGAAGGAAGACGTTCAGATGGATCTGAACGACGGCTACCTGACCATTCAGGCAGTGCGCAGCCACAGCAACGACGAAAAGGATAAGAAGGGCCGCTATCTGCGGCGCGAATCCTTCTCCGGCACCTGCGCGCGCAGTTTCTACGTGGGCGATGTGAAGAAGGAAGACATCCACGCAAAGTTCGAGGATGGCGTCCTGCACGTCGAGCTGCCTGCTCCTCAGCAGACGAAGGCTTTGCCTGAGAACCCGAATCTGATTGCGATCGAGTAAAACGCTGGTCGTGTGCGCCAAGGCACAACGCACATAAGATGCCCCCGGAGAGCTGTAACAAGCCCTCCGGGGGCTTTTTTGTGGGGCGGAAACATGGTACAATAGGAAAGAACGAGAGAGAAGAGGGTGCGATGAAACAAGAAAAAGCCTATTATCACCTGCCCGGTTTGTTTGAGTTTTATGAGCTGTACCGGGAGTTTCTGCCCCTGTACCGGGGGCATCGGGAATACTTCTATGACTGGTGCAGCATTGGCTCCATCTACGGGGCACCGGCCGACTGCATCTGGGGCGGGGGACGCACCGGCTTTGGCGGGCACGACCCCAAAGAGGTCCTTGCGCTGATGCAGGAGTATGGCATCTCGGCCCGGCTGACCTTCAGCAACTCCCTCCTCCGGGAGGAGCATCTTTCGGACCGGAAATGCAATGCACTCTGCGCCCTCTTTGCACAGAGCGGCGGGGTGGAGAATGGCGTCATCCTCCATTCGGAGCTGCTGCTGGACTATCTGAGGATGCACTACCCGCAGCTTTACCTCGTCTCCTCCACGACCAAGGTGCTGACGGATTTCCGACAGCTCCGGGACGAGACGGCCCGGGAGGAATTTCGCTATGTGGTGCCGGATTTCCGACTGAACAAGGCCTTTGAACAGCTGGACAGCCTGACGCAGCCCCAGAAGGACAAGGTGGAGTTTCTCTGCAACGAGTGCTGCTGGGCCGGATGCCGGGACCGGAAGCGCTGCTACGAGAACGTCAGCCGCAAAAATCTCGGCGAGGACTGCCCTGACCATATCTGCACTGCCCCGGGCGCGGGGGAGGGCTACCGTTTCTCGAAGGCGATGGAGAACCCCAGCTTCATCGGCGTGGAGGACATTCGAAAGACCTTCCTTCCGATGGGATTTTCCAACTTCAAGATCGAGGGACGGGGGCTTGGCAGCGCCTTGGTGCTGGAATTTCTGCTCTATTATATGGTAAGGCCGGAGTACCAGCTGCACGTCCGGGAAGCCATCTATCTGGACAGTATGCTCGACCTGTTCTGAGCGGCCCGGCCTCCATTTCGAAAGCATCTTGACAAAGCCGGGCGGAGTTGTAATAATAGAGAGACAGTTATATCCAACAAACTGCCGTAAGGAGAAAACAATTATGGAAGCATTGGAATGCATCAAGACCCGGCGCAGCGTCCGCCGCTTTACCGAAGAGCCTGTGACCCCGGAGCAGGTGGCCGAAGTGGTGGCCGCTGCCGCTTATGCCCCCAGCTGGAAAAATACCCAGATCGCCCGCTATATTCTCGTGGAAGATGCGCAGAAGCGTGAGAAAATCGCCAGCGATTGTGTGCTGGATTTCACCTATAACGCCAACACGCTTTCCCATGCCCCCGCACTGGTTGCGCTGACGATGGTGACGGGACGCTCTGGTTTTGAGCGGGACGGCAGCTATTCCAGCCCGCTCGAAGGCCACTGGCAGTCCTTTGACGCCGGTATTGCCGCACAGACCTTCTGCCTTGCCGCGCACGCACTGGGCCTCGGGACGGTCATCATGGGCATCTATGACCCGGACAAGGTGGCAAAGGTGCTCTCCGTGCCCGAAGGACAGACAGTGGCTGCGCTCATTGCCATCGGTCATCCTGCACAGGATCCCGCCGCACCTGCCCGCAAGAGCGTGGAAGAACTGCTGAGCGTACAGTAAATGAGCTGGGTCCGGCATTCTGGACACCTGCCACAAAGTAGATAACAGCACCCCGGTTTCCCTTTTGAAAGGCAGAAGCCGGGGTGCTGTTATTCTATTTTTGACCAAACCTAACGGGCAGGTTACCGGAGCCGCCCGTTGAGTTTGCTGCATCTGGCAAAACAGCAAAATTATGATAGGATTTCTCCGTCAGCAAAGCCCCGGTAGACGCTTGATCGTCTACTAATTCTACTAAAATTGAATCTGTGGTTGTTTTTTTGAGGCAAATTGGACAATAAATTACAAAAAGATTGACAATATCGACCAAAATTTTCTAGGGGGGGGGGGTAGAATAGTGTCAAAACCCCTTGCGTACAAGGTAACACAATGGTAAAATAAACTTATAAATAGTTTTAGGATGTCGAACGCACGGTATCTCCTACGAGCGAATGAGAGATACCCCTTAATTGCGGAAGGGGTGATAAGTGTGGCGTTTCGACGATTTGGACATCATCCGAGAACAGGCAAAGGTGCGCTAACTGGGATGGGACGGCGTGAGGAAAAGGTGCTTGATGGAAGAATTGCAAACAAAATGACCCTTGGCGAAGCAGTCGTCAGGGGCGTTTTGCGTGCCCTGACGTATGGGGCGCTGCGTATCGATGCCAAAAAGTGACTGCAAGTGCCTCTGCCGTTGAAGCTGGATAAGAGGACGTACAGTTGGAATCGTGTGTGAGATTACATAGTGTGAGTGAGGAGAAAAAATGAGCGTAGAGGTAACTGGAATCAATAAGCCGGCTGAAATTGACCGAAAGGAAAATCTGAGGGAGCATCAGCTCTATTGGATCGGACGTCGGACGCAGGATGTGATCTTGTCGTCGCTGGCATTGGTGGCGCTGTCGCCGGTCATGCTGGCTACGGCCATCGCAATTGTGGTGGATGACCCTTCTGCTGGCCCGATTTTCTCGCAGGAGCGTATTGGACGAAACGGTAAGCCGTTTAAGTTCTACAAGTTCCGCTCTATGTGCCCCAACGCAGAGGCAAAATTGGACGATCTGCTGGAACAGAACGAGATGGACGGCCCTGTGTTCAAGATCAAGGACGACCCCCGCATTACCCGCGTGGGCAAGTTTATCCGCAAGACCAGCCTCGATGAGCTGCCCCAGCTGTGGAACATCCTGAAGGGTGATATGAGCATCGTTGGCCCCCGCCCGGCGCTGCCCCGCGAGGTGGAGCAGTACGGCGACTACGAAAAGCAGCGCCTGTATGTGACCCCCGGCCTGAGCTGCTATTGGCAGATCGCTCCGCACCGGAATGACCTCTCCTTTGAGGAGTGGATGGATCTGGACGTGAAGTATGTCAAGGAGCGCAGCTTCTGGGTAGATTGGAAGATCATTTTTAAGACATTTAAGGTGTGTTTGCTGGGGCATGGGGAGTAAGGATTGCGATACTGTCTTTCAGGATAACTACATAGAAACAAACTAAATTTAGAAGATATGCGCAATGAGAATGGGAGGAGCAGTTTATTATGAAGAATTATAAGATTGCCGTTGTACCGGGGCTAGAGATATAATACGCGGCTGTCATAATAGGGCAAGGGTACGGCAGAGAATGAAAGGCTCCGCAACCTGAAGTTCATATTTTCTTACCCGAAGAATGAACGACTGATCTTTTTGGGTGACAGCAATGCCATCCAGAAAGAAATCTCGACCATGAGGGTGGGGTGATAGCCAGCGGACAGGCGAGCGAGCCTATCCGCTGTTAGTGTTGGCCGAGATGTTAATGAAGAAATTGAGTGGGATTGTGGGAAAGATTTATGAGTAAGAAACTTGCGATTGCGATGTTCGGACAGAAGCGATTATCGAGAGAAGGCGGAGTAGAAATCGTTGTCAAAGAGCTCTGCACCCGAATGGCGCAGAATGGTTGTGACGTGACCTGCTACAACAGAGCAGGCCATCATGTGAGTGGTGCAGAATATGACGATGCTGGTAAAACGGAGTACGAGGGAATTCGTCAGAAGTCTGTTCCGACTATTGAACGGCGTGGGACTAGAGATATAATACGCGGCTGTCATAATAGGGACAAGGGTACGGCAGAGAACGAAAGGCTCCGCAACCCGAAGTTCATGTTTTCTTACCCGAAGAATGAACGACTGATCTTCTTGTGCGGCAGAAATGCCGCACAGGAAGAAATCTCGACCATGAGGGTGGGGTGACAGCCAGCGGACAGGTGAGCGAGCCTATCCGCTCTTTGTGTTGGCTGAAATAAAAATTGGCAAGTTGAAACATCAGGTTGATGTGTGAATAGATGAAAAATTCCTTTTCAACGGTACGGGTTGAAAAGGTCAGGAGGAGTAAAAACGATGAGAAATTACAAAATTGCTGTTGCGGGTACAGGCTACGTTGGTTTGTCAATTGCTACATTGCTTTCGCAGCACCATCAGGTGACTGCTGTGGATATTATCCCGGAGAAGGTGGACATGATCAACAATCGTAAGTCCCCGATTCAGGATGACTATATCGAGAAGTATCTCGCAGAAAAGGAACTGAATCTGACCGCAACGCTGGATGCAAAGGCTGCATACTCTGATGCGGACTTTGTTGTTATAGCGGCCCCTACGAACTACGACAGCCACACGCAGCACTTCGACACGAGCGCAGTCGAGGCTGTGATCAAGCTGGTCATGGAGTATAACCCGGATGCCATTATGGTTATCAAGTCCACAATTCCTGTGGGCTACACAGCATCTGTTCGTGAGAAGTTCAACAGCAAGAATATCATCTTCAGCCCGGAGTTTCTGCGCGAGTCCAAGGCTCTCTATGATAACCTGTATCCTTCTCGTATCATCGTTGGTACTGACCTGAACGATGAGCGTCTGGTTGAGGCAGCACACGAGTTCGCTGGTCTGCTGCAGGAAGGTGCTATCAAGGAAAACATCGACACCCTGTTCATGGGCTTTACTGAGGCAGAGGCCGTTAAGCTGTTCGCCAATACCTATCTGGCTCTTCGTGTTGCTTATTTCAACGAGCTGGACACCTATGCAGAGAGCAAGGGCTTGAACACCCAGCAGATCATTGATGGCGTTTGCCTGGATCCTCGTATCGGCAGCCATTACAACAATCCGTCCTTCGGTTACGGCGGTTACTGCCTGCCGAAAGACACTAAACAGCTGCTGGCTAACTATGCCGATGTGCCGGAAAACCTGATCGAAGCAATTGTTGAGAGCAATAGAACCCGTAAGGACTTCATCGCCGACCGTGTCCTGAAGTTGGCTGGTTACTATGGCTATGACGAGGACAACGAGTACGATGAAAAGCAGGAGAAGCCTGTGACCATCGGCGTATACCGTTTGACCATGAAGAGCAACAGCGACAACTTCCGCCAGAGCTCTATTCAGGGTGTTATGAAGCGCATCAAGGCAAAGGGCGCAACTGTGATCATCTACGAGCCGACCCTAAAAGACGGAGAGACCTTCTTCGGCTCTGTTGTAGTCAATGATTTGGCGAAGTTCAAGGAAATGAGCCACGCCATCATCGCAAACCGCTATGACAAGTGCTTGGATGATGTGAAGGATAAGGTTTATACACGCGACATTTTCCAGCGTGACTAAAGAACAACAAAAGAAGGAGGGTAGAGGAAAATGAACACAGCGACATATAACAAGGAGTTTCATCGCACTGTGAAGAAAGCCGAAATCCCAACTTGTAATATTTTAGGAGTGGATATTGCAGCCATTGATATGGAGTGGCTGTTAGCATATCTGAATAATAATATTAAAGCTCTGGCTGGTGATTATATTTGCGTGTCTAATGTACATACCACTGTTACTGCGTATGAAGAAGAGGCATACCGGAAAGTTCAGAATGGTGGAATTATGGCTATCCCGGATGGTGGTCCACTTTCTTCAGTTGGACAAAAGCGTGGATTTAAAAATATGAAACGTACTACCGGGCCCAGTTTGATGGGTGAAATTTTCAAAATTTCTGCATCAAAAGGTTACCGGCATTATTTTTATGGCTCAACTGATGAAACACTCGAAAAACTCTACTCAGTGCTGGTGGAGACATATCCTGGGATTCAAGTTGCAGGAATGTATAGCCCACCTTTTAGACCGATGACAGAAGAAGAGGATAAAGCAATTGTCGAGAGAATCAATGAGACCAATCCGGATTTTGTGTGGGTTGGACTTGGTGCACCAAAACAAGAAAAGTGGATGGCTGTCCATCAGGGACGAGTAAACGGACTGATGATTGGTGTAGGTGCTGGTTTTGATTATCATGCCGGTAATATTGAAAGAGCACCGGAATGGATGCAGAAGAGCAATCTGGAATGGGCGTACAGACTGTTGCAAGACCCGAGAAGACTGTTTGGAAGATATTGGCATACGAACACGAAGTTCGTTTGGAATGCGATGATAAGGGGAAAGTAAGAGGATGGGAATAACTTATAAACTGAAATTGTTGAGGTGTAAGCTGCTCCTTGCTCCTCATAGAAATATATCTATTGGAAATAATACTACATTTGGTAGGGGAACCGTATTTTGGGCGCCAAATAAAATGACAATTGGTAACAATGTGTATATCGGAAAATATTGCACTCTTCAAGCAGATATGGAAATCGGTAATAATATTGATATAGCGAATAATGTTGGTCTTATTGGCAAGTATGACCATGATTATTCAAAAGTCGGTGTAAGCATAAAAGATGCCCCTTGGATCGGAGAGGATTCTTATGATTTCAAGGGAAAAAATCAGAAAATCATCATTGAAGACGATGTTTGGATAGGATTTGGAGCAATAGTGTTTACAGGTGTGAAAATTCATCGTGGGGCAATTGTTGCTGCTGGTAGTATTGTGACAAAAAATGTTCCACCGTATGCTATTGTTGGGGGAAATCCGGCACGTGTTTTAGGTCAGCGCTTCACAGAAAAAGAAATCAAATTACACGAAGAGATCTTGTACTCAAGAAAGGGTTAAGAGATGAAAGTAGGCATTCTCATAACAAGCATTAGTAATTTTGGACAGAAAGGTTTTTATAATGCTCAAGAAATTGGACTGGCCAAAGCAATGGCAAAGAGTTGTGAAGCAGTGGAAGTTTATAAATTGATTCCGACAGATCTGGAGAAAAAAACAGAAAAAATCTGTGAGAATGCTGTGCTACATCTGATTCCATCAAAAAGCTCCGGTATCAATGGGGTTGTCAAGGTTAATGAATTAAATCGATCTCTTACCGCGCTGATTCATTTTTCGGATACCCAGTTTTCTGTGCCAAAGGTGTATCAATGGTGCGAAAAAAACGGTGTTCAGTATGTCCCATATATTGGCGTTGTGGAGAGTCACAGTACCAGCAGATTAAAGCAGATTATTACCAATTTACTTTTCAGGAAGAACCTTGCGGTTTATCGGAAGTGTTCCTGTTGCGTGAAAACACCCACAGTTCAGAAGTTGCTGATGGGGATGGGAGTTAAGAATACAATCGTTACACCTGTGGGACTGGATTTAGATCTGCTTTATGTGGATTATAAAGTTACTTCTGTAGTGGATTTGAAGGAGAAATATGGCTATTGCGAAGCAGATAAGGTGCTTCTTTTCATTGGCAGAATGATTGATGAGAAGCAACCGGTAAGAATGATTGATATTTTGTCAGAGCTCCGAAAAAAGGACGCTTCCTATAAGTTACTTATGGTGGGCACTGGAGAATTGAAAAATGCTGTAGAAGCCAGAATTGAGAAACTCGATTTGGAGGATGCTGTACAGTTAGTAGAGAGAATTCCAAACAGTGATATTTGGGAGTTATATCGGTTGGCCAATACCTTTGTGAACCTGAACCAGCAGGAAATATTTGGTATGGCTATTTTAGAGGCCATGTACTACGGTTGTAAGGTGGTTGCTTGGAAAGCACCAGGACCGAATTTGATTATAGAAAATGGAAAATCTGGATGGTTGGCGGAAAGTAATGAAAAGATGATGGAAAAAATTCTGGACACAACAGATTTTGGAGAAGAGATACATTGCAGGGTATTACGTGAATTTACGTGGGAGAGTAGTGCTGGAAAAATGAAACAAATCATAAAAGATGACTTTAGATAAGGGTGACCAATAATATGGATAATGATAAACAACTAGTAAAACAGATCAAACAATTGGTAAAACGAATAAAATTTAGAGTGAATTACCGTGATCTAACAATATTGCCTGAAGAAGAGGGAAATAAAGCAATTCATGAAATGATAGCAAGTGGTACACCTGGATTTGTTGGAAGAGGTGGAGCTACCGAAATGCGCTGTATTAGCGAATATCTGATGGGAGAGCCTTTTTCAGATAGAATTAGAACGGAAATATCAACGTTATCCGGATTTTTTCCTACAGATGATGATAACTTAAAAAGATTCTGCGAAACTTATATAGAGGCAATTTCTAATGCAGATATTGTATCTCTTTGGGGTGTTGGCGCAGAATCAAAAGTTGTGCATCGCTCGTGCAAATTTGCAAAATTTACAGAGTTACATGCACTTGAACCATATTATTTCTCCAATCCTTGGTCGGCTGCGTTGGAAGGGAAAAAAGTCTTGGTAGTGCATCCATTTAAAGAGAGTATTGAAAATCAGTATGCGAATCGTACCTTGATATTCCCAGGGACATCGATTCTTCCAGAGTTTGCTTCGTTGACTTGTATTCAGGCTGTTCAATCAATAGCCGGAGAGAACACGGAATACGAAACATGGTTTGATGCATTGAAATACATGCAAAAACAGATTTTAGATGTCGACTTTGATGTTGCAATTATTGGTGCGGGTGCATATGGCTTGCCACTGGCTGCCTATTGCAAACGAATTGGAAAGCAGGCTGTCCAAATGTCAGGTGCCACGCAACTGCTATTTGGCATTAAAGGAAAAAGGTGGGATGCGCATCCTGTAATCTCTAAATTCTATAATGACGCGTGGATAAGACCAAATAGTAATGAGACACCAACTCAAAAGGGAAAAGTTGAGGGTGGAAGTTATTGGTAAGGAGAAGAAATCAAATGAAGGAAAAGATTAAAAAACTCCTGTATATTATGGGGGGGGGGGAGAGTAAGTGAAGAATATACGAACCCGAATGCCCTTACATATCTTCAAACACAGTATCCAATAAAAGAGACTAGCTTTGTTGCTGATAATAGTATTATTGCTAATTATGATTTGTTAGTAGTTGTACCTGTATATAATGTGGAAAAATATATTAAAAAATGTATCGATTCTATTATTAATCAAAAAACAAAATATTCTGTTCAAATTGTCATTGTTGATGATGGTGCGACCGATGCATCAGGAAAGATAGCAGATGCGTATTCTCCATTGGAGAATGTAGTTGTGCTCCACAAGAAAAATGGTGGGTTGTCTGAAGCACGAAATTACGGAATGAAACGACTGACAGGACGCTATATTACTTTTGTTGATTCTGACGACTATATTCCTTCGAAAAACGCTTTTGATGTAATGCTTGATGCTGCCTATGAGAAAAATGCGGACATTGTTGCAGGAAAATTTTTGCGATTTGTTGAGAAGAATGGCCGAGAAGTTCAGACTATTGATAGAAAATTAGAAAGTCATGGAAATTTGGATGAACTAGATCCGATACAAGAACTCCAAGGATTTGCATGGGGGAAACTGTATAAAGCTGAACTATTTGAGAATATATGCTTTCCTGTAGGATATTGGTATGAGGATACTATTATTCCGTGGTTAGTTTTTCCAAAGGCAAATACATCGGTATATGCTGATGTAATGTGTTATGCGTATCGAAACAATCCTAATGGTATTACAGCTTCAGGATTGTTTTCAAAACGGACGATTGAAAGTACCTACATTACAAAACTTGTGCTGGAAAAAATTCCGAATGAGTTTTGCCAAAAAAGAGAAATCTACAATCTCTTTATTACACAGTCATTTATTAACATTCAGAGGGTGAAAAATGCAGATAATGAAATAATACGAGCCATATTCTCTATTATGTGTGAATTAAAAAACGAATTCTTTGGAGAGATGAAACTTGAAGATGGAATATATAAAAATATGGAAATTGAAAAGGCATTGACAGAGTGTGATTATTCTCGCATGAAACGAATTCTGCGGTGGCTCTAATGCCTGTTGGAGGGATTCCTGTGAAGAAAATATGTTTTTTTACATATAACTTGTTTGACTTAGGCGGTATACAACGTGTTGTAACAGTGCTTGCGTCAGCACTTTGTGCAGAGTTTGAAGTATATATTCAGTGCTACGATGAACCCCAAAAAGAAAATCGTGCGCTTTATAACTTGGACAGTCATGTTAAGGTGATTTTTGCAAAGCGAGATAACCGTAAAAGTACTGTTCGAAAAATTTTAAGAAAACTTAATCAGAAGTATGCTTTAATTGAAAAAATAAATTGCAGTCAGCTGTTTGAATATGCTTATATCTTACCGGAAGAACAAAAACTCTATAAGAGGATTATTGAGGAAAATGATATTGATATAGCAATTGCAGTAGGGGCTTTTGAAAGTTACATTTTGGGTAGTATTGCAAATCAGGTTCAGGCAAAAACCGTTGGTTGGCAGCACAATTCATATAAAGCATATTATGAAACACCTGGCATGGCATGTTGGGGAATGGGATACATTGTTGAGAAGTATTTTCCAAAACTAGACCGTTATATTGTCCTAAATGAATATGATCAAGAAGAATTTTTGAAGAAAAAAAATTTTGAATGTCTAACAATCCATAATCCTAAAAGTTTTGTGAGCAATAAGCAGGCGGAATTGAAGAATAAGCGCTTTATTGCAGCAGGACGTTTCATATATGCAAAAGCATTTGATTTACTGATTGAATCTTTTTCGGAGTTTGCGAAGAAAAATAAAGAATGGGAACTAGTCATTTACGGTACCGGAGAAGGATATGATACGATAAAAACACGTATTGAAAAATTGGAATTAACGGACAGAATTAAACTTCCTGGATTCTCTGATCACATGACTGAGAATTTGTTGGAGTCTTCATGCTATTTACTTTCTTCTCGCTGGGAAGGAATGCCGATGGTTATTTTGGAAGCTTTGGAGATTGGTCTCCCGATTATATCTTATGATATCAGCGCTATGATTCCATTGGTTGAGAATGGCGTTGAGGGGATAGTTGTGCCTCAGTTTGATACGAGTGCATTCGCACAGGCTATGCTGGAAATTGCTGAGTCTGAGGAAATGCGTGTGCGAATGGGAAAAGCTAGCAGAGAAAAGGCAAGTCAGTTTACTGTCGAGAAAATCACAGAACAGTGGTTTCAATTATTGAGAGAATTGTAATGGGGTGTATATGAAATCAATTAAGAGTGAGATAAAACATCTTTTAGGAATGGATAGAAATTCTATTGATGCCTTACGGAGTCGTGGGGTAAGAATTGGAAAAAACTGCTCTATTAATACAAATTATATCGACTACGGACATGGATTTCTTATTTCAATGGGAGATAATGTTACCGTTGCTGTTAATGCGATGATTCTAGCTCATGATGCAAGTACAAAGCCATTTTTAGGGTATTCTAAAGTTGGTAGAGTTGATATCGGGAGTAATGTCTTCATTGGGGGAGGGAGCATAATTCTTCCCGGTGTAACAATTGGAAACAATGTAATTATTGGGGCTGGTTGTGTAGTAAATCGCAGTATTCCAGAGAACTCGGTCGTAGTTGGTAATCCAGGAAGGGTGATTGGAACCACAACTGAGTATTTAGAAAAAAATAGAGAAATGATGAAAAACTCACCGATATATGATACATATTGGATGAATAAGACTTCTGGAGAAAAGGAGAAAATGCGCGCGGATTTATGCGGAGGAACCGTAGGGTTTGATATATAAATAGGGAGGAACAATGAAAAAAGTACTGATAATTATTCGGAGTTTAGCTCATGGAGGAGCGGAGAAGAGCCTTGTATCATTTTTAAACACAGTTGATAAGGAAATTCTCCACGATAATGAAATAACTGTGGATCTGTTGCTGACGCAGCGAAATCAGTTTTTTGAATATCAACTGCCAGATTATGTGAATGTTATTGAGTGTCCATTTGATTATGCGGCTTATTGTAACTCGTTGAAAAGCCTGATGAATGACAAGAACAGATTTTCTTTGGGGTGTTTTCTTAGAAAAGTATATTCGTGTCTAGTCAAAAAGACACTTGGAAAATATACTGAGTTGGCTTCTGGTGAAATTCAGTGGAAATATGTAGGAAGAACATTAAAAAGGTTTCCGGATGAGTATGATGTAGCAATGGCTTATTTTCATGACGCGTCTGCATATTACTTGATTGATAAAATCGAGGCAAAGAAAAAGATAATCTGGATACATAATGAATATGGAAAATTGGGATATAATGATGAGTTTGAACGGGGGTATTATTCTCGTGCGGATAAGATCATTACGATCTCAGATAGATGTGTTGAAAGTTTCACTAAGCATTTCCCGGAGTTGCGGAACAAGGTAGAAATGATTGAAAACATATCTTCACGAGTGTTGATTAATAAAATGGCGGGAAACCAGATACCTGAAGAATTCAAGAAAGAAACAGTTAATATTCTTTCCGTAGGACGGCTTTGCGAACAAAAGGGATATGATATTGGAATTGAAGCTTTTCGTCATATTCAGAATATTGAAGTGCCATATCATTGGTATATTATGGGAGCTGGCGAAAAAGAGATTGAATTAAAAGCACGTATTAGTAAATATGGTTTACAGAATAGAATTACGCTCTTAGGCTTACGATCCAATCCATATCCCTATATTAAATACTGCAACATATTCTTTCAACCATCTCGTTATGAAGGAAAATCCATAGCTCTTGATGAAGCGATGATCCTTGAACGTCCGATTGTTGTGACGGCATATGACACGGCGATGGACTCTATTAAAGATGGTTTAAACGGAAAAATATGTGGAATGAGTAGTGAGGAAGTTGCGGAGGGATTGTCGGAGCTTATTGCTAATGTTCAGCTGAGAGAAAAATATGCAGCGCAACTGCATATTGAGAAGCACGGAAACGAGAATGAGATAGAGAAATACTATGAGTTAATGAGGTGAATGGGTTGAAGGTGAGAAAGAGTGACATAGAATTATTTTTAATTCTAGTAGGTATATGCATACCACAGGGAATTGCGGGAATAGGCGTGGTATCAAAAGTATCTACCTTTATAAAACTCATAGCGTTTTTGTATGCAGGGATATTGGTCTTAAAAAAAACAGTGAAGCTTGATATATTCTTTTGGACATGGACGATATATTTTGCTATTATGTTGGCTTCAACATTGATTAATTCAGGAAATATGTCAACATTGGTGTCAAAGTATTATCCATTACTCGCGATGATTGTTCTTGCAAAGTATTTTGTGATGCATAGAGAGGCTGACACAATTAAAGTAGTAGGAATACTATTTACTGGAATATTGGTCTTGAATTCAATATTAGGAGTATTGTATCAGACAACATTGATGAGCGATGTGGCTGTGTATTTGCTTGGTATTCGAACACGAATCAATGATCTTGCATACATTGGGATAGTATTTGCATTTGCCTTACCTTTGATATATCGTAAAGGATGGATATGGACTGGATTAGGTTGCGTAAGTGCTATACATTTTATTATAAATCAAAAAGTATCCACAAGCTATATATGCATTCCAATGTTGATATTGCTTATAGTATTGTCATTAAAGAAAACAAAGTTACTTACGGATAATAGTATAAAAATATATTGGATTATAATTTTAATAAATATCTTGGTGATTTCAGGAGGAATGCTTAGTAGATTTGGATGGTTTTTTTCAGATGTTCTAGGAGAAGATGCGACATTAACCGGTAGAACGAATATATGGCGTTCGGTGTTGGCTACGATGCCAGGAAAATGGGTTTTAGGGCATGGAATTGGAACTATTCGTAGTTTTTTAGTCGTAACAAATAATACGACAGCAACGCACAGTCAGTTATTAAACGAGCTATATAATGGTGGTTTGGTGGGCGTTGCGCTGTTTGTTATAATTGCCTATTTGGTTGTGAAAAAGTGTAAAGAGAGAGGGGATGCTTTTGCTGGATTAGTTGCCAGTGGCATTTTTGCGACACAGATTGCTATGATATCAGAAGTAGTGTGTGATTCGAATTTTTACAATATATATCTTATTTTGTGCTATTATCTTTTGTTTGTTGTTCCACCGATATATCATAAGAATTCACAGGAAGAACTAAAAGATTTATTTCAATGCGGGGAGGCTAAAAATGAATTCAAATAAAGGAGAAATATCGGAAGAAAATAATATGCTCAAAGCTGGACTTTGGTATACGATTTCTTCAATATCAATCAAAGCGATTGGTATCATTACTACTCCACTTTATACCAGATTGCTTTCAACATCAGATTATGGAAAAGTTATTACCATGACATCGTGGTACTCGATTATTTCAGTATTTGTTGTTATGGCTTTGTACTACAGTATTGGAAGGGCCAAAATTGACTTTCCAGGGAAATTAAATGAGTATGTAGGCAGCCTACAATTGTTTTCTGGATTGGTTACATTAATATTAACGATTTTTTGTATTGTATTTATTAAGCCGGTATCTGCCCTACTGGGAATGAATAAAGCATATACTTTAATACTGTTACTATATTTGATGGCAGAGCCGGCAATTATTTTAAATCAGAATAAATATAAGTATCAATATAAATACAAAAGCAATATAGCGATAAGTGTATACATTACGTTGGCGACACTTGGCATGTCTTTTGCGTTAATTTTCATTCTCCCAGATCGTGGAATAGGCCGAGCTTTAGGAATTGTGCTTTCGGCAGCATTCTTATCATTGGGAATGTGGATTAGTGCTCTGAAAAATGGATATATTCATTGGAATACTAAATATATAGTTTATGGATTGAAGATTTCTGTCCCGTTGATACTTCATACGATTTCGCTTAGTATTATGGCCCAGTCTGATCGTTTGGTAATTACAAAGTTTTTTGGCGATACACAAACTGCGATCTATTCTTTAGCATACCAGTATGCTGTATTGATTGATTTAGTTTTAAACGCTGTTGGACAGGCTTGGTTACCGTGGTTTCATGATACATATGGAACTGGACACACAGAATTAATCCGAGAAAAAGTAAAGCCATTGGTTGTCTTGGGCGGAGTAGTAACTATAGGTGCAGTTGCAATTGCGCCAGAGGCAATGATGATTTTAGGACCGAAGGATTATCAAGTAGGTGTTTGGGTTGTTGCACCAGTTGCTTTTGGAACATTTATAAAGTATCTTTTCCAGAACTATGAACATGTAGAACTACATATTAAGAAAACTTGGTATATCTCAGCGGCAACTCTTGTTGGTGCCGGAGCAAATGTGGTTTTAAACTATTATTTTGTGCCGAGATATGGGTTTATCGCCGCAGCATACACAACCATGGTTTGCTATATTTTTCTCATGCTGGCGCATAATTTTGTGGTAAGAGCTATTTTAAAACAACATGTGTACTCAGATTGTTTTTTCTATTTATCTAGTATTGTATGTGGAATCTTATGTGTAGGAGCAGTTTTATTGTATCCATATGTTTTGGTACGTTATATGTCAATTACGGCAATTGTCATTGTGTTTCTTGCTAGCAACAAGACTGCTATTAAAGAAATGTTGAAAAAGAAAAAAGTTAAAGATAAATGGAAGGAATAGGTCGAATGTCGAGAAGGATAAAAAATTTATTGTTCATAATACTAATCTCAGCATTTATTTTAATGCTAGGTGTAATGCTGTGGTCAGAAAAAATGGAACAAGAGAAGTACCATGAAATGGAACTTCAGAGACAACATTTGGAAATGATAAAACCAACAGATGATAATAGTATTCGTCTAATTGATAAAACAAACTATAGTGGTCAGGCAGCGTTGTCAGAGGGCACTATTATAGTAGACTTCGACGAATTCAGAAGTAAAGCAAGCAGAACAAGCTATTTGGATACTCGTGGAGCGACTGTGAACTTTAAATTAAGTAATAGTTCAAATGAATGGGGGGGGGGCTGTTACTTGATTTCTT
>OGOH01000759.1_pt1 | contig 24860 bp, 21 predicted proteins | sample 1552571 | NCBI WGS metagenome assembly OGOH01 (sample SAMEA2580170, study PRJEB22360) | human gut metagenome | biome: human gut; feature: human-associated habitat; material: faeces | place: Denmark | collected 2008/2010
TCCTTAGAGAACACCCTGCCGGGATTTTTTGCAAGAAGCTGGAGAATTTCAAACTCTGTATAAGTCAATTCAACTTTTTCATCGTTTCTGATAACTTTTCTCCGTTCTAAGTCAATAACGATTCCTTTATGCTGTAGCTCTGGTTTTAGTTCTATTTCTTGAAATGTAAATTTTTCTCTTCCAGCATCCAAAATGGAAATAACAGATTCTATTAAATTTTCTTCATCTCCATCAAAAGATAGCAATAAAATTTTTCCTATACAGCTCACCTCATATTATTTCATGCTATAAAACACTATAACTTTACATACACTTAAACCAAATGATACAATTTCCCCTCATGGATTTTAAGTACCACATCTGCAGCATCAGCTATTTTTTTGCTATGTGTTACGACAATTACACTTTTTCCCATTTCATGCGCACTTTTCATCAATATCTTAATAATTTCGTCTGCAATTTCTTCATCCAGATTTCCTGTAGGTTCATCTGCAAGCAATACCTTCGCAGGACTTGCTAATGCTCTTGCAATAGCCACTCGCTGCTGCTGTCCTCCTGATAACTGTAAGACCTGCCGTTTCCAGTCTTCCCTCGGTATCCCAACCGCTTCCAAAATTTTCTCTATGTCTTTCTTTCCACCCAGCATCACATTTTCTTCTGGAGTCAAATAATCTATCAGATTATAATTCTGAAAAACCAATGACATATTTTTCTTTCGATAATTGTGCAGTCCTTTCTTTCGTATATTTACCCCTTCATAATAAATTCCCCCATCCGTCGGAGAATCCAAACCTGCCAAAAGCGATAAAAAAGTTGTCTTACCGGAACCACTTGGTCCCAAAATGGCATACATTTTTCCTATCTCAAAGCCATATGATATATAATCTAAAACTTTTTTGCCTTTATTCGCCTTATAGTAATAGACAACATTCTTTGCCTCAAGAACAATGTTTCCTGCATTTTTACTCATTTCTATAACCTCCTACCCCGTTATTCAGCTCATTTCACTTAATATCTGCTTCGGCCTTTTCTTCATTATCGTGATTCCTGCTACTAATACTGCAATAATCAAAATACCTGATATCATCCCAATATCCATCAGAACCATTTCTTTCGTTATATGAACCTCCACATCTTGTATTTTTAAATCCGGTGCAATATATCCATCTATATAGGTACCAGTATTTTCCTGTTCCTGCTGTTCTAACCTTAAGGTCTGCGTTTCTTTCGCTAAATATGAAGCTGAAGTCTCTGCAATAATTGGGGAAATTGCAAAGGATAACAACATCCCTATAATACTTATCATTACTGCTTCCCATAAAAACTGTACCCATATTTCAAATTTGCACTTTCCAAGTGACATCATAATTCCTATTTCTTGCGTACGATTTTTTATCCAAAACAGAAAAACTAAAACTAAAATCACAAGACCTGACACTGAAACTATTAGTAATAATCCCATACTCATCTGATCCATCTGCCCAAAATTTTCTGTCATATTTTTAATATTTCCATTATTATCAATTAAGTCATATCGTGACCAATCTATATTCGCTTTCTGTACAGACTTTTTAACTTGATCGTACTTCCCTGCATTTTGGACTTTGAATATAGCATACTGATAGAAAGGATTTCCTTCATTTCCGGATGGTTTTTCCGGGAAACTCATATCCGTAAATATTGTATTTTCTGGACGATAAGAATCCCCATACATAATAGATTTTCGTTCTTGCTTTGTTTCATAAATTCCGATAATCTCGGCACTGTATATTGTGGAATGTTCTTTGTCATGGTAATCATTAAACTTTAATAAGTTCCCAGTTTTTAAATGATTTAGTTCTGCCAATTCTTTCGAGATGACACAAACATCCCTGTCATCTTTTTCAATCATTCTTCCTTCAATCAGTGAAATCTTACCTGCAGATACGTCCATATCCATTTCCATTATGCGATTACCTCGTAGGTTGACACCGCCTACATCCGTACTTTGATCCATATCTGGATCTTCTATTCTCGAAAAATTGACCGGATTCACAACAGTTGCTATTGTTATCAAATTATATTCCTCAATCCCCTCCACCTGAGCTATTTTTTTTACATCATCTTCCTTAACCGTCTCAAATGAGTTATCTGTAACTACCATATCCGCCCCATTTTCTAACCATTTATGAGTAACTCCTCCATAACTGCCCTCCCGATCACCCAGTACATCCATTGCCTGATCTAATCGCTTTCTCCTATTCTCCTCATTTCCTTCTATGCGAAAGGTAGCCCCTATTGCCTGTCTTGTAGCGTCTTGTGTATAAATACTTGCTGAACGGCTTGCCATAGCACCTAAAAATAGGCCACTCATAACAATTACAATAAACAATAGAATAATACTTTTTATCGGTTTTCTTAACACTGAACGTACTCCTCTTTGTAAAACATTCATGTTATCCCTCCATTTCTGCTAAAATTTTTTTCGGCTTTGTACATAATATTGGAAAAAGTGAAATAGAAATAGAAAGCAATAAAATTATTGTTCCTGATAATATGAGATAACATATATCTTTATTTTGTGCATATATTTGCATAGATGTAAAAGCCCCAATACTTTTCCAATCTAAAAACTTTTCCAATACTATCAGCATCTTATCTCCAGTATAAAGAGCTATTATTGTAGAAAATCCAAATACTGAAAAGCATTCCAAAATAATCTGCATAAACAAATCTACTTTTGTTTTTCCAAGACTCACATAAATTGCTATTTCTTTCTTTCTGGCTCTCATCCACATAGACAAAAGCAATGTTATTACAAGTACAGACGATACAACCGATAATCCCAACATCATTTTTACAACCCTAACAACTTGTAAGAGCGGAATTTCCATTTTCTGAAACAGGTTATCTGCTTTCATCACTCTATAGTTTTTCAAAATGCGTGTTACTTCTAGCTGTGTTCTGTTCAACTGCTCTGGATTATCTACATATACGATTAAGTTTTCATATCCGCACGTTTCTTGTAAATGACATACGAACTCGGGTTTTCCATAAATTGTATTTTCAATTCTGTTTACTGCTAATGGTTCCTTCCCTTGCTTTTCTTCTATACCCGAAATATAGATTCCTGATATGCTTGCCTGTGATTGTTCACCTGAATGAGATTTGAAACAAACAGTTTCCCCTATTTCCCATTGATTTACTTCTGCAAGAAACTGATTTACTACTATTTCACCTTCTTTGCGAGGATATTTTCCTTTCGTCAGATGAATTTGCCCGTCAGCAAATGGGCCATCATCTTCAAGGCTATCGTAGGCCATTATGCGCAATTTTTGGTTGTCTGCATCAACACTCTCACTTTTCGTTATAATTTTAAAATCCATTGGATATAACTGCACTTCTGCTACTCGATTTACCGCCTTCACATTTTCCAGTTTCTCAAGTTTTTTGTATTCATCATCCGTAAACAATTCCTCCGCTTTTTCCCGTTCGATCAACAATTTCGCTTTTGATTTCCCTAATAGTTCAATTCTTGCTACTTCGGATGCCCGTAATATAGTGACAGTAGATAAAATCATTGTTTCGGTAATAAGCAATACCCAAAACAAGATAATCGCTTTTCCTTTTTTCCTGAAAAGGTAGCGGAATGCTCTTTCTGCAAAATTCATTCCCATTCTCCTTCCTTTTCAAATCGGTCAATAATTACCCTTTTAGCCAAAAACGTACCATCCTCCTGGTAATCCCCATACAGATAGAGCATTGACTGCTTTTTCACTTCTTCTTTCCGGCAATCCTCAAGCGTAATACCCGTCATCGTTGAATGAGAAATCTGAAAATAGGTATTTTCTCCATATACTATTTTCACCTGATTCATTTCTTCAACAACCGCTCCCGGAGCAGGAACCATTTCTGCATCATCCGTCTGCGTCCCTATGCTGATATTACATCCTGTGTCTGAAAATTCCAAAACAGCTCCACGCAAATCTGCATTTGCCAACACTTCTGAATCGTCCGCTGAGTTCTCTTTGTCATCAGCATGACTACTTGACTCGTTCTCGTAACCGCCTTCTTTTTTCTCTTGATCATTCAGTATATCAGATACATTCTCGGTAGTTGTCTGATTATCCCCTGTTACTTTTGAATCAAAATTTTTATTGCTGCACCCAACAACTGATACGGTTCCTATACAACCCAAACATAATACTATACATATTTTTTTCTTCATTTATAAAAAATCCTCCATTACATATTTTTTCTTTATATTATAAAAATTGAATGTATGATTTTCCCGTTTTTTTTATGTATTTTATATGTATAAAGGCTGTTGTGATTTTCCGTCACAACAGCCTTCTGGTTGGTTCATAACATCTTATTTCCACTTTTATGCCTTTTTCTGTATTTTCAATACAATAAGGAAACTGATGCTGTTCTAAGATCATTTTTGTAATATATAATCCCAAGCCGCTTCCACCAGTTCTTTTATTTCTGGATTTATCAATACGATAAAATGCATCACATAATTTTGGAATTTCTTTCTCATCAATAGATTCCGTTTCATTTTCAATCCAAAAAATTATTTCTTGACCTCTTTTATACACTCCAACCCATATATTTCCATCCTCATTCGTATATTTAATTGCATTTCCTACCACATTACTTATGACCTTCGTGAAAAGAGCTTCATCTGCCCGTATCCAAGTTGATTCTTCTATTCGTATATGAAACTGTAATCCCCTATCAATAGCCATATCTTCCTGTTCCTTAATCACATTCTCAACAAGTTGGTGAAGTGGTATATCTATCAATTTCAACTCAAATCCCGATGTTCTAATTTTTGAAACATACAGAATTTCCTGCACCATATTCTCCATAGAATTAGCTACTTCAAAAGAACGTTTTAAATATCTATCTCGGTCTTTATATCCCCCTACTTCTAATAACATTCCCTGAATTTGTCCTTTTAGAATTGTAATCGGAGTTTTTAATTCATGCGAAACAGCTGAAAAAAAAGCCATTTGTTGTTGTTCCAGTTGCTGCTCAAGTTTGATGCTTTTCTCTAAATCAGTATTTTTTTCTTTCAATTCATCCAAAGCACTCTCTAATTTTTCCGAAAGTTCGTTCAGATTTTCTCCCAAAATTCCAATCTCGTCCCTCCGGTCTTCTGTATATCGAACTCGAAAATCAAGATTTGCCATTTTTTTTGAAACTTCACTCACCTTTAAAATTGAACGCGTAATATATTTTGTGTATAAAGCAGCAATAGCTAATGCTGCCAAAAAAGTAATAGCCCCCAACATAGGTAAAATTCTTTTTAATGATTCCAGTCCAATATTTACTTTCTCCTTGTTTCCAAACACTTGAATCCAATATGTTTTTCCATTCGTTAACTTACAGGAATAAGATTCCGTTATCCCACTGCCTAACAGAATATCTTCTACATCTGTTCCAGGAGCCAGTGAATATTCCATATCTCCATATATACCAAGTACCTTTTCGTCACTATCTTTTAAGACAATAGAAATCCCATGCTCCAATGCAAACATTTTTAATATTCCATCTATTTCCTGCACTGAAGTATTCGATAATTGAAGTACCATTTTTTCCGTCTGATTACTCAAACTTCTATCCAACTCTAAAAAATAGCTCCGTGACATCCCCAATGCAACCATTCCATAAATCGCACCACCAACAGTAATCAATAAGCATACTGTAATTATAAATATTTTTGTAGACAAATGTTCTCTAATTAGCTTTATCAATTCGATACCCCACCCCTCTTACCGTTTTTATATAATCCCCTGCTTTTCCCAATTTTCTCCGCAAATTTTTGATATGATTGTCAACTGCACGTTCTTCACCTTCAAATTCATATTTCCATAGACGATTTAAAAAGCTCTCTCTTGTTATCACGCATCCCTGATTTTCAATCAATTCTTTCAAAATTTCATATTCTTTCTGTGTCAAATCAATTAACTTTTTCCCTATTTTCACTTGATAATTTCCTACAATCAATATTATCTCCCTGTATTTTAACTCGTGATCTTTTGTTATATCTACTCCTTCATATCTACGCAGAACAGCTTCTATTTTTTTTATCATAATTGGAAGAGAAATCGGCTTGGGGATATAGTCATCTATTTGCATTTCAAATCCCTTTATCTGGTCTTCTTCTCTTCCCAATGCACTTATCATAATGATTGGTACTTCCGATTCTTTTCGTATTAGTTCACAAACTGCATACCCATCCATTTTAGGAAGTAAAATATCGAGCAGTATCAAGTCAATTTGTTCTTTCAGAAAAACCGCAATACCATCTATTCCATCAGATGCCGTAATCACTTCATACCCTTGATCCTCTAAAAAAAACTGTATCAGCTCTTGAATATCCAAATCATCTTCTATAATTAAAATTTTTTTCATTCTTAGCTACCTCTTATTTTCCGTTTTTTTTATTTTATCAGTTTTTCTTGTAGTTTTTGTGTATTTCGTTTTTTTAGTATCAACTTTTTTCAAATTACTATCTTAAACAAACACTTACTTTTACATTATCATTTTAAATGTTGAAAGAGGTAGCAGAAAATGCTTTCCGCACCTTCTGTCGCTTTTTCACTTATGCTTCATTTATTGCCGTTTTTCTTCGCTAATCCATATCTATTTCCGGCTTTTTCTCTTGCTTCTTTGCTTCCTTTCCTGCCTGTTCCTGCTTCTCCTTATTTGCCTCCAGCTTTTCCATGATAGACATTCCCTTTGTATCCGTTTTTTCCTGCTTCTCCGCTTTCATATTATTGAGAACACCGTCAATCTGGTTATAATTTGCCTCCTCCAGTTCTTCCACTTTTGTCAAAGGATTTTTCTCTCTCCGTTCCGCCAGGTCATCTATACGCTTTAATAAGCCCTGGGCTGTTTTCACATCTTCTGCTGGTTCTTCATAATCCGAAACTGCCTGTATCCATTTCCGGTATTCCGGATTTAATGCAGCCAATTTATCCCGACATTGCCCCAGTATCACTTCCTGACGCTGTTCATAAGCGTTCACATCTTCCCATGTATTCAGCTTCTCCTGTTCTATCAGTTTTTCCAAATCTGCAATATTAGAAAGAGGAGTGCTATCCTTAAATTTCTGGACATAGGGAAATATCGGACGGACAGCCATTTCCGCCATTCTGCCCTGCAGAAGCTGCAATGCTCTCCTTACCTCATTTTGGGGATAAGATGAGATTGATGGATTGATTTTCTGCGTATCCTCTTTTTTACCGATTGCCAGCCGAAACAAGCCCTTTTTTATTTCTGCACGTAATTCCCTGAGAAATTTATATATTTTCATAATCAAACTGTTATATTCTCTGATTGTCCGGTTGATGTTCCCCCGTTCTGTGGGAATGCCTCTCCGTTCCAATGCACTCGCTTTCTCGCCTAAATGAATAGTGGGTATCAAAGGTATCTCCCGTTCCTTATATGAACGTGGGTCAACACGCTCTGCAACTCCGATCTGCTCATTCACCTCATTTATCTTATCAGCAATCGCAGTCCTCCATTCTTTCGCCTTTCCTTTTTCATTCCAGTCCACAATATCAACTTTCCTGCTTTTAAACCCTTTTCCACTGGCATTTCGTATCTTGTTTCCGTCCTTATCCAGAATATAGTCCTTCTTCGATTTTGCTCCCCATGTGCCATCTTCATTCAATGGACGCATAGTAAGCAGGATATGGATATGTAGATTAGCCTGTCCCTGTTCATTAAAAGAACGGTGAATACCATAGTCCGCACACATCCCTTTTGAAGTAAACTGCTCCAGAATAAAAGCTTCCATTGCCTGCTTTGCCGTTTCTTCGTTCCATTCATTCGGCAGAGAATATTTCAGGCTCCTTGCCAACTGTGCATTTTTTGATTTTTCATACTGCTCAACAGAGTTCCACAATATCGCCCTGTCCTTATATTCTACAGGAGCATTATCCGGAAGCAGCACCCCTGCTCCCACTAAATCCTCCTTTCCTGTTCGGTTATAAGTCATGCCACAATATTCACTGTACATGGATGTACGGCTGATATAAGCGGACTGCTCCACTGCTGACTGCCCCTTACTTCGCTGCACAATCGAAGCTCTGCTGCTTATTGTTCCATTCTTCATTGCCATCTCCTTTTTCTATAACTAAAAGCATGAACCGCAGACTTTGTGGACAGAGGAAAGCATATTTTTTGTGCTTTCCTCTGAACGCAAAGTACACTAGGGTAGGTGTGCCCTGCCACCGAAGGGAGTGTAGCTCCCTTATAACATAAGGCTTGCCTTTTGTTTCAACAAGGTGCCTTCCGCACCTTGTATCGGGTACATTGTACCCGATGCCCTCTGCAAGAGCCTTCGGAGAACGCACACACCGCCCTCTGGGTGGTGTATCTGTGCGCCCTCAACAAAAGTTGAGGGATTACGCCTGCCGCTTACGCTCCGGCTTATTCTTCCTCTGTATCACTCCCGTCTGCACGTTTTTCATTTGCCTTATCCGGCGTTTCTTCTTTCAATGCAGCAACCTCCTTCTCCATCCTGTCCAGACAGTTTCTTACCTCATTTGTAGCGAATGCCACCTTCACAAGCTGTCTGATCTGTTCTTCACTGAAACGCCTCGGCTCTGGCAGATATTTTTCAAAAATAGCTCCGACGACAATCTTCCGGTGATTGTCTGCTTTTCGCTGCTCTGCTTTTGCCTTTTTCACCAACAAATCCAGCTTATTTTTCTCCTGTTCCATCCGCTTTTTCTGAGCTTCAATTTTATCCTCTAACCTCATTATCATTTTCCTCCGCTTTTGTCTTTTTTGTCGATAATTGTGGCGGCAAATCCGATTGAATCTGCCGCCTGCACTACTGCCCTTATTCGTTTTTGTTTCTGCAACTTACTCCTGTCTCCTTCCTGCACCTGTCACTGTAAATGAAATAAAAAAGGCAACCGGAAGTTTTCTTTCCTGATTGCCTGATTGTGTTACACTATTTTATTGTTAAATTTATATCCTACGCCCCATACCGTCTGAATATAAACCGGGTGAGCCGGATCATCCTCTATCTTTTCCCGGATATGACTGATATGGCTCATTACGATATTGTAATCACCTGCATATGGTTCTTTCCAGACTACATCATAAATTTGTTCCTTCGTGAACACCCTGCCAGGATTTTTTGCAAGAAGCTGGAGAATTTCAAACTCTGTGTAGGTCATTCCAACTTTTTTACCATTCCGAATCACTTCCCGCCGTTCCAAATCAATCACTATTCCATTATGTTGTAGTTCCGATTTCAAATTTATTTCTTGAAATGCAAATTTTTCTCTGCCAGAATCAAAAAAGGAAATAATAGAATCTATTAGCTTTTCCTCATCTTCCTCAAATGCCAGAAGCAATACTTTACAAATATTCTCACCTCCCAGTATGATACAAAAACCAAGAACTATTGATTTAGACAACTTGATGTTTACAATAAGAACGGACTGCCCAAAACAAGAATAGCGGAATCTCTATTGCCGCAGAAACCAAAATAATATAAGGCGTCCAGAAACTCATTCCACCAATATGCAGGTAATTAAAATTTACAAGCTGATAAAGCAAGTTATTCTGCAACCCAATTCCTGCTGATGGTAAAATACAAGAAATCCATGATGCGCCCAGCGCTGTATAAGCAAACATAGGCATAAGGAAAATAACAAGCGAAACCAATAACGCTGTCAAAGAGTCTTTACATTTTGCAGACAGAAATAGTGTGCAGCTAATGCTTGCCAACATAGAAAGCAGTCCTGCTAATGCCAAAATTATTTCTAACTGCCCCAAGTTAATGTTGGATAGATTTATGATAGAAAACAGCATTTGAAACGAGGTTTTCAAGCAATCTGTTCCGAAAGCCATATTCAATATCAGTAAATGTACCGCTATTCCAAGGGCAAAGGCTAAAATGAAAATCATACTGGACGCTGAAATCTTCACAACTGCTAACCGAGTACGTCCATGCTTTGTTGCTCGTAAAATACCGTCAGCTCCCGTTTGATATTCATTTGAAAAAATCGGGGAAGCAATAGCAACGCATAAGATAGTGAGGATTAGGATATATAATTCGATATAATCAAAGGCATCCTTAGACATTCCTGCATACAGTTGAAATGGTTTATCTACCTTTGCATATTTTTCACTTGCTTTTTGCTGTGCCGAGAGATGATTTTTTTGCTCATTTTTCATTACATCGTTGAGATGTTCTGCACACTTTTCATAATAGTGCTGTTCAACCCCGTTAGGGTCAATGTCCATCCAATCAGCACCAATACCTGTTGTCGGGTCAGCAAATGCTTCCGAAATACCATTTAGCAATGGAAGAATAGGTACTATTTTCTCAATGTACACTTCTAACGGAAATTCATCTTCTTCAACAGGCCCGTATTGATTAACACAGCTCTGATAAGTTATAAGAGCCTGTTTTACTTTTTCCGCTGTTACCTCGCCCTGCGTAGCGGCATATAAATCCCGCTTATATTCAATCGCCGCCAAACCATCCAATTCAGTAACAGTTCCATCTTCATTAGGACGATTGATTCCTTCAAAGCTAATAGGCAAATATGCCATGAGTACAGATAATAACATCGCAACAGAAAGCAAAATTAAAGTGCGGCGTGACTTTAAAATTCGCTTAATCTCTAATCTGAAAAGACGCATATCACATCCCCTCCTTTTCCAAATCTGTCTGCGGGAACAGCCACAGATACAAGTCCTCTAACCGTGGAGACGCCGGAACAGCTCCGTCAAGCTCTGCTTTATCTGCCAAATAACGAATAGAAACCTGATTGTTGTCCTCGCCACGTTGGTTGATAATCCGTAGGCGCAGTTCGTACTCTGGGAGTTTTTCTGCTGGAACGGTGCAGTTCCAAACCTTTCCCTCAATCTGCTTTACCAGTTCATCCGTCGTACCCACATCAATAATGTGCCCCGCTTTCATAATCGCATTTCGAGTAGCGATATATTCAATATCTGATACGATGTGGGTAGAAATCAAAACCATGCGGTTATGGGAAAATTCTGATATAAAATTCCGAAACCGTACACGTTCTCCGGGGTCAAGTCCGGCGGTTGGCTCGTCCATGATAAGAATTTTAGGGTCATTCAGCATTGCCTGTGCAATTCCCACACGACGTTTCATGCCGCCGGATAACTTAGATATTTTCTTATTCTTAACATCAGAAAGCGTGAGGATTTCCAGCAAGTGATTGATTTTCTTGGTTGTTTCTCTTGCCGGAACATCCTTCAATGCCGCAATATATTCCAGATAATCTTTTACTGTAAAGTCACGGGAGTATCCGAAGTCCTGCGGCAAAAAGCCAAATAAATTCCGGTAAGCTTCGCCCATTTTGTGAATATCTGTGCCATCATAGGAGATTGTTCCGCTTGTTGGTGTCATAATATCTGCAATCATCCGCATGAGAGTCGTTTTTCCGGCACCATTGGCACCAAGTAATCCCCATACACCGGGGGTTAAGGTCAAGCAAACATCATCAACAGCGTTTTTGTCCTTGAAGTGTTTGCTTAAATGTTCAATTTTTAGCTCCATTATCATCGCTCCTTTTGCTATATTAGAATTTTGCCGAGAGCAAAGGAAATGCCCTTGTTCAGTAATCATTATACCGAACAAGGGCATTTCAATCTCAAAGTTTCAGCAGGAAAATTCCTAAGAAACTCCTAACATCATGCGTATATTTTCCTAAGCGGAAACGGGTAATGTAACAGTAAAGCAGATAGTATCATTTTGGCTTGTAGCTATAATTTCTCCGCCATGCAAATGTATGATTTCCTCTGCAATAGAAAGACCAAGCCCGGCTCCGCCCGTGTCTGATAAACGAGCCTCATCCAAACGGTTAAATTTTTCAAAAATATCTTTTAGTTGTTCCTGCGAAATAGTCTTTCCGTGATTTTGAATGGTAATAACAATGTTTGTGTTTTGTTTGTGGGCGGCAATAGAAATTTCCGTATTGGGATAACTGTATGCGGCGGCATTTTTCAAAATATTATTAAATACCCTCGCCAGCTTTTCCGGGTCAGCCATTACAAGGAGGTTTTCCTCTGCATCAAGGACGGCGGTATTTCCTCTTGCCGATAATGTAGGATAAAATTCATCTATGAGCTGCACCAGCAAGCAGTATAAATCTAAATTTTCTCTTTTTAACGAAACAGTTTTTGTGTTGTATCTGGTAATTTCAAATAATTCATTAAGCAGTTTTTCAAGACGCTCCGCCTTTTCCAAAGCAATTCCCACATATTTTGCTCTCTGCTCTGTTGGCATATCGGGAGCTTCACTTAATAAACTCAAATATCCAATTACCGTTGTAAGCGGCGTTCTAATATCATGGGCTAAATACATGATTAACTCATTTTTCTTATCCTCGGCTTCTTTGACCGCCTGTTTACTTAAAAGAACAGACATTTTGATTTGGTTCATTTGGTTGGCTATTTCCAGAAGCGGTTCAGATAAAGCAATCGTGTGGTCGTTCTGTTCGTAGATTGTTTGCGTAGCTTCTACAATTTCGTTCAAATATACCCAAGGCTTTTTCCAATAATAATAAAAGATAACGAAAAAACCAATTATGAGATAAAAAATGAAAAGCACATCCATACGCCAATACATCCATACTATAACTGGATTTTTGGATAGTGAAAAAACATATCCTAGTAATAAGGTCAGTACAAAACCGATGACTACATACAAAACCAGTGTGATATAGAGTTTACAACGAAGTTTCCTTTCTATGGGATAGTCATTATTTTTCATAGGGATTTACCTCCATTAATTCGCAATAAGCAGAACAGCCAGCCCGCCAGCAACGAGGACGGTTGCAATAGAGGCTATTGCTGTAATGACTTTATTTGCACGTTTTTTGCTCCGAAAGAGCTTCGCAAATATATGGTAAATAATAATTCCAAGTATTCCGCCACAGGTATTTGTAAGTACGTCCGTAATATCAGAGCGTCCGATTGCTAAAATATATTGGAGAACTTCCAGAACCAAACTTGTCCCCAAAACAAGCATTAGTTTAATAGAAAACCTTGGTTCGTGTTTGAACATACACAGATAAATACCAAACGGCGCAAAGATGGCGACATTCTCCAAAACTTCTGTCAGATGAAATCTTACGCCGATCTCATTGTCATAATGGAAAGGAATTAAATTGATGCTCCTGACAGTATCTAATTCACTTATTGAAAATTGCAGTTTGAATAAAATAATCCATACTAAAAGTACCATGTAAATAATAAAAAGGAATGGTACAAGAATACTTATTTTTTCTTTCTTACTCATAAGATCACCTCACTGGGGGGGAAACTTGACTATATCTTATAGCCAACGCCCCATATTGTTTTAATATACTTCGGTTTTTCTGCTGTATCTTGCAGTTTTTCTCGCAAATGACGGATATGCACCGTGATTGTGCTGCTGTTCTTGCTGTAATATTCATCTTTCCATACAGAGCAAAACAAATCCTCGACTGTCACAACAGTCCCCTTATGCTCCAAAAGAATACGCAGGATAGAAAATTCAATGGGTGTCAAGGCAACATTCTCGCCATCTAATAGGCACTCATAGGTCTGCGTGTTTAACTGGAGCTTGTCATAAGTCAAGAGAACATTTGTCTTTCTTTCCTCTATGGGAGTAGGGGAATATTTTTTGTACCGCCGCAGTTGTGCTTTTACTCTGGCAACGAGTTCAAGAGGACGAAAAGGTTTGGTCACATAATCATCCGCTCCCAAGGTCAACCCTGTAATTTTATCCGTTTCCTCGTCCTTTGCTGTCAACATGATAATGGGGTATGTGTGTGTTTCCCTGATTTTTTGGCAGAGGGAAAATCCGCTTATATCGGGAAGCATAATATCAAGAATTGCAAGGTCAAGTTCTTCTTGCTCAATACAAGTCAGAGCATCCTTTGCAGAGTAAAATTTATATACGATGTAGTTCTCGTTTTGCAGATAGACTTCAAGAAGATCTGCAATATCGTGTTCATCGTCAACAACAAGAATTTTGCAATTTGTCATTTTAGCTCGTCCTTTCATAATAATTTCAAATTATTATACCAAATGAGTGTGTAGTATGTGTTATTTTCTGCATGAGAAAATATTAAGAAATTCCTAATATATTGCTCATTATCCACCATATAAACAATATCTGTCGAAGTAAAATAACTCTTTACATAAAATTCCAAAAGACATCTCTTGTAAATGTGCTCTTTGGAAATCTCCACTTCGCTGTCGAATAGTGTGCATTTCTTACCGGATTTTCGCCCTAAATAACGTTAGAAATCAACTTTTCTTCTGCCCCTCTACCATTCTTTCCAAACTCAAATCTCCCGATTTTTTCTTCCCTTAATTAAGGCAGTTTTTGGAAATGCCCACTCCCGGCGAAGCACAACACTCTCTCCAATCTTCCTCACGCCCCTCCTCCCTCTTTGATTGATAAGATTGATAAACATACTTACTTCTCAGTCTTAATATATATTAGTCTTTATAGGGTCGGTTTTTCCGACTTCTTGACTTCGGTTTTTCCGACCTCTGGAACTTTGCCATTTTCTTACCTTAATTGCCGTGACAAATTATACTTCTCCAACCGCTCCCTTGCCCGTTCTACAGTTTCGGCACTCACTTTTCTCGGCTTGCCTATTTTAAGGTAGGATTTTGGCATAGAATAGGTCTTACTGACTTCCGTAACCGCCGTTACCTTGTAAATCTCCGGATATTCTGCTACCAGCCTGTCCATCAGCCGGATATATTTCGGATCAGCACAATACACGGATGCCATCTGCTCCGCCACATTGAAATTTATCACTACTTCCTGCTCGTATCTGCTTAACTGCATATGTCCTCCTAACGTGAAAACAGGATAAAGAACATTCCGCCCAATACCCTGTTTCGCTGTCATTATTCTGTTTTCATAATCTTTTTAAATGCTCTCCGGTATTTTTCTCTAATCTGTGTCCGTTCTTTCCTTTGTGCCTTTGTCAGTGTCCTTTCATAGTTCTCATACTCCTGCACCTCATTTTCCTCTGCCTTATTGCAAAGCCAGTTAAAGTACCACAAAGAATAGAGAAAATCAAATAAATCCGAAGCAGTCTCAAACACATCATTATCTTCAAATCTTCCACCCACAAAATATGTCAGAACGTATATTGATAAATCTGCTGAACAATAGGAGCTGTCTGCGGATTTGGCACTAATAGATTATGATCGGTAGAGTCCTTCATATACCCGAATGGGGGTGCATTAAAAACATACTTTCCCTCTTTCACTCGGGAATGGAGTGCTGACTTTATCTTCTTGGATGTATCTCTGACGTAGAACTCATTAATGATATTTTTAAACGGGGTAATATCCATCTGGTCACTGCCCTGTTCACTGTCCACCCCGTCATTGATTGCGATATACCGCACTTTATACTTGGGGAAAACCATTTCTATATATGTACCGCTCTCCAGATAGTTTCTCCCCAAACGTGACAAGTCTTTAGTGATAACGCAGGACACTTTCCACTCTTTAATGTCATTTAACATCTGCTGGAAAGCTGGTCTGTTAAAATTTGCCCCACTATATCCATCATCAATATAGAATTTAGTATTCAGAAGTCCATTTTCCTCCGCATAGCGTTTCAGCATTCCTTTCTGGCTTTGGATACTCATACTTTCGCTGCTGTTTTTATCATCTTTTGACAGTCGGCAATACAAAGCGGTGACTCCTGACCCCCTGTTTTTTCTTCTCATATGGCATTTTTCCTTTGCTTTCAAATTAGGTACCCACTTCGTATTGTGCCATATCAGTAGCAAGACCACCTCTGTTGAAAATTACTTCTTCCTTTCCATCTCTTCTTCCATCGCCTTCTGTTGCTGCGGCTGTCCTTTTCCTTGACTAGCTATCTTCTTCTGATGATTTCGGAGCCGTTTCAGTACCGATCTCCGTGGAGCGTTCTTATCTTTTTTCTTTGGTGTGTTGTTCATCAGTCCATCAATCATATTGTAGTTGGCTTCTTCTGTCATCTCTGCACTGCGAAGGTATTCTCCATTATCCATGACCTTCTGCCAGTTCGCCAGCTCTGGTTTCTTCTTTTGTGTTTCTCCAGGTTGTAGCTGTCCGGTCTGGGATTGTGCCTGCATTTCCTGTTGTTTCTGCTGTTCCTGTGCCTGCTCTGTCTGTTGCTGCATGAAGTTCTGGATGTTCCGTCTGGCTTCTTCATCAAAGCCATTATAACAGTCATTCATGACTACGGCACCTTCCTCACTGAGAATCACATATGCTGCTCTTGTCCCATACTCCTCATGTTCCATCAGAAACCATTTCTTTTCGTTCATCAGAATGTAATCCTGTGCAAGCCATGTCCCTTTCTTTCCTTCGATTTCATATCCGGTCGTATCAATGGAAAGTCTGGTATCGGAAGAACTTTTGATTGTAAGAAATTCCGGAATGATGATAAAACCATCTTTGTTGACATAGTAAGCTGTGGTTTTTCCATCATCGGTAATGACGATCACATCACTGCAACCGATGGAATGACCTTGGAAGTTTTTCGGTCGCTGCTTCTGCAAGCGTGTTTTAATGTCAGCCGGAGTTTCCCCCCGCTGGATTCTTCCAATGTACACCTGCTGATAGTTTTCTATCTGGACTGTTTTTCCTTCGCTTTTCAGTTTTTCGTAAGAACGGAAACGGACATCCCGGTACTCTGGGGTATCTTTTACCTGATATACTGCACACTGACTTGTACTCATTCTTCTTCCTCCTCTTCCAGTTCCATTTTATATTCTTCCAGATCCATAAGAAAAACCTCATAGCCTTCATCACTCATGCAGAACAGTTTTCTTAAGGTATTGCAGACAAGCCCGATCATATCTGCATCGCCTTTCAAAAAAGGAATGATATGGTCGATTGCCTCCATCGTGTCATTTCTGTTTCCTTTATCAAACATTGCGGTTACTAAACATTCATCCGCATCAAAGTTCATCGCCAGATCCATCATAATTCCACTTCTCCCTTCTTATGTGTCTTGGATTTCTCCGTTGTCTTATTCTGCTCCTGTGCTTTTGCCCTTGCCTGAAAATCTTTTAAAGACTGCAGCACAGACTTCTTCACTTCACCTTTTTCTCTGCTTGCAGGTTCTGCCTTTTGTGACTGGCTCTGACTTACAGATACCGGTTCCTGCTCTGCCCTTCTGTCTGCCGCAACCGCAAAAGGTTTCTGTCCACTTCCTATTACTGTTTCTGCCGTATGTTCTGTTTCCTGCACCCTTCCATGCTTTTCATCCAGATACTTTTCCATGTCTGCGATTGCTTTCTGCACCAGAGGGCTTTCTTTATAATGTGGAATCATATCTATCAGATCACGCCGTATCCGGTCTGCACTCATCAACTCATATTCCCCGGAATAATCTTCATCACCATCTTGCAGATCAAATCCGATTCCTTTAATCCCATGCAGTCTCTCTGCTGGAATACTCTCATATATTTTAATGGCTTCTTCTAAAGTAAGGTTATTATGGTACTCTCCCATGACCGGAAACTCCATGCACTCTGCGACATAAAAACTGATCGTGACTTCTGGCTGTTCCTGCTCCGGCTGTTTGTCAAAGATAGAAAGTCGCTCTGTATCTTCCAGACGGGAAAGTAAAGAACGGGCAGTTATAACATCGCTGTCTATATCGGATTCCTCGGATACCTCAAGCAGCCAGTCCTTGATAGCTTCTGTTTTCTTATTCAAAATATCCTCCGTGAGTTTTTCCACCTGTTCTTCTCTATTTTCAACTGTATCGTTATACTCATAGGTATCAACGTCATAACTAAAGTTATCCAGGTCCACAGCGAGCTTTTTAACCTCCTGCTGGTCAAGATATTTTTCAGATTCTTTTATATACTCAGCCAGAGTGATTCGCTCCTCTGCTATCGGGTTAATGTCCACCTGGATTCCTGCCATCGCTATGCCGGATTCATTTAAGGCATTGAAAAAGCTATCTTCTCGAATATCACCTTTATAGAAAAGAACCACATCAAGGTCAGAATCTTCACGGTAAAGGTCTTGTCTACTTCTGGAACCATACACTCTTGCAGCAAGCAGCTCTACTTCATTTTCTAATCCCATATCTTCCAGAATACCCTGTGCGTGATACAAGACACCCCGTTCCACTTCTGCCCTGCTAAGACCATTTAATGCAACCTCATCTCTTCCAATCTCAGAAGTCGCACGAAGTTCCCCCTCCTGTAATAACTCCTTAGAGTGCTGGATCGTCATTTCTTCAAATTCTTTATAATCCACTTTGACACATTCCAGGTCATCCATTCTTTCATTTTTAAGGATCTCATAAGCAGCTTCCTGAATGGATGCGTCTGGATTATCGTAATCACCACTCTGGATTTCATGCAGATTAGAGTCATAAAAAATAAACGAATATCCTTCTTCTGTTGCCTGTATGGTCAGATACCCTTTACTCCTGGTAAACTGCATTGCGATTCCTTCATAGGTTTGCATTGCTTCTTCCCTGCGAAATCCTTCAAAAATACTTGCCGGGCAGTTCTTTTCTAATTGCACCCGCTGCATCTGTTCTTCCTGAACTTCTTCCACGTCTGCCATCAGTTCTTCATAGTCCACTACTTTTGCATCTTCCAGTGAGTACCCTTTATCTTCTAAAATATCACTGGCAGCTTCATCTACATAGATTGTCGGATTGTCATAGATTCCTCCATCATCCTCCTGATAATCTTCATTGTAAAATGTATAGTCATAGCCATCTTCTGCGGTCTGGATTGTAAAGTATTGTTTTCCGACCTGATATGCAATCTGCACCTCATTCCAGTCCAGCATATTTTCCATTTTATTTACCGCTTCATAGATTTCCGGATTCAGCCATCCTCCGATCCGTTCATATGCATGGGTCAGCTGATCTATTCCGTTTTTACATCGGATAAAATCCATGCTTTCCTGCATCGTTTCCGTATTCTGGATACCAAGCACTTTTTCCTGATGATTTGGCAGGCGTAAATATTCCTGCATCGCTTCATCCAGTGATTCATACCGGTTTACTTTTACTACACCCTCTGCATTTACATCTTCCATCACATAAAAATTATCAACGTAATGAATCTCTGGCATTTTCAACTTTATGCCTTCTGGCAGCTGCACCTCACTGACTGCATGGAAATTAAACCGGACATCCGTTCCAGATTCATTTTTTCCTGCCATCGTTTCTTCCCAGGTGTCTTTCTGTACTGCCTGTATTTCTTCGATTGTAAGTGTCTGTCCACTCCGCAGGGTTACAACAGAATCTTTCGGGAATTCCGTCAAGTCATAAAGTGTTGTTCCATTTTCCTGCAAATATTCCGATACAGCTTCTAACGCTCCGGCATCATACCCATTCCAGAGATCTTCGGCTACAAGCTGACCATGTTCCGATACGATAATCCCTGCCACATCTGAACCATACTCATCATGTTCCATGAAGAAGAACTTCTCCCCTGCATACGCTCTTTCATCTACCGTATGCCAGGTTCCCGCATGTCCATCTGCTTCAAATCCTCTGGTATCTTCTGTAATGGTGACTTCCGCTTCATCCAATGCCTGTTCAATCTTCTGCATACGGATCTCTGCCCTTGCCATATCAATAAATCCATCTAATACCGCTGGGTGGCTTTCTATCACATAATCCTGATTCAGATTCTTTCCCTGATTGATATTTTCCGGGATTTCGATATGCTCTGCCCAGTCTTTGTTCTGTCTGGAAAATCTGCCGTCATAAGAAAGTTCCCGGAGCGTATTTGCCATAACAAACGTCATACGCTCTTCTCCAAACTGCTCTAACACTTGCGTTGCGGCATCTTCCTCTAAATGTAGCCCGTCAAATTTTAATGCGATCGCTTCCTCGATTGCTTTCTTACAATCAATATTTAACTTTCTGGAATCCAGATAGGCATCTACATCCCGTTCTTCCATTGCCTGAGCAAGTGTTCCTTTATAGACTGGGGGATAGGCTCTGGTATGATTATTTTCCAGTATCTCCATTCTCTGCTGTACAAAATTCGGAAGTTCCTCAAAGCCGAAAGAATCCACATAATAAGCCTTTGTTTCCGCCGTCCGGTTTATAACTATAACATCGCTTACCGATAAAGAATGTCCATGAAAATCGTTTGGGCGGTTGATATTAAATCTCTCAAAAATATCATCTAATGTAATCGTTGGTGTCCATGGAGCCGCATACACCATCCTGTAGTCTTTTCCATCAATGCTATAGCCTAATTTTTGAGCCGATTCAAAACCCATAAACTGATAAGTATGCTCTCCACCCGTATCCATCTGATAGATTGCAAAACGACCGCTTTCTCCATGAAGAAGTAAGGTTTCATCAATCTTTTCTGCACTATCCTGTTGCAGTTTTTCCTGTCTGGCTATCGCTGCTTCTCTTTCTTTATGTACTTCCCATTCCGTTTCCGTAATACCAAAGATACCGTCATGCCCCAGGATCGCATTTTCTGTTTCTGCAAGAATCTGTCCTGCCTGCTCTGGATTGTCTGGATTTCCATGTAAGATAAAAACTTCTGCACCTTCACGATACAGTTCTACTGCCCTGTTTTTTTCAAGAGGATACATATGCTCCAGTCGGATTCCTGCTTCGTGCATTTCTGTAAAACCAATCCTTCCATCTGGAAAGTTATCCATCTGTGCCTCTGTTTCATGCACAAGACTTCTCATAACTTCACTTCGGTCACCCCGATTCGCTGTCAGCATACGGTTTACCAGTCCCAAAACTTCGTCTCGGTCATCCATCTTATACGCAAAATTTACGATAAGGTTCCTTTGGGATTCCGTAAAATTCTCATGGCTGGCGGTTTCTGCAGCTTCAATCAGTCTATGGGCATACTGCATGGTACTTTCCCTTTCTTTTGGAAGCTCTGTGGTTGGAAAGTTCGCTCTTGCTGCTTGGATCACTTCATGTACTAAGTTTGTACCGGCTTCATCATAAGATTCCCGCATATCCCAGACCAGATCATTCAGTCTTTCTACCTGTCCAGGAAAGGTTTCTGCGTATTCCGTTACAAATGCTTTTTCTTCTTCTGTAAAAATTGTTCTCGGAAATTCCGCTTTTTCCACCAGCATTTCTGCCTGTTCTTTCGGTGTCAGCTCTGAAAAATAATCAATGCCTGTATCCGCATCATACGCTACATCAAAGAAGTCAATCGGATAATTCTCTCCCACTCCATCACTTGCATACAATACTGTGATCGTTGCACCTCTGTCCTCCAAAAATTCTTCCAGAGGTTTCTCATCCTCTGAAATTTCATCCTGCTCCAGTAAAGTAACATATTCCCTTACATTCTCCTGCAGCTGTTCTGCTGTCATATTCTCAACCAGATTATAACTATATTCCGAACCCATACTGCCTGAAAGATGCAGGATTACATCCTCTCTATGAAATGTTTCTCTGATCGGTCTTTCCAGTTCAATCTCGTGCATCTGCTCCTCAATGTTCCCGATGATCTCTGCCGATGTTTTTCGGATGGTATCCATAGATGCTTTCAACGCCTTCATATCCCTGCTCTCGCACCAGCTGGCGATATAGGTAAACGAATATTCTGAAGTATCCAGACCAAAATGGTTGCAGACTATGTAAGCAATACTTTCTGCTTCCACTTCCTTTGTTGTCTGATCTTTTAAGACTCCTTCCGCATCCATTACTTCCCGGTCATGCAGCAATGCGTGGCTCACTTCATGAACTCCGGTTTTCATCGTCTGGACATTACTCATATCTTCCTTTATCGCAATATATTTTTCTGTCTGGTGATAATAGCCTTTTGCTTCCCCTTCCACATTCATCATGCGGATCGGTACAGGAGAAATATTCTGCAATGCCTGCATGAACGTATCATAAAACTGTACACTTCCAGTAAGCTCCGGCACCTTCAGTTCTGCGATTGGTTCTCCCTCTGTCTGGCTGACATCAAATACTGTCGTTACACGGAATCTCGGTATCACCATCTCCACGATCTCTGTTTCCGGCTGTCCATCATCCCCGATCACAGGCTCTTTTGTTACCGGGTCGATCTTTTCAATCTCCTGTTTCTCCCGTATCGGTGCTGGTGCGATGATCTGGATTCCTTTCTCTCCACGTTTTACATGACGGTTAAATTTCTTCTGCCATGCCTGATACCCGGCCACCAGTGTTGCTTCCGGTTTCTGCATGGTGATCAGCAGCGTGTTATTAAAGCTGTAATTGTGGAACTTCGACATGGTATTCAGATATTCGGTATATCTCTCCGAAGTAAAGATTTCCTTTACTCCCTGCTCCAGCCGTTCCGATATTTCTTTTAACTGTTTTTCTATATTATTTGCCATAAACAAACCCTCCATTTTATGTCCCCGCCAGAGAAAACTCTGACGGGAAATCTTTTATAACTCCTGTTCGTGTTTTTTCTTTGCAGTTTTCTGTACAGGTGGCTGTTCCGCTGTATTCTGCTGTGCCTTCTCCTGCTTTAAGCGTTCCAGAATAGATGGCTTATGGATTCTGTCTGCTGTTTCCGGAAGTTCTTTTTCTTCTACGGCATCCCTGCTGTCTGTGCTGCTTCCTTCTCTGCCAATATCCTCATCTGCCATAATCGTCTCATTGCCCTTTTCATCCATGTTCAGCAACGCATTTAACTCGGATAACCGTTCCATCTTTTCATTCAGCTCTGCTTCTTTCGGGAATGGTTTCTTTACCTCTTCCTGTGCAGTCGCAAGCTGCTGTTGTACGGTTTCCAATTTCTGCTCACTTTCCGTCAGCTTCCTGTCAATGGAAGAAAGGGTGTTATGGATACGCTGCATATTTCCTACCGGGTCTTTTCCGATCTCCAGCTTATAAGAACATTTCCCTTTGACCGTCAGTTCAAATGCATTGGAGAACATATTGTAGGAAGCAGATAACGTAAACCCATGATATTCCCCGACCTTTCCACCGGTGCTAACGGTTTTTAGTCCTGCACAGGCAGCGATCAATGCCTCGCCTGCTTCTTTCTTATCTTCATAAAGGACATTTCCTACTGTCATGGCAAACGTGTCATTATCCTGTAAATCCACGCTTTTTACTACCTGCGAATCCACCTGCATCCCGGCAATCCGCTCTTTCAATGCACTGATCTGTACCGGGAAATTCTTTGCAATATCGGATTCCAGACGGTAAATCTGACTGGTATGGTTTGCCTTTAAGAGTTTCAGCTTACTCACCTGCACATCCAGATCCATTTTTTCCTTAATGTACGGATTGCCTGTAGCAAGTGCCTTGATCTCTGCATAGGACAGTGCCGTATCATCCACATCTTCACAAGCCCTGACCGGGGATTTACTGGTCATGATCTGGCTGATGAACTTCTGCTTATTCTCCAAAATCTGCCACATATACGCATCAAAAGTGTTCTCCGTCACATACCGGAATATCTTTACTTTGTCATTCTGGTTTCCCTGTCTTAAAATACGTCCTTCCTGCTGTTCCAGATCAGACGGCTTCCACGGACAGTCAAGGTGATGCAGAGCAATGAGCCTGTCTTGCACGTTGGTACCAGCACCGAGTTTCGGTGTAGAACCCATGAGGATTCTCACCTGTCCGGCCCGCACCTTTGCAAACAGTTCCGCTTTCTTTGCCTCCGTGTTATATTCATGGATAAAAGCAATCTCTTCTTTCGGGATTCCTCTGGCAACCAGTTTGTTCCGGACATCATCATATACGTTGAAAGTCCCGTCTCCTTTTGGTGTGGACAAGTCACAGAAGATCAGCTGGGTTGTCCGGTCTGCTTTTCCTTCTTCCCATACCTGGAAAGCATTTTCCACACAGGTATTGACCTTGCTTTTTTCGGCATCCGGAAGGAGTTCATTCAAAAGCCTTTGGTCTAACGCACACTTTCTTCCATCGTTGGTGATCTTGAGCATGTTGTCCACCGTTGGATTCACAAGACCGCCTCTTACACTTTCGGCACGTTCTGAAAAAGCACTGACCATTTCCTGCTGTTCTTCACTTGGTTTTAAGACTTCATTGATAAACTCTGCTTCCGGTACAGGAAGATTCAGCATATCCGATGTCTGAATATCCGCAGCTTCCTTAAAAATGGAGATCAGCTCTGGAAGATTAAAAAAACGGGCAAACCGTGTTTTCGCACGATAGCCCGTTCCTTCCGGTGATAATTCAATGGCTCTTGAATTATAGGTACATTATGGAAATTTAATTGATTTCTCCAACGAACTTGTAAAAAATCCGGATATTCTGGACTTTCTCTCCGTCGATGGTCTGAGGTTCAGATACCTCAATCTTTTCGATAAGACGGTTTACTATGGCTGTGGTCAGCTCTTTGATCTCTGCACATTCTGCCATTTCATTGGCAAGCTGTTCCGCTTTGCAGGTGCTGTCCTTCAGATTGTCAGCCGTAGTTTTCAGTTTTTCAATTTCTTCGGTTGTTTCTTTCTTTTCCTGTTCAAAATGGGTGGACAACATCCGGAACTGCTGTTCTGACACAAGCTGCTTTGTAAAATCCTCATACAGCTTGATGAACTGTCTGTCCGATTCGAGGAGCTTTTTCTCCAGTTTCTCCAGCTTTTTCTGGATATTTTCCCGGTTATTCGCCGCTGTCGTATCCATCTGCCCCAATACCTTCCGCATGAATTTCTCCCTGTTTTTTATGACCCTTTTTGCATGGGTCTGGATGTCCGCAAGTACAAGTTTCTCCAGATCGTCCGCATTGATGCGGTGCTGGCTGCAGAACCCGGTTCCCCTCACACGGTAAATGCGGCACTGGTAAAAAGTCCGTTCAATGACTGGCTTCTCCTTATTCCTGCCATCGGTATGCACCATCAGGGTACTTCCGCAGTCGGCACATTTTAAAATG
>OGOH01000775.1_pt1 | contig 24559 bp, 12 predicted proteins | sample 1552571 | NCBI WGS metagenome assembly OGOH01 (sample SAMEA2580170, study PRJEB22360) | human gut metagenome | biome: human gut; feature: human-associated habitat; material: faeces | place: Denmark | collected 2008/2010
GTTCGCCTGCGCAAGCCCCCCCCCCCCAAGCCCCGCCGGCCCCGCCAGCGTGCCGATGACCACACCCAGCAACGCCAAGCCAATGCCGGTCACCACCGTCATGACGATCTGGTGGTCGCGCGACGGCACAAAACTCACCTGATTGATCACCACGAACACGAGAAACGCCACGAAAATCCACCGCAGCACCAGTTCCGGCAGCCGTGACAGCAGCCAACTGCCGATCTGTCCGCCAATGAACATGCCGCAGAACAGCAGAGCTGCGGCGAGCCAGTCGACGTGCCCGCCGGTCGCGTACGAAATGACGCCGGAAATGGAGGTCGGCACGATCGCCAGCGTGGACGTGGCGGCCGCGTTGCGTTGCGACAGGCCGAGCCAGACGAGCGCGGGCACGATCACCGTGCCGCCGCCGATGCCGAACGTGCCCGACAGCACGCCCACCAGCATGCCGACCACAATCAGCACGATGATGCTGCGCGCCGACCCATCAAGCGCCGTCTCCCCCGCTCGCGATTCCATCTTTTGCGATTCCGTTCGTACGGCATCCGCCCGATCCGCAGTTTCCCCTTCATCACACATGGCAGCTCCTTCCACGTCTTCCGCGCCCGATACTACCCACCTGCCGCGCGCAGTAATCAGCCGATTCCATAATTTTGCGATTTCGCCGCCGCAGCGCCCGGTTCACGCGCTTTCTCGCTTATAGATGGCGGCCCCTTGCGGAAACAAGACATCTAGGGGGCATGCATGCTACCCTCTAACGACCTATTGCCCAAACCGACCCGCCACCTATAAGCGAGATACCAACGGACGCCCGGCCAAATCCGCCATCTATAAGCCAGATATCCAGCCAAAACCACGACCGCACGCCTACACCCACGCCTACACCGGCACACCCGCGCGCCTACACCCACGCAAGACCCATTGCACACACCCCCGTACGCACACGACCGCGCGCGGACCGGCAAAATCGCAAGTCATGAGCGAAAAGGGGCATCAAAAGCACCCAAAACAGCCCGAAACACACCCCCATCCGCTCACAACCCATGCTTCAGCACGATTCAGGCCATATGCGCACCGCAACAACACCCCTGCGCAACATCAGACATGCACACGCACGCAAACACAAGTACACACACTGAAACGCAACACGTACCACAAGCACACAAACACCACGCACCACATACCGAGCACGACCAGACGCACACCCCCGCACACCGGAGAAGCGATGTCACCGGCCTGCGGCGGCGCTAGGCTAGACACTACCCCCGAACACCAGACGAATGGCGCGCGCCGGCCCCGGCGCACAACCCGTGCCGCACAATCCAGGAGCGTCGCCATAGCCGCGCGAGCCCCACAAAAGCGCAGCCAGCCACAAACACGAGCAGTCCGATCACCGCAGCCGCCACGGCTGTCATTTCGCCCGGCTCGTCGTATTGCGTCTTGTCTGGCACTTTCGGATTCGGAATCCGGTGCCCGCGCACGAGCAGCCTGTGTGAGTTGACACCGTACGGCGTGCACGTGATCAGCGTCGCGTAATCGGCCCCGGACTCAATATTCAGCTTGCTGATTTCGCTCGGCAGCACCACTGAGATCTGGTCCACTTGGTACGTGTAGGTTTCGTCGAGCACGTGGAATGCGAAGGTATCGCCTTTTTGCAGCTCGTCCAGGCCGGTCAGCAACCGGGCGGACGGCAGGCCGGTGTGCCCGGAGACCACCGCGTGCGTGGTCGCTCCGCCTACGGGCAGCGATGTGCCGGCCAAATGTCCGGCGGCGATCTGCAATACGCCGTCACTTGTGCCGTGATAGACGGGCAGTTTCACTTTGATGCGCGGGATGGTCACGTATCCCATGATGCCGGTGCCGGTCACGTCGAGCGTTTCATCATATTCGCGCTTCTGCGCGTCGGTCATGTGCCACCGATCGCCGTTCGCGGCGAGCCGTTCGTTGTATTCGTGCGCCGCTTTCAGCATGGCTTTGCGTTCGGCGCCGGACATGTCTTTGGTTTGTTCCACGTAGCCTGCTACGGCGTATGACTGGTGCATGCGGTTCCACCAGTCGCTGAATGTCGGATACGCGATGAGGCCCAGCGCGCCGATCATGGCGATTGCGGAGATGGCAATCATCACATTGAGCAGCGCATTCGATTTCTTATGCTTGGCAGCCGGTTTAACCTGCGCACCCGGTTTAACCTGCGCATCCAATTCGACTTGCGCAGCTGACTTGGCGTCCGATTCATCCGTCACGTTATTTATGCTACGCCCGCTTCCGCAAAGCCGTCTTGGCAACGATCAGCAGCACCAAGCCCGCGCCCAAGATGGCCACGGCAATCCAAGCGGCCTGCTGCACGTCGGCGCCGGTGTGCGGCTGGTCCGGCGTGGTGGGTGGCGTGTGCGTGTTGGTGATTTCAGTGGAGTCGCCTTCCACATCGGAGATGGTGGTGTAGCCGTCGGGCACCGCCGCTTCGACCACGGTCCATTCGTGGTCCGCGTCGAGATCCGTCCACGTGTGCGTCCACTTGTTGGACTCGTTCAGTTTCACGTTTTCCACGGGCTCGCCGTCGCGCAGGAGTTTTACGGTGATGGATTCGGGGCGCTTGCCGTCGGAATTGTTCCGGTCATTCCAGATTTTGCGCACGGTGCGTTCCACGGTTTTCGGCGGTTGCGCCACACATTCGGTTTTCGGTTCGATACTCAGCACACGCGACCCGCCGGAGACGCCGTCTTCGGGCACTGCGACGAGCATGCTGCCGGAAGAGCACGTCCATGTCTGGTTCTTTCCGACAGCGTTGGCGACCTTCACGTCAACACTGTCGGACACGGCCAAGTACAGGCCGTCGGACAGTCCGGTGAAGGTCAGATGCCCGGAGGTGTTGGTGACGCCGGTTGCCGTGGCGCCGGGTTGGTTCACCGCGATGAGTCCGGCGAGCGTGTTGGCCATGTCTCGCCACACCTGCGCGTCCTTGCCGGTCATCTTCGACCAGTCGACGGGGTAGGCGGTGGAGTCGGTGAACGGTGCGACGGGTTCGAAGGTGGCGCCGCCGCTTGCCGGGATCTGCCCGACTTTGTAGAGGTTGAAGCTGGCGTCCGAAATGGCGAAGTTGGTAGAATCGTCGCCAGTTTCGGAGTCCGAGCTTTTATGTTGGTAAGAAATGGCGATGCTGCCGCTGGCAGAGTCTGTTGTTGGCGCCGCGACGGCATCGCGAGTAGTGAATGCACAGGCTGCCGCGGCGAATGTGGCGGCGATTGCGCAGCATGCGGCGATGACGCGGCTTGCGATCGTGCGTTCCTTCATTGCCGACCCCTCTTCTGTGGATTGGAAAGTAAGCATGTTTGATTCGCCCCCAACGGCAAACCGGAAAATATATGGAGCCAGGCTGGATACTCAAGAAAATTAGGCAGTGTACAAGGGATTGAGGTGGTCCAGCCCAGCATATGTGGGTTCAGTTATTATTTAATTTTTAGTTTTTAAATTATGTATTGCGATTCCCGTAAGCCGCTGCTGACTTGCGTCAACGCGGCTCACGGGTTTCGCATGGTTACTTCAGATTCTTATGGAATCCGGAGGATCAGGCATTGCGACGACGCAGAGCCATCACCAGGGTCGCGCCAGCAAGCACGAACACGGCGATGCCAGCCACGTACAGCAGCACGGTGCCCATGCCGCCGGTGGACGGGAGCTTGCTGCCTGGGATATCGACCACGTCGGTCTTGATCTGAGCAGTGCCAGCCTCACCGGTTCCCCTGTTAACAGTGAACGTCTGCTCAGCCGATGCAACGCCGCCGACCTTCACATCAGTTACCGTCAAGTCAGTCAGAGTACCCGGCTCATCAGCGGAATTATAGGTAGCGGTCACAGTGAAGGTAATCGGGTCGATGGTGTTGTAGCCCTTAGGAGTCGTGGTTTCCACAATCTTGTAATAGCCGGAATCGAGACCGGTGAAGTCGAAAACATTACCATTAGTATGCTGCACCTCATCGCCGACCTTAGCGTAGTCCGAGTCAGCCGGATTCACCTTGGTGGCCTTGTACAGAGTAAAGCCGGCGCCATTCAAGGCTTCCTTATCGGAGTCAGTCTTACCATACTTGGTGACTTCCAGCTTGAAGGTGAACACAGTGACCTTGTGCTCTTCGGTCTTGCCAGTGCCCTCGCCATACTTGTTGTTGGAGAACTGGAGATACACCTTATTCTGGTTGCCGTTGGAACCGAGCACAGCATTCTCGTTCAACTGAGCATAGTACTCGACGACAATCTGAGTGGACGACGTGATGTTCACAGTGTCCCCAGTCTTCTCAGCCTGAGCCTTCTTCAAATCAGCAAACTTCACGTTGAAAGTCTCGCCATTAATGTCTGAAGTCAAGACCTGATAACCAGTAAGAGTATCTTGCTTCAGCTCGACCTTGTTGTTGTCATTGACAGCGTAAACCTTAACCGGGTGGGTCGTGTCATTGACGAAAGTCAGACCCTGGTCGGCGGTATCGTGGAAGGTGTACTCATAGCTGGTGTAATCAGCGTAGTCGGTCGGCAGAGAACCGGTCAGCTGGAACTTGACATAGTCGTCAATGTTGTAATCAGCAGCGGTGCCCCAGTTATCTTCAGAAGCAGGATTGTTGACACCATCCATGTTCTCCTGAACCTTCTTGCTGACAGTGACAGTATCCTTCTTGGGGGAAACAGTCACGCCTTCCTGACCGGCGGTGTTGACGATCACAGCGGACATGGTCTTGCCCGCGTCATTAGCTGCGGTAGTCTGAACAATCAAGTAGTAGCCCTGCGGTCCGGACAGCGTAGTGGAAAATGCACCTGCAGCGACTGCGGCGGAATTAGCATCGGCAGCAACGCCGTCTTTCTTCAGCGACTTATACAAGTTTTCGGCAAACCGCTTAGTCTTAGTACTATCGAATTTGCCAATAGCCGCAACGAAATCGTCGACTTTGCTGTCCGCAGTCAGGGTAGCGGAGGAATCAACGTCCTTGATTGCTTCAGCAACCTTATCATAATGATTCCAGTTGGTACGCTTCTGGTAAGCAACGTTGGTCTTTTTACCAACAGTAGCTTCGGTTTCGTCAAACAGACGATAGCCAGCGTATACATCACCAACGCTTGCAGGCGTAGTTTCCGAGCCAATGGTGATAGTAACATCGCCCTCTGCCGCCATGGCGGTGGAGGCGCCGGCGAAACCGGCCACGGCCATTGCCGCGGTGGCTGCCACAGCGACGAGGCCTTTGAGAACCTTATTCATTGTTCTCCCTTTCTTTCTTGTTTGAAATCTTGAATCTTCAGTTATGTGTGTTCAGTTATTGCCTAGTGGGCATTGGGTCGCTACGCTACGGCCCAGCCCCCTTTCCCCTAGACGAGTTCATCATTGCCGCCTCCTGACCTTGAGGGCCATTCCAGCCGCAACAACACCTATCAACGCAGCCACCAAAGCCGCCGCGTAAATCCAATAATCGCCAGCGCCACCAGTCCCCGGCAGAATCACACCCGGCTTGTTCTTGATGTTGCCACCATTGACAGTGAACGTGGTCTGCTCGTTGTAAGCGCTTGTACCTTCAGTATTGAAGTCGGTGTTCGCGTACCAATTGCCAGCGATGTTGTCGCCTTCCAGCGGGCCGATGCGGAACTTGTGCGGAGTGGTGTCGAGATCGTATCCGTCAGGAGCCTTGGATTCGATGAGCTGGTACTCACCCCAATCCAAGCCGCTGATCTTGAATTTGCCGGAGGCACCATCCAAATCGACGTATTGACCCTTTTGCACGGTTTGTGTAGAGCAATCACTAATACCGTTCTGACCGTTCACACAGTCGGTGATCGTGCCAAGTGTGGTGTCCGAAGTGACATCGGTGTACTTGGCTACGCCATTTTCCCAAGAGAAGGTCTTGGCCTGCTTGAGGGTCCATTCGGAACCGGAAAGCGGATCCGTGTTGTTGGAATCCGAAGATACTTTGGTCCACGTCACAGCACCGGTCTTACGGGTGTTTGCGATCTTGTTGTCAGCGTTATCTGCACCAAACGCCGGACTCCAAGTAGCGGATCCGTTGGCGATGGTGATCGTGTACACCGTACTGGACACTTCGTAGCCGTTCGGAGCGGTCTTCTCCTTCAGTTGGTACGTGCCATTCGCAAGGTCGGAAACCTTGAACTTGCCAGCCGCGGTGTCTTCATCCGCCTTGGTGTTGTCGTTAGACTCGTTAGTCTCGTCCGCCACGCCCAGCACGCTGCCCTGGGTGCGCAGCACAGCCGCGACCGCACGATGCTCGCCACTGCGGGCAGCAACACGACGGCTACGGTACGCAGCGGTAGAGGTGACGGCACAGCCCGAAGGAGCCGTGGTCGAATACCCCGGGCCAGCGGAAATCACCACAACATCAGGAAGCTCACTACCGCTGGTGAACTTGAAGTTACTATCAGCTTGGGGCACATTCGCCTTGCCTGGACCGTACCAACCGTTTCCATTGATGTACTTGAATCCGAACTGGCTGGTCGAGTCAATCGCATTGCTACCCGTCAACGGAATCTTCGCATATGCATAGCTGTTGCAGGAGCCATCCATTTGCGTCATGTTGATGTCCGCCCAAACAGTGTCGTCCGTGGTCTGGTAATGCACCTTGACATTATCCGCGGGCCAGTTAGTTTGCGCCTGGAAGTAGAGCGTGAGGTACTGCTTGGCAATCACGTTCACATTCAAAGTGAACGTCTGGCTGGAGTAAGCTTCCTTGGCCGTGATGGTAACGGGTTTTGAGGTCACGCTGTTCGCGGTCAAAGTGACGTTCGTGCCAATGCGGGCACTCAGCGAGACGTTATCCGCATTGGAAGTGGACCATGTAACAGTGTTGTCTTCAGGAGCCACAGAAGCAATCAGATTAAGGGTCTCGCCCTTCTCAAGACTGATTCCCTGACCATTGGTATAGCCGTTAATCGACACGGAAGTCTCTACGGTCACGCCGGAAACATTGACAGTGAACGATGCAGTGACATTACCATCAGCCGACTTCACGGTAATAGTGGTATTGCCATTGCCGGTCGGAGTGACCAAACCGTTTTCGCTCACTGCCGCCACGGCGCTGTCGGCAGACGACCACGTCAGCTTCGCATTGTCAATGAGCGTACCGTTCTGGTCATAGGCCACCGCGTGGAATTGCTGCGCAGTGCTGTTCGTAAACGACGCGGAAACCACTTCGTTATTATTCACATCAAAGATCTTGACGGACTTGACCTCTGTACCGGACTGGTCGTCAGTAATGTTCCAAGACTGCTCAGCAGTATTGCCATTCATCCTGGAGAGCGTCCACGTCGAACCGGCCAGCAACGTGTTGTTGTCGGTGCCGTCAACCTTCTGCCATGTAATCGAAGAGCCCGTCTTCTTATTGACGATCTTGCCGCCAGTCAGCAGTTTATCCGCTTCTCCGGTGAGTTCAGTGCCGTTACTGTTAAAGACATGAACAATGTTTTTTGCGGCTTCGGTAGTGTCACTAGTATTGATCTGGTAAATGTTGGTGTTCTGCGCATAACCTTCAGCCGTACCCGATTCCTTCAGGAAATAGGTGCCGTTCTTGGCGAGGTTGCCCAGCTGGAACGAACCTTCCGCATCAGCATCATCGTTCCAACCGCCATCTGCGATGGTGGCGAGAGCGTTCGTACCGTTTACCGCATCGTCCTTCTTGCCATACACGGTCCAGCTGGTTCCGCCGAGAGCATTGTGCCCAGCGGTGTCATCCACCTTGTTCCACGCGATCGCGGCGCAGGAAGTGGAGTACGAGCCGTTCCATGGCAGATTATGACGCTCCTGGTCCATATCCAGAGCCGAAGCGGAATGGCTACGTTCGTAGTTGATGAACGGATAGAATTTGCCGTCCTGACCGGTATTGCCTACCGCGTCAGGGTTGTACATGGCGAACGATCCACCGACCCATACGCGACCGTTGGTACTCACATGCGATTCAAAGCTGCCGTTCGGTACGAGAATGCTACCGAGCATGCCCGCAGCCGGGTCATCGTTGGTTTTCATGGGGAACGAGCCATCCCATACGTCATCATTCTTCTCAGCTGCAGAATTCTTGGCACTACGAGTCGTAGTACCCGAACCCTGACCACCTCGGATGACCACGTTGCTCGCATCCGCGAAGTTCCACATGATCTGCTGAGCACGCTTGGCGTAGGCAGGGTCCATATAGAGACCGCCCAACTCCACGGTCTGATTATTCATATCGGTCCACCAGAACCGCCAACCATTGTGGAAGTCCACATTCCCACCGGTCACATTAATGACCACGGAAGAAGTGTCCGGAATATTCGAGAAGCTAAAGCTCACGCCGGTATACGACGAGGACTCGTTAAGCATGTTTGCCGGCAGATTGAACACCTGCATGGAGGACGTGCCATTGCCTACAAACTTGATGATCTTCTCATGCACGTTGTTGATGGTGAAGGTATAGCTTCCATCGAACTTCGTGCGAACAAGGCCGTTTTGATTTTCGTTATCTGACAAGATTGTCGCATCAGCCACGTAGACGCTGCTTGACTGCTGCTTGCTGAGGCCGCTCAGATTCCCCGACAGCGTCTTGATATAGGAGCCGAACTCGGTGAATGTCTGACCGGTGGAACCTATCTGATCATCATTCTGATTCCAGTTGACAGTACCGCTTGTATCGCTCGGCACGTAAACGGAGTTGCGATTGTCGTACTTGTTCTTATCGGTATTCTGCGAGCCGTAAGACGCACCGAGAATGTCGTTGGACGAACCGCCGTACACGTTGGTTGAAGCGCCAGCAATGTTAGCCGTGTAATTCGGCTCCGAAGTCTTGGTCTGGCCGACCCATCCGGCATTACCCCAAGCCTGCGCACCGCCGACCCAACTGATGTCGTTATCGGAGCTATTACCTCTCACCTCAAGCGTGGAGGAACCTGTTGCCGGACGATACTGACCGCCAAAGCCCACAATGCCAAAACGGAAGCCTTTGTAGTCTTTTATATAACCATTCTTCGCGCCATCTTTATCCGTGTAATACGAAGTCCATAGCCCCTTAAGCGGATGCATAAGCAACTTGCCGTTCACAGCGGTCAGACCTTCGGCCTCGGCAGCGTATGAACCGAACGGCCCATTGACGTTATTCATATTGCCGGATGAGGCTTTCCGGCCTACATACATATCACCGCCAACATATGTGGCGATTCCGGAATCCACAGTTCCGCTACCTGTATCGGTGCCGAGGAAAATGCTGGTAGGTGTGCAGATTGCGCCGTCCTTGCGACTTTCGTCAGCTTTGGCATTGTAGGTGGGGAGGAGGGAAGTTACTGCTACGGTGGCCATCATGGCTACCGCTATGGCGGCGGCGGTCAGGGAGCGGGTACGCGAAAGCACGCGACCGGTTGCCGATCGCGTTCCTGCATAGTGTCGTGGTGCGTTGCCGACACCATTACGCCATTGCCTCATCTTGTCCCCTATCCGCAAAGTGTTCACCCTTCTGAGTCCCTCAACTCGAGGGTTGATATCCTTTGCATAATGCCGTTATCGCTTCTGTTTTACGTATAGCTTCTGCGCTGTTCCCATCTCCGGCAACACAGCCGGAAACCTCTGTTTTCCCTTTTTCTCTGACCTACGGTTTACTATGATAACATTTGCAGTTATGAAAACAAAATGAAACAGAAAGAACCCACACCCCCTCCCCCGATACGTTTTTTCGTCCCCTCTCACGGGGACAACGCTTTAAAGCCTGATATTCAACGGTTTGTCAACGATTGCAAAATCAAAAAACACATGCTGATCATTGAATGAAATTCATCATTCATCAGCCCCCGATTGGCGAGTCATGAAACACATCACTGCAAATTGTTTCATTTTTTTTCCTGAAAACGTATGCCACACACCGTGACTACAGTGGGGGTATCCCTTATCAATCCACCCCAGGCCATCACAATCAGCCCGTCGGCATTGACGGGCTGCGGAAGGGTAATGAGACTCGGCTCTCAGCGGCCAGTGCCGTACACGGAATCGGTGCCGCGTAGTACGAGCTGGGCGCGCACAATCTCATGCGCGTTCTCAAGCGGCTTGCCTTCGATAAGCTTCATGGCCTTTTGTGCGGCCGCGCGACCCATCGCATACGGATCCTGGCGCATGGTGGTCAGGTTCACAGTGTCGGCGTACGGCGAATCGTCGAAGCCGATAATCGAATAGTCACTCGGCGTGTGGTGGCCGTAACGTTCCAAACGCAACACCAGCGGAATCGCCATCATATCCATCTGGCAGCAGATCGCGTCCGGGAACTCGTCCAACGCAAGCAGCGCGGTCAACGCCGAGTCGGCGAAGGTCTTGCCACGCGGCACAGAGACGACGCGCCACTTGAAGTCATGGGAGGCCTCCATCGTCTTGCAGGCGCGGATGAAGCCCTGTCCTCGCGCATCGATGGAGGAATTAATGGAATCGACCGCATCGGAGCACACGTACACGATATTCTTGTGCCCCAGATTGATCAGATGCTGGGCGGCGGTGAACATGCCGTCCTCATCGTCGATGGAGATGGTGGCGTCGAAGCCGTTTTGCGTCGGCGTATTGATGCCAATAATCGGTACGTGGATGCGCTTGAGCTGCTGGATTTCCTTCGGCTCCACGCCGAACGATGTCACGAATACTGCGTCCACGTTGCGGCGGACCGGCAGATTCGTGAAGAAGTCGCGGCGGTTTTCGGCGGTGTCGACGTGCTGGAACAGCGATACGTCATACCCGGCATTATGCATGACGGATTCGATTCCAGCGAACACTTCCGTATTGAACCAGCTAGTGATCTCTTCATTCATCAGCATCGCCACACGGTACGATTGACCCGATTTCAACGATGTCGCGGAACGTGAGATGTTGAAATCAAGCTTGTCCGCCGTTTCCAGCACCTTGCGGCGCGTACGTTCGGACACCAGTTCCGGCCGCGTGAACGCGCGCGATACCGTGGAAATCGACACACCCGCGGCCTTGGCCACCTCGCGAATGCCTGCTCTATCCATCTCTCAACCCCTTTGCGGTTCTAGCATCATAATCACAAACGTTTCCAACCTTGGAAACACTCGCTTGAGCGGCGATGCTCTCTCAATCTGTTTCTATCATACTGCGAACGTTGTCAAAAATCACGCCAGTGTTGCACAAATCGCACAAATTATCAAAATAACCGGGTAAACCGCGTAAAAAGCCCATTTCGTCCACTGATGCTTATAGCCCAGCTTGCCGTTGTAGTAGTGCACGAACGCCACGCCCACGCCCGGCGCGATCATCATCACGGCGCCGAACAGGCCGGCTGTGAACATCATCGAATTCTCATACTGGCGCATCAGAGCGAAAATCAGCACGAAGCCAAGCGTCACCGAACCGATGCTCATCATGTGCTGGCGTAGGCCGATACGCAGCAGCAGGTCCCACAGCAGACCAATCACCACCAGTCCGACCGACAACAGCACCTTCATGGCCTTCTGATAGCGCGACGCCACCCAGTCGAGCGCGGCAAGCACAACAAACGCAACGAACAGGCCGAAAACGGGATTCTGCGAGCCCAGGTCGAAAGCCTTATGCGATGTGGCGAGGTCGTACGGCACCTCGCACACCACGGCGAGAATGAACAGCTGCAGGCCGTACGCGACCCGGCTGTGCGTTTCACGGAAACCCTGCACCAGCAGCCACGCGTAGATCGGAATGGCGAACCAGGACACCACTTCGCTCAGGACCATCGCCGTCAGCGACGTCATATTGTTGGTATCGGAGCCGAAGAACAGCGGCACGATGGTGGTGCTGCCGGCGGACAAGGCCAACGCCACCGCGCCGATGACCTTAAGTTGGAACACCGTCAGTCCGCGACGCTTTTTCCTGTTGCGGCGAGCGCCGCCGAATCCGATTTGGTCGGTCGAATCGGTTCGAGCTCCCTGCTCGGCATAGCCTTCCATATGTCCTCCTATTGCGATTTTTCCGCGCGTCGCACGTGGCACGTGCACCTTACGCACGCCTTACGCACGTATGCCTTTTACGACTTGCGACTTTTCCTTGCGACTTTCCCGCACGCCACAGCGGCTTCCCGCACGTCCCATGCGATTTAAGCTCAGCGCCCACCGCGCGCCTTATGCGTCCAGCACGAATTTCAGCAGCCCGTCGTAGTCGGCTCCGGTAAACGAACATACCGCATGTGCCGAAACGTCCGGGTCGTCCGCCGGTGAAATTTCCGTGCGGAAGTATGCCGCGTCGAGGCCGGCGGAATTGGCGCCGATGATGTCGTTGCGCTCGTCGTTGCCGACCATGAGCGCGTGCTTGGCGGTCACGAATTCACGGTCGAGCGCCAGCATGTACAGGTCGCGTGCGGGCTTGCGGATTTTCTCTTCACTGGAGATGATCACGTCGTCCAGTACGCCGGCAAGGCCGGTCTCTTCCAGTTCGGGGCGTGTGTAGCAGGCCTGCGCGTTGCTCAGCAGCGCCACGACCATGCCGGCGTCCTGCAGTTGTTCGATCATGTCGAGCGCGCCGGGGTACAGCCGGAACAGGCTGGTGCTGCCTTGGCGGAACGCCCATGCGGCTTTCAGCGCGGCCTGCGGTAGCGCGAGTTTCTTTTCCGCTTCCTCGCTGCGATTCATGAGCAGGGACCGGTAGACCGGCAGGATGTCGAATTCGTCCCACCCGTTGCGAACGATTGCACGGTCGGCTTGGTGGACCATTTCGCGGGCTTCGAGCTTTTCGAACTGGTCGCGCATCACGTCGACGGATTCGTACTGCGCGCCCAATTCGGTCACGCAATCGTACAGCGCCTGCCATGCGGCCTCGCTCTGCTCATCGGTACGAATGTCGATCAGCGTTCCGTACAGGTCGAAAAACACCACCTCGTACCGCGGATTGCGCGCTCCGATTCCCACTGTCGTATCCTTTCTGGTTTTCCGGCCCCATTGCCGTATCTGTTACGGCAACCGCAGCTTTGCGGTCGCCGTTTTGTAGCTTCCCTACTGAGAGTATTACTGCAACCGCCAGATTGCAAACGTATGCGGTGGAACAATCAAATAATCGCCATCACCTGCGCTCACATTGCCTTCCACCGGACTGACGGACGAGCCGAGACCACACCAGTATCTCCGTATTCCGCCAATCGGTTCCAAACCCGTTACGGCCACGTCAATAACGCCGACGTGTCTGCCTGGATTGGCGGCCATCAGATAATCGCCGACGCGGAACACGAGTTCGTCGCCTTCCGTATCGACGATATTGCGATTGCCGTCGAACCACTGTGGATCAGACTTGCGCAATGCAATCAACTTCGCGTAATACTCAATCAAATCGCGCTTCTGCCATGCACGGTTCCAATCGAGCCAGTTAAGCTCTTTGGCGGAATCGTAAGAATCAGAGCTGCCGAATTTGGTACGTGCGAACTCCTCGCCGGACAGCATGAACGGGATGCCAGCGGAGGTAAGCGTGATACCCACAGCCAGCTTGTTGGCGTCCATCACGTCGGTCAGCGCGGCCGCAATCTGCGGACCGACACCGGCCAGCCCTTCCGCCGAGAAATCGGCGTCATACATGACTTTTGGCACATCCACGGTGTTTTCGTTAACGCCTTCGGCCACGGTGCTGCCCAACGAACCAGCCGCAAAGCTCGCGCACAACTTGTCCCACAGCGTGAGGTCGTCGTGCGCGGACACGTATTGAATGACCTGGCCTGCCACTCCTTCCGAATGTTTGCCGCGACGCCACGCGTCCACGGCCTCACGCGCAGCCGCTACGTTCTCGTGCATGCCACCGTTCACATAACCCGGGCGGTCCGAGAAGAACACATGGCCCTTGATGGTGTCTCGCGTGGTGTCGCAGAAGTGGCCGATGCGACTGTCAAGCTTCGACAGGCCTGACTTGTCAGCCAGCACGGTGTCGCTGGGCAGCGGCGCGGTGGCGCCCGCGGACCACGGTTCGCCGTACATGAGAATGTCGCGTCCACGGCCGGGAATCTCATCCAGAGCAGCACGCACGGCATTCATGGTGTCCACGTCGATCAGACCCATCAGGTCGAAACGGAAGCCGTCCATGTGGTATTCGCGCGCCCAGAACGTCACGGATTCCACGATGAACCGGCGGAACATCTTGCGTTCGGTGGCCATATCGCAGCCGCAGCCGGATCCGTTGGCCAGCGCGCCGTTGGGCTTACGGCGCAGGAAATAGTCCGGCACCGACCGCTCAAACCAATTATCGGGCGAGAACATGTGGTTGTAGACCACGTCCATGATCACTTTGATGCCGGCGTTGTGCAGCGCCTGCACCATCTGCTTCACTTCGCGGATGCGCACCGACCCGTCGAACGGATTGGTGGAATACGAGCCTTCCGGCACGTTGTAATTGACCGGATCGTACCCCCAGTTGTAGCGATCGCAGGTCTCTTCGTCCACGGAACCGAAATCGTAAATCGGCATGAGCTGCACCGCGGTGACGCCAAGTTTCTTGAGATATGCGATGCCCGTGGGAAAGTCGGGATGCCCGTCCAGAGACGTACCGTCGTCGGTGAACGCCAGATACTTGCCCCGATGCGATTCGGGGAAACCGCCGGCGGGATCATTGCTGAAATCGCCCACATGGGTTTCCCAGACCACCGTCTGCGCAAGCGGCACGTCCGGCATATGGTCGCGGTACCAACCATCCGGATTGGTGCGGCTGAAGTCCACGACCATGCTGCGCCGGCCGTTCACACCGGCCCCGCGCGCCCACGGGTCGGCGATGCGGTCGACGGAACCGCAATCGCGTTCGATCAAAAAGTCGTAATACACGCCGTGCATGTTGTCGGCGAAATCGTACGTCCAGGAACCATCGGATTCCGGACGCATCGTGTACTGTCCAATCAGAGCGTCGCCGCTTTCCCCCATGGAGCCACGCGAGAACAGTCTCAGGGTCACCTTCTGTGCGGAAGGAGCCCAGAGAGCGAACTGGGTGCCGGTTTCAGTAACAACGGCACCCAGCGGCCGTTCCAGACACAGCGGGAACGGTTCGGCGACGCTCGTGTTCGGCTGTGCGAAGCTGTCTACGAGCGTCATATCCTTTGCCTTTCTTTAGCCCTTCACGGAGCCCGACATGGACTCCTGATAGAAGCGCTGCATCACAATGAACAGGATGGCGATCGGAACGGAGATCACGACCGCGGCCGCGGCGAAGCGGGCAAACCAGTTCTGGATATATTCCTTCTGCAGCATGAGCCACAGGCCCAATGCCACGGTGTAGTTGGATTGCGTACGGCAGATCACCTTGGCCATGACAAAGTCGAGCCACGGGGTCAGGAAGCCGATGATGGCCTGGTAGACGATCATGGGCTTGCAGATCGGGATGATGATCTTATGGAACACCTGGAAACGGGTGCAACCGTCGAGCAGGGCGGCTTCGTCCAGCGAGGTCGGAATGGTGTCCATATAGCCCTTCATCACGTAGAAGCCAGCGCCGGAACCGGCGGAGTACACGAGAATCAACGCCACGGTAGTCATGGTGCCGCTTGACAGGCCCAAGGCCTTCAAGATGAAGTAGATGGCGGTGACGGCCATGATACCCGGGAACATGCCAAGAATCAGCACAACGTTCATGAAAGTCTTGCGCACACGGAAACGCATACGGCTCATGCAGTATGCCACGGAGAGCACGAAGATCAGAGAAATCGCACAGGTGAAGCAGGCGATGATGAACGTGGTGCCGAACATCTTCGGGAAGTCCAACACGTTGCGGTCGGTGAACAGCACCCTATAGTTGTCCAGAGTCCACTCCTTCGGGAAGAAGGAGCTGGTGTACGGGGCGGTGTTCTTATTGAACGACTCCGCGAACACCCATACGATTGGGACGAGCCAGATGACGGCCAGAATGGCCAGGAACAAGTGGGCGAACACGTCGCCGGTGATACGGCGGATCTTCTGGTCGTGCAGAAGGCCGTGGCTTTCCACTTTGGTTGCGGAATGCTTGTTGCTCATCGGAATGCCTCCTCATTCTTATAGGAGCCGGAATTGCGGTAGGTGATCAGCGAAACGATGGCCAACACGACGAAGGTCATGATGCCGATCACGGCACCGAGATTGTAATCCTGCTTGTCCACGGTCAGCTTGTACAGCCAGGTGATAAGCAAATCAGTGGAGCCTGCGGAATCGCCCAATGGCGTAGGATCGCCGCCGGACAGCAGGTAAATGACGTTGAAGTTGTTCACATTGCCCGTGAAGGTGGTGATCAGATACGGGGTGAGCACGAAGATAATGTACGGCATGGTGATCTTAGTAAAGATCTGCCACCAGTTGGCACCGTCGATCTTCGCCGCCTCATACTGATCGGCCGGAATGTTCTGCAGAATACCAGTGATCTGCATGATGGTGTACGGAATACCGACCCACAGGTTGATGACGATTACGGTGACACGGGCCCAAGTGGCGTCGGTGAAGAACGGCAGCGGGCCGTCAATCCAACCCCACGTCTGCAGCATGCGGTTCACCGCACCCTGCGGCTGGAGCATGGTGTGCATGACCAGCAGGGACACGAACTGCGGAACGGCGATGGACATGGAGAAGCAGGCACGCCAGAAACCCTTGAAATGGGTGGTCTTGCGGTTGATGATCATGGCCACGAACATGCCGAAGAAGAAGTTCAGGAAGGTGGCGAAGAAGGCCCAGACCAAGGTCCACACCAGCACGCGTCCGAACAGTGCGGCGTTAACGGTGCCGCCGCTGTTGGAGAAGACCTTGGCGAAGTTCTCAAAGCCGACCCAGTGGAACAGCACGAGGTGCTTGTGGTCATAGCTGGTGAATGCCATGGAAATCATGAAGATCAACGGAAGCACAGTGAACACGGCAATGCCCAGCGTGGGCAGGAACATCAGCAGGACGTGAGCCTTGGCATCGAGCAGCTCGCGGACATCGTCCATGAAGCTCGGAGCCTTGCCGTTCTCCTCGAGCAGCACCTGGGACTTGTATGCAGAGCGCACGGACATGACCCACAGGCCGATGAAGGCAGCGGTGATAACCAGAGTGGCGACACCGTACAACAGGATGACCACGGAACGGTCAGGTTCGGTGTAGACCCAGAAGCCGTCGACCAGCTTCTTGCCGCCTGCATTGGTGCCCAAGGTCGGCAACTTGGAAAGATAGTCCACACCATTGATTGCCATGAACACGAAGTATGCGATTTCCAGCGCCAGCATGGCAATGCCCTTGACATACTGCTTGCGCACGATATCGCCAAGACCAAACACCACTGCGGAAAGCTTAGTGAACAGGTCACCACGCCGGAACGCCGCCCTTACCGTGTAAGGCGACGGAGAAACATAATCAGCACCCTGCTTCCGAAGGCGCTTCATCTCCCGTGGGGAAAGAGTTGTTGCTGTCATTTCGACTGCCCTCTCATATGGATATTGAAAGATAAAAAAAGCTTTGCTCCCGGACAAGGGGAAGGAGAATTTAAAAACCTTGCCCGGGAATGCAAAGCTCGGAGGAGGAGTGAGCCACTATGCAAAGTGGAGAGAGACACCGCGACTCGAAGCGTCTCTCAAAGCTGCAGGATGGCTGGGGGATTTGGCAGTGCCAACCACCTGCATTCTTCAGTTATTGGATTTTTAGGATTACTGATTTCACTCAGCGATCTTGCCACCGGCCTGCTTGACCCAATCCTGGTACTTGGCGGCAGCGTTGTCCTTGGTGATTTCCTTGTTGACCAGGGCCTTGCCGAAGGTTTCGGCCGGAGTCCACCAATCGTTCATGCCGGACAGACCGGACTGCAGGAGGGCGGTGTTGGCCATGGTGTCGGCCTGGGCCTTGGCTGCGACGTCGTCGGTGGTCAGATCAGACAGGGACTTGTCGGTCGGCGGGATGGCGCGCATCTCGTAGTGCAGCTTCTGAGCTTCGGTGGAGCCGAGGTAAGCCGCGAACTGAGCGGCGGCCTTCGGGTTCTTGGCGTTCGGGTTGTAAGCAGCGGCCTTGGTGGCGGCGAAGGACTTCATCTGCTTCTTCTGGCCGTTCACGGTGAAGGTCGGCAGAGAGGTGGCGGCGTAGTTGTCACCCAGGGCCTCCTTCACGTCCTTAGCGGACCAGGTACCGGAGAACAGCACGTCGGCGGAGCCATCCTTGATGGCTGCGAGGCCGGAAGCGCCATCGTCGTTGGAGAAGTTCGGGTTGGCGACCACATCAACCAGATAAGAGGTGATATCGGCGCCGTCCTTCGGGAAGACCATGCCTGCGTCAGCATCATTGCCCTTCTCGCCGAACAGGCTCAGGCCATCATAGAAGCCGTTGATGTACCAAGAATTCTGCAGGGAGAACGCGACCTTGGCCTTGGAAAGGATGGTATCGAAGTCCTTGGCCTCATCCTCGGTGATCTTGGACTTGTTGTAGTACATGAACCACGTGTTGTCGGTGTACGGCACGCCATAGAGCTTGCCATCGGTGCCGGTGACGGAGTTGACTTCGAGGTCGCCGTTCTGTTCCTTCACCTGCTTCTCAGCGTCGGTGCCCAGCTGGCCAATGGCCTTGGCGTCCATTAGAACACCCAACTGATCGGAAGCGAACATATAGACATCGGCCGCCGCGGACGGATCAGTGCTGACCTGCTTGGAAGCATCGCCTTCGGAGACCACGTCATTCTTCCACGTGATATTGTATTCCGGATGCGCCTTGGCGAAGTTCTCTTCGACCTTGCCCAGCCAGTTGGTGTCCTTGGCCTGGTCTTCCTGCGGGGCCCACACGCTCAGCGTGACGGCCTCGGTGGAGCCGGAAGCGTTCTTATCGCCACCGTCGGAGGAGCCACCGCACGCAGCGAGCGGAACCAGCATAGAAACGGCAGCAGTAAGTCCGATTGCCTTCTTCCAATCGATCTTCATTGATCTTCCTTTCCTCACATAACCTTGTGTTCCTCAACATCTCCGGTTAAATGGTACGGACCAAAACCCTGCATACGTTCACATCATCGTTCTTGGATGATTACCAACAACACTGGGGCCACCAAAAATGTATCAGTGATTGTTAGTGTAGCACGTTTCTGCCAACGTTTGCAATTCAGCGTTATGATTGTTTCAAAGAAACACCGCAAACCGCGAAATATCAAGGAGACACACCCTCATGCTTCCCCCCGCGAAACACCCCCACCCCAAATGGCTTGCCGACGCAATTTTTTATGAAATCTATCCACAGTCCTTCGTCGACTCCAATGGCGACGGCATCGGAGACATCCCCGGAATCACTTTAAAACTGGACTACATCAAGGATCTCGGATGCAACGCGATCTGGCTCAATCCCTGTTTCGACTCGCCATTCAAAGACGCCGGCTACGACGTGCGCGACTACAAAAAGGTGGCATCACGCTACGGCACCAACGACGATCTCATTGCGTTGTTCGACGCCGCCCACCGGCGCGACATGCACGTGATCCTCGATCTCGTGCCAGGCCACACCAGCGAGGAACACGAGTGGTTCCACCGCAGTTGCAAGGTCGAGCGAAACAATTATTCCGACCGCTACATCTGGACAGACTCATGGATCTCCGGTGGCGACGGACTGCCATTCATCGGCGGCGAATCGCCCCGCAACGGTACCTACATCTTGAACTTCTTCAAATGCCAGCCGGCGCTCAACTACGGTTTCGCGCACCCCGAACGTAGCTGGCAGAAGCCAGCCCTTGGTCCGGACGCGAAGGCCACTTGCGACGCGATGGTGGACGTCATGCGGTTCTGGCTTTCCCGTGGCGCAGACGGCTTCCGCGTGGATATGGCCGACAGCCTCGTCAAAAAGGACGATGAGGGCAAGCCTTACACCATCCGCACCTGGCAGTACATGTTCGCCCGGATCCGCCCGGCCTTCCCCGAAGCCGCGTTCGTTTCGGAATGGGGACGGCCAGAGGAGTCGATGGCCGCCGGCTTCGACATGGATTTCTATCTCGATTGGCGTTGGGACGGCGTTCCCAACGGCTACAACATGCTGTTGCGCAACGTGGACGACCCGTTGAGCCGCAAGGGCGACAAGAGCTATTTCAACGCCGATTCCGGCACGCCGATCAGCGAATTCCTGGACGAGTACGAGCCGCGTCTGCGCGAAGCGGAAACGGCCGACGGAAATTTTAATTTCATCACCTGCAACCACGACACCGCACGCGTGGCGCCGCGACTGTCGCAGCGCGAAATCGCCCTGGCATACTGCACGCTGTTCGCGATGCCGGGCGTGCCGTTCCTGTATTACGGCGACGAAATCGGCATGCGATACCGCGCACTGCCCGGCAAAGAAGGCGGCTACGTGCGCACCGGTTCGCGCACACCGATGCAGTGGGGTGCGAACGACGCATCCGGAGCACTTCACGTGTCCGATTCTGCAGAATCGGACACTCGGGCTGGCGATGTGACCGGTGGCAGCTACCTGCCCGCCGACCCGTCCGCCGACGCCCCGACCGTCGCCGCACAGCAGGCCGACGCCGAATCACTGTGGCATACGGTGCGCTCCATACTCCACGTCAAGGGGGAATGCGACGCCTTGCGGTCGGGGGCTACGTTCCATGCAATCGAACGCGATAGAGTGTTCGTTTTCGAGCGTTCCACCCACCTGCAGAAGCTGATCATAGCCGTCAATCCAAGCCGCGATTGCAAAGCTTTGCAGTTACCAGATGGTAGTTATCGGACGATTTTCAGCATCGGCGAAAACGAAATTAGCGGCACTTCGCTGCGTCTAGGTCTGCAAAGCTTTGCAATTCTCGAAGCCGAGTAGCAGACGAGCAATGCCCCGTTGGAATAATCGTTTGCAATGCGGAGCGCTGCGCCTTCGTATTGCAAACGATAGTCAATATGGAAAAACAATTCCGGTTATCTATATTCCTGAAATTAGAGCAAATCGCAATATAGCAACACTCTCTTACCGCAAAACACGCTTTGAAAACGATATCATACCGTGATATAGTTATCTTTGGTGCGAATGCCACCAGCATCGAAGCTGCGGCAATCGCAAGCAATGTAGCATGTCAGCCGTCACAAACGGCGCGGAAAGAAGGGACCTATGACACAGACCCAGCAGACCGAAAGCGCAGAACGCATCGCACGGCCTCTTATCCAGCTCGCCAAGCTCAATGGCATTTCCACGTCGTATATCGACCAGCTCGGCACCTATGTGGAAATCCGCGACGAAGTGCTCGTCTCCGTATTGGCCGCACTCGGCGTGGACGCATCCAGCGACGAAGCGATCACCGCCTCCTATGCGGCGACCCAGCAGCGCATCGCAGACACACTTGTTGAGCCGACCGTCGTGAAGTTCATCGGCAAGGAAGCCGTCACGCCAATCCGCGCGAAAGGAAACGACGTGGCGCTGAAGCTGACGTTGGAAGACGGCACGGAATATGCGGGCGATCTGACCGCGTATCTGACGGGCTCGAACGCAGATGACGGCTCGCTGCAACTGACGCTGCCGGACGAAATTCCCGCCGGCTACCACACGCTGGCCGTCGATGCCGGCCCGCTGCACGCCGAAGCCGCGCTGATCTGCGCACCGGCACGCATCGAACTGCCGCCAGCAGTAGCGGAAAAGCAACGTTGGGGCTGGATGGCACAGATGTATTCCATCCGTTCCGCTGAATCCTGGGGCGTGGGCGACTATGGCGATCTGAAGCTGCTGCTGTCCGACGCGGCAACGAAATCGCATGCCGATTTCATGCTTATCAACCCGATTCACGCCACCGCGCCGGTGCCGCCGCTGGAGCCGTCGCCGTATCTTCCCGAATCGCGTCGTTTTCTCAATGTGACGTACATCCGTCCGCAGGATATCGCTGAATATGCGGAACTCAACGAGGCGGACCAGGCCGAAGTGGCGCGTCTGCACGCGGAAGCCTCGCCAGCCAACGACAGTATCGAGCCGCTCGACATCAATTCCGCTTGGTGGCACAAGCGCCAGGCGCTGCAGCTTGTGTACAACGTGCCGCGTTCCGTCGAGCGTCAGGCCGCGTTCGACGCGTTCAAGGAGGCCGCGGGTCCGGATCTGCGCGCGTTCGCCGCATGGTCGGTGGCGTTCCAGGTGTGGGGCGCGCCGTGGGAAGGCACGTGGTTCAAGGACACGAACCGCGATTCGCCTGAAGTGGTGGAGCTCATGCGCGAGCACGCCGATATGGTCGATTTCGAATGCTGGCTGCAGTGGATCGCCGACGAGCAGGTGACAGCCGCGCAGAACGCCGCCCGTGACAGCGGTATGGCACTCGGCCTCATGCAGGATATGGCCGTGGGCGTGCACTCGCTCAGCGCGGACGTGTGGTGGAATCCGGAACGTTTCGCAGTAGGCAGCGTAACCGTGGGCTGCCCACCGGACTTCTACAACCAGCAGGGTCAGGATTGGGGCCAGCCGCCGTTCAATCCGAATTATCTGGCCAAAACTGGTTATGGCGTGTACCGCGAGATGGTGCACAACATGTTCTCGCACGCGGGCGCGGTGCGCATCGACCATGTACTCGGCCTATTCCGTCTGTGGTGGATTCCGCAGGGCGAAGGCGCGCGCGGTGGCGCGTACGTTACGTACGACTATGAGGCGATGATCGCGATCCTGACCATTGAAGCGTCCCGCGTGAACGGTTTGGTGGTCGGCGAGGATCTGGGCACCGTGCCTGATTACGTACGCACGGTACTCGGCGAGCACGGCCTGCTGGGCTGCATGGTGGAATGGTTCGCCCGCGTGGACGACTCCCCCAACGCCGGCGACCCGTACGCCGATCCGTCCACGTACCGCAAGTACGCGCTGGCTTCCGTCACCACGCACGACCTGCCGCCGACCGCCGGCTACCTGCAGTTCGAGCACGTCAAGCTGCGCGAACAGCTGCACCTGCTGTCCGGCCCGGTCGAGGAGTTCCAGGCTTCCGCCACCGCCGAACGCGACGCGATGATGGACCGTCTCGTGGAGTCCGGCCTGATCACGCCGGAAGTGGCGGGCGATGTGGAAGGCCACATCCAGGAAATCGTCGAGGCGATGCACAAGATGCTACTCAAGTCGCCGTCCGTGCTGCTGCAGGCCGCGCTGGTGGATGGCGTGGGCGAGACGCGCACGCAGAACCAGCCGGGCACGTCCAGTGAATACTCCAACTGGCGTGTGCCGCTGGCAGGCCCGGACCTCAAGGTGGTGCACACCGATGAGGTGTTCGATCTGCCGCGCGTGCAATCGCTTGCCGCCATCATGAACGGCGAGAAGTAGCGTTTAGACTTACCATTCCCCTTTCCTTACAAACCAAAATTCCGGTCCTCCTTGTGGAGGGCCGGAATTTTTCATATACGCAAGGCGATTTGGGAGCGGCCAGGTTCAGCGGTCGATCAGCCCAGCAGCAGCCAGACTGAGGCGTCGCTATCCAGCTTGCCGTCATCCGTCAACGGCACGGAATTTGCGATGGCGACCGCATCGTCCGGCAGGGCGATCGGCTCGTCGCCGAAATTGGTGACGGACAGGAATCGACGGCCTTCCGTGGCCGGACGCGAGTAGGCGACCACCGTATCGCCCATGTCCAGCAGGTCGGCGGACGTGTCTCCGGTTGCCGTCAGCACCGTCTGTCGCAACTGCAACAGCTTGCGGTACAAGTGCAGCATGGAACCGTTGTCATCGGCCTCGACGTCGGCCGCGAAATCCTTGAACCAGGCCGGCTGCGGCAAGTGCGCGTCGGCGGAATCGCCCTGCTCCGGGCCGAAACCGAACGTGCCGCCGGTGATGAAGTCCGGGCTCCACGAAGCCGGTTCGCCGCAATCGGCAGCCTTCCACGGCATCGGCACACGGCACCCGTCACGACCCTTGTCGGTGAAGTTGCGACGGGTGTTGAACGGCGTCGGATCCTCAAGACGATCCCACGGAATGTTCGCCACTTCGAACAGGCCCAGTTCCTCGCCCTGATACACGTAGGCGGAACCCGGCAGGCCCAGTTCCATCAGCGCGGCTGCGCGGGCGCGACGGGTGCCGAGCTCACGATTCTCGCGGTAGGTCTCTCCGTCACGCAACAGCCAATCGTGCGCCAGCTGGTGGTACGGAGCATCCTTCACCTGCGGCAGACCGAAACGCGACGGACTGCGCGGCACATCGTGGTTGTTCATAACCCACGTCGTGGTGGAACCGTGCGTTTCCTCGGCGGCGCGCAAGCCGTCAGCAATGGCCGTACGGAACTCGTCGGCGAACCAGTTGGCTTCGGCGAACTCGAAATTGAACACCTGGCCGAGCTCGTCGGTGGACGCGTACAGATGCTGCGATTCGGCCTTCACCCACGCCTCGCCGACGGCGAAACGCGGCGGATTGTACTCGTTGAACACCTGACGCCATTCGCGGTAGATGTCGTGCACTTCCGGACGGTCCCACAGCGGGCTGAACGCGCCGTCCGCCGGCAGCACATGCTGCACCGCGGCCGGATCCATGTCGGCCAGCGGCACGGAATCGAGGTCCTTGGCCAAGCCGTGCGCCACGTCGATGCGGAAGCCGTCGGTGCCGTGGTCGGACCAGAATCTCAACGTTTTCTTGAATTCCTCGTGCACGTCCGGATTCTTCCAATTCAGATCCGGCTGCTCCCTGGAGAACTGGTGGAGGTAGTATTCGCCGCGCTTCGGATCGTACTGCCAAGCGGAACCGCCGA
>OGOH01000816.1_pt1 | contig 23802 bp, 20 predicted proteins | sample 1552571 | NCBI WGS metagenome assembly OGOH01 (sample SAMEA2580170, study PRJEB22360) | human gut metagenome | biome: human gut; feature: human-associated habitat; material: faeces | place: Denmark | collected 2008/2010
TGATGATCAAAGGGGCAAAGGGGCCACCCCCGCCGACAAGCACCCGTTGTGGATGGCCGCCGACGCTGACACCGTTCGTGCGGTCGTTGACGTTTATCCAAGCGGCTGGGTGAGGCTCACGACGCTTCCAACGCGGTGATGAGCGGCTTGGAGTTTGAGATTTTGCCAAGCGAAAGCAGCCAGCCTGAGTCTGAGCTTAAGACTGAACTGACGCCCCGCGCCTATTCGCTGACCCGTTTGGCTGATGTGAAACCGGAGCGACCGTTGTGGTTGCGGCTGGGCCATATTCCCAAAGGAAAGATCGTACTGATTGACGGTGATCCGGCGACTGGCAAAAGCACCTTGGCCTTAGATATCGCAGCTCACGTCACCACGGGAACAGTATGGCCGGATGGAAGGCGAGTCTCCCTCCCTACGCAACAGACCTGCACTACCAACAGCTCAACGCCACGCAATTGAATGAGCTCATCGGTAAGGGAGACCTGTGGGCCAGCAAAGCCCGTCGCGAGATAGCCCGGCGAGAGTGCGAATAGCAGCTGATCTTAGAAACTGCTGCAGCGAGTTCACTCAGCAAGGCGTGAGGCAATTCAATCCACAGCGAACTGCCCCGCGCCTTCTCAAATACGCTCATTAATCCAGCGCAAAAAGACCATCTTTGATTGCAAGATCTATATACTGTCGAACAGTCACCACACCCTTGCGTCTCTCAACGTTAGCCTCATATAAGGCAAGGCACTGTGCCGTAATTGGCCATCTAGCAAGTCTCTGGATCCTATCAGGATCTCCATGCAGGGTAATTCCATAGAGAACATCAAAAAGTAAATCCACACCGCTGGAGTAACTACCATCAGCATTAGAAAACACAATCTGGCTCTTATTCCCCTGGCTAGGCGTATCTTTTTCCAGCAGATCTACTGTATGCAGCACATCTGGAGACGCGTCGTCTGGGATAAGACGCCTAAACGAATCAATCACTTTCGCCAATTGAACTTCATCCGAGGAATAATATTTGCGCAATAGCATCCCTTCAACAATCAGCTGACTATACCTTTTCTCGGTTTTTTCTCCAGAGCCGCCAATCGTCACTGCCTGAGGGCGACCGACATTCTTCATAATTAGCTCGTATTCGTCAACGCTATCTAGAAATAATTGGAGACGAAGTCGGTCATCCAGCTTTTCCGCCTCGCCGTCCCCCGCCGCATCTTCCATGTAATCTTCAATACGGCCTCCGAGAGCATTAGCAATAGCTACGGCGTCTTCTAGAGGTGCCCGGCTAAACGAATGTCGACCCGACAGATATCCATTTAGTCTTTTCTCACTCACGTTGGATCTCCGGGCTAATTCATGAAAATCCAAGTTCGACGCGTTAACAGCATCACTAAGCTTCGTCATACGATCCTCTTTCCTTCACGACACTTATTCGAACACTTGTTCTATATATAGAGTATCATGGTTAGGACGACAGTCAGGCACGAGGTAAGGTGGGAGCATGAACGACAATCGCACGCACGCGGCTACCGGCAAGGCATGCCCACAAGCCCTCGAATTCTTTGCCGGAATAGGCCTCGCACGCCTTGGGCTCGAAGAATCCGGCTTCCAAGTCGAATGGTCGAACGACATCGACTCCGCCAAGTGCGAAATGTATCGCAATAACTTCACGGATACGCCGGGCCACACCCTTGTCGAGGGGGATATGAGCGAGCTCTCCGGCGACGACCTGCCCCATGATGCTTCCATCGCTTGGGGATCCTCTCCTTGCACGGATCTCTCCCTTGCAGGCACTCGTACGGGCCTGAACGGCAAACAATCCGGCGCTTTCTGGCAATACGTGCGACTGCTCGAAGAACTTGGGGACAGCCGTCCTCCGATTGCCATTCTCGAAAATGTGAACGGATTAGCCACTTCCCACTCTGGGGAGGATCTCGCCGCAGCGGTGCATGCTTTCAATGTACTGGGCTACTCCGTAGACGTATTGTCCATCGATACCCGTCGATTTATCCCTCAGTCCCGACCGCGACTCTTTTTGGTTGGCCTGCAGAACCCGCCGTCCGCCGAACAATTCGATTCTTCGTTGCGCCCTGACTGGCTGCAGCAGGTCTTTGCGGACACCTCTCTCCGCACGCATCGCGCACCGCTGCCTGAGCCGCCGTCTCCTCTGATGTCCGGCCTCAATATGTACGTCGAGAACATGGCTGATGACGACGAACGCTGGTGGGACGCCGAAAGAACCGCCAAATTCCTTGATTCGTTGTCGCCGGTTCAGACTGCCCGCGTGGAAACGTTGCGTAACGAAACAACCGTTTCCTACCGGACCGCTTATCGCCGCACCCGCAACGGCAAAGCCGTATGGGAAGTTCGCGCAGACGACATCTCCGGCTGCCTGCGCACCGCACGAGGCGGCTCATCTCGCCAGGCAATCATTCGCATGGCAATGGTCAAGCCGCTGTCCGTTGGATGACGCCACGCGAATACGCTGCTCTTATGGGCGCGGCCCACTACAACATTACGGGCCTGCGCCCCAATCAAGTGATGTTCGGATTCGGCGACGCTGTCTCCGTCCCTGTCGTGGAATGGCTCGGCAAGCATTACTTCATGCCTGCTCTGAACAACACCCTTGGCAAAGACCTGTACGTGGAGCAAACTCTGCTCTCGAATCACACTGCATAAGCGAGGCAAACAATGGATCTGACTCCCATCGATGATTTCCGAAAGTCCCATCAGGTAAACACCAAGGGCGCTTTGGCTGCCGCCATCCAGCTCAATCGCTTCTTTTCCGCAGACACGCTTCCCGTTGACGCCAGCGACTATCACACGAACAAGGAAGGTCAAGTCAAGGGAATCAGCAAAGACAACTGCCAGAAAATCCTTGCCGAATATGGCATCACACGACTCCTCGCAGCAGAGGGCGGACGAACCAGCCGCGGCACCATGGCATTGATGCACGACTATGCCGAGCTCATTAACGAATTACGTCCAACAGCGGAGCAATTCACCGAGATCGAGCAATACTGGGTCAAACGAATTCGGGCATTCTTCACCAGCAAACCATTCAAATTGGAATCCGACAACTCGCTTTCCGTCGATGCGGCTGTGGAACATCTGCTGCAGCAGGCAGCGCAGCGACAAAAGGAAAATCCGGGCACTATGTACGTCGGTACCGTTCTGCAACATCTTGTCGCAGCGAAGCTCACCATCGTTGCCCCAGAAGTAGAAATCAACGGCGCGTCCGTTGCTGACGATCCGACTGGGCGTGGAGGCGATTTCAATGTCGGCGACACAGCCATACACTGCACCACTGCCCCAGCATCCCTACTCATGGATAAATGCCAGCGCAACATCAAGGCCGGGCTGCATCCAATCATCATCACTGTACGCGACCGCGTCAAAACCGCATGGGACTTAGCCTCCGACATGGGCTTCGAAAACCGCCTTGAAGTTTGGGACCTGCAATCGTTCCTTTCCAGCAATGTGCACGAGCATGGTCACTTCACCAACGCAGCACGTCACGAAACCCTTTCGCGTCTGGTCAAGGCTTACAACCAAATCATTGACGAACACGAAAGCGACCCCAGCCTACATATCGAATATAACGGCTGATTAGTTTTATCCGCCCTGCATCCCGCAACCAGCTCGATACCCAATTGCTCTTTATGATGCATGCGTTCAGTCAGACAAAAGCTTGCTAGTATCAGTCAGCCAAGGGCTGAGCGCACGCATCATGCGCCCACTGACTGATACAAACTGATTTCCATGTAGGCACTGTAAATTTCCATGTAGGTTCCATGTTGCCGCAGGATGGTGCCAACCGGCGTCCTTGGAAACGTTGAAATCATTGAGATTCCGACATACATCTTCGCCTGCCACTGAATTTCCATGTTGGCTCACTAGGTTCACTCTAGTTCCCACTAGACGCTGTATACACGAAGGATCAAAGCTAATCAAGCTCTTCCGATGGGTTAATAATCCTTGAAAACACTTTCACTTTGCCTATGGGGAATAGATCGCATTACCTCATTCGGAATCGTAATCTTTAGCACATCGCTGTTGTTGGCAAAGGGAGGCCGTTCTATATACTGGTTAAACTACACGCTCTTCATGGAAAAAGCATCCTCAATACTCTCCCCTGTTTCGCGCAATCCAAAACGCACCCGTTCATAACCACCCGTTTCACCCCATCGCGACACGCCGTAGGGGCGGCGAGTTAAGCGGCGAAACACTTAATCGGCAGCCTAGAAACGTTGGAATTACACCGAAAACAGCAAGTCGCTGCCGGAATCTCGTATTCTCCGCCAGTAGGGTTTTCGGATGATTCCGGAAGCCCTTTTTTCATACCAAAAACGGCGATTTTACAATGGCCTGTTGCGTAGATGTGCGACGAAAAAGTTGCGAAACAGTGGGGGAGTTGCACATATCGCTGATTTCGTTCGCAGTAGCATACTGCCTTGCGTTACGCTCAAAACGGTGACAGTTACCAGTGGAGAGATTGTCGGCTGAGAGCGCCGGAAGAGAGGAAGTGCTGCGATGGCTGAGTCCGACGATGAGCTAGATATTCGGCGTGAACTCGATACCCGCGATTCCCTGGCTTCGATGGCCCGCTATCATGCATCATCGCCGAGTGCCATTACCGCGCAAGTGTTGCCGCCAAGCTTCATTCCCACTGCGACCGGGCGTGTTCGCCCCGTAACTGGTGCTTTTCCTGCAATCCAGTCGGACGAGCAGGAAAAGCAGTCGCAGCTTGGCCGTTCCGTTCGATCCGTACGTTCATTGGCTGCAGGCTCGCTTCGTAAATCGCAAGATTCCAATGCAGACGGTAATGACGATGACAACGGCAATAACGGTATTACGCCCCGCATGGCATCCAGTGCCCCGCACTACGTCGACTAACGTTATAAGGCTGCGAATCCTACTCAACAACCGTAATAAATGGACTTGCTGGCAATTCAAGATCGTTATAGAGCAGACTGGAAATAGCCGGATTTCCGCTCCACCAATAACGCACTTGAGTTACCGTGTTAAGATTCGAACTTCCATCAGCGGCACTCAGCACAATCTGCTTACCTTTGATTTGGGAAATCAGTACCTTCCGTGCTATTGGTGCTGTTATTGCCACTGGCCGTTCCGTCAGTTCCGTCACCGCCATCGGTGGCCGTGGACTCGTCGGCCTTCTGCAGGGCCTGCTTGAACTGCTTGGCCTGCTTGTCATACTCGGCTTTTGCGGCGTTGGCTTTGCTGATGGTGGAGGAGGCGTCGGCGGTACAGCTCAGCGTTTTCGGAGCGGTGACTTCCGTCTGGTGAAGTTCGGCAAGCTTGTCGAGGTCGTAAGACTTGTCAAAACTGGTGAACGCTTCGGAGATTTTTGCCTTCAGCTGGAACGCTTTCGAATAGGAGGTGTTCATGGCCGTGACGGCTTCCTTGCAGTCGTTTAGCGCGGCCAGGTTACGCATTTGCTGCGACGTACGTATGCCTGTGAATCCGAAAATCGCACCCAGAACGACAACTACGACGACTACGGTGATAATGATTTGGCGGTAGAAGCGCTTTACATGCTGGTTTGTCCAAGCGTCGCCATCGCTGATGCCTTGCGCTATGACCTCGTCGAACGGGTCTTGCGGTTGACGGGATTCGGTGGATTTAACGGCTCCGTCTGCTTCGAGTGATTGCTGATTGCTGGTCTCGGCCGTGTCGCCACTGACGATTGTGCGTGTTCCGGTTGCGTTGGTGTCGATCGCGTTGGTGTCGGCTGCGCTGCTGCTGGTAGCGGCGTCAATACCGTCGGCAGAGTCGGCAGAAGTGTTGGGTGTTGTGCTTCCGGCAATTGTTCTCGGTGCGCGTGACGAGGTATTTTCCTCGCTTGGCTTCTTGCCGTGCCGTGCCATAACCCCTCCAGAATCTGCCTGCTATTCTGTGATCCTCGGTGCCGGCTTCCGGTCCTAGTCAATGCTGATCTGCCGAGTGCCCACCTGAAATGCCAATATACAGCGTACGATACCCGTTTGTCCCCGATTTACCGCACTCGTGTTGCCTCATATAATGCACGTGGCCATTCTTCAACTTCTGCATGCTTGCCGGAACTTCTTAAAATTTTTTGAGAAGTGCTGTGCTGGGGTTGCGGGGTGCGGTTAGAGTTGGCGATTAGGGCGTTCGCGCCGAATATTTGGGGCTGATGACTTTATTCAAGAGAGGCTGACGAATGGTTTCGCCACATCATGTTTTGAAGATTGCGACTGCGCTGTCTGCGGTTGCGTTGACGGCTTCCGTTGCGGTTACGCCGGCTTACGCATTGCAGGATATTGCGATTGAGGATGCTGTTGCGCAGAGAGGTGCCGTTACTGCAGATAATGGCGTTGTTATGCAGTCTGACGATCAGTCGGATGATCAGACGGGCGACCAGCAATCGCAAGACAGCATGCCTGACAATCCGAATGCGAAACTTCCAGGCACCGTCAGTGACGAGATTTCCGACGATGCCACCGTGGTTTCGGAAGACCTGGCCGTTACCCCCGAAGGTGAGGTCAAGAATATTGAAACCGGCGAAACCGTGACCGATGCGACACTGGTCGGTACGCAGGATCAGCAGCCGGATCCGCTCGCCAAAACCAACGGCGAATCCTTCATTCCGGTAAGTGCGGAAGATGTCAAAAATGCTGTAGCCGACGCGAACGTACAGCTCTCCAAATTCGAAAGCAATGAATACGGTGCGCACTGGGGCACTTACAACAATACGAAAGCCTTCTTCGACTACCAGAACAACCTGTTCGTGCAGCAAGCCAAAGGCGTGATTGACGTTTCCGAATGGCAGGGCGACATCGACTGGGCCAAAGCGAAAGCCGACGGCGTGGAAGGCGTGATTATCCGCCTTGGCTACGGCGAGGGCAACAATGCTGACAAGAAAGCGCAACGTAACATTTCCGAATGCAAGCGACTCGGCATCCCGTTCGGCATCTACTGGTATTCCTACGCGGATACTCCGTCGATTGCCAAAGAAGAAGGTGCCGACGTGGTCGCCAAACTTAAGCAATTCGGTGTGAACGCGAGCGATTTGGCGTACCCCGTGTACTACGACCTGGAAAAGTGGACGTGGGAGGGGCATCAGCCGCCCACCGACCCGAACGTGTACAACGATATCGTCAACAATTGGTACAGCGCACTGCAGTCCGCCGGATACAAGAACCTGAGCGTCTACTCGTACACCAGCTATCTGCAAGGCCCGCTGAAACATGCCGACATTTACGCTAAAACCACGTGGGTGGCGCAGTACGGCGCTCGCATGGGATTCGACTCGTTCCCGACCGACAGTCGCGGATGGCAATACACCAGCTCCGGCAAAGTGGACGGCATCAGTGGCAATGTGGACATGAATGCGTTTGGGAATAAAGCGTATGTGAATGGTGGGCATTGGGTTACCAAAAATGGCCAAAAGTATTGGTGGGATTCAGATGGTTCTTTAGCGCGTAGCAAGGAAATTTACGATCCTGAGAGTAATGCTTGGTATTGGATTGATTCAGATGGAACCATGGCGCACGATAAGGATGTTTATCTGCGTTCGAACGGTGGTAAATGGGTTCGTTATGATTCCAATGGTCATATGATTAAAGGTGAGGATTTCCGATACGGCGTCTGGTATAACTTCGACTTTACGACCGGTGCGATGAGTAAGGGGATGACATATCTGTCCAATGGGAACAAATGGGTATACTACGACATGGTCACCGGCAAAATGGCGCATGGCGAAGCGTATCTTAATTTTGATAAAGAGCATTCTGGCTGGTATCTATTTGACAACATTACTGGTGCAAGATGTACAGGTGATATTTTTATACGTGCGAATGGCGGTAAATGGGTCCGTTATGATCAGAAAACCGGCAAAATGGTAAAAGGTTTGCAGAAACAGAATGGTCTATGGTACTACTTCGATCCAGTTACAGGAGCTATGGCTCACGGAAACACGTGGGTTCCACAATGGCAAGCATGGCATTATTTCGATAGTGTCACAGGCCGAGGTTGATTCCTGATTTACATTTCAGACTCAGTCATACTGCTTGATTGATTCGGCTGGAAAATGGTGAATTTTCCAGCCGCTTTCATAATAATGGCGACTGTGTTGCCTGTCATGGCTGATTTTCGTGCTTTGGATTCGCTGAATGATCCGGAAACGTAAATTACCGTTTTCATCAAAACGGACCCAGATTCCGTCTTCGCGGTTTGTCGGAGAACTTGGCATGAACACTCCTTGCTGATGGCCATAGTGCCATTTTCGTAGTAGTGCTCCTTATCCTGATCCCAACCGTTTTCAGGTTGTTCTGTTTTAGTCGATTCGTTGGAACTAGCGCTGCCGTTATTCCTGTTCGATTCGGAAGAGTCGGGTTGGCTGTCATTCCTGTTCTGTTGGCTGGATTGAATTATTTCTTCAGTTGTGTTGATTCGGACACTGAATCAGAAGATTGCGAGGCACCATTGGCCTCTGAAGCGATTGCATTAGAATCATCTCTCTGGGTACTATTTGGATTCTGAACCGGTACGGCAGTTTGATTATTAGAAGACGCTTGCATTGCGTTAGGCTCGCTGCCCAGTGCGATTGCCGGGTAAGTAATTCCCTGTAGCATTGTAATGGTTTAAAAACCGATTAGGATTTTTCTCCGTTGGAACATTATTGCTTTTTCTTCTCATTGTCCGAGGCCAATTATAGCTATTGCCATAACAAAAGCTTGTTTTGCAAGTCACTCGTTGGAGCTTTTGGTGTATGTCTAGAGGTGTGGCAATACCGCTATACAAGGAGGCCTTTGAAGATACGTGATGAAGCTGTGGGCAGGGTTTGACTATTTGCGTTGATAGCATGACATACACTGTTAGACATGACTCATGATATGGAAACGAACAAGCGTGGAGTTCAGATGAGATGTGAACCGACACTGGCTTTTGTGATTCCTTGTTTTAACGAAGAAGCCGCATTGCATATGACTGCGGATGTTTTGAAGAAAAAGATGATTCAGCTTGAGAATTCGCAGGCTGTTGCACGAGATAGCTTTGTTATTTTTGTCGATGATGGGTCCCATGACAAGACTTGGGATGTGATTACGTCGCTGCATGAGAAAGATCCCTCCTTATTCCGTGGTGTAAAACTAGCTCACAATAGAGGCCACCAGAATGCTCTTTTTGCTGGCTTAATGCATGCATTGAGTATGAATGTCGACGCTGTTGTTTCTATGGATGCTGACTTGCAGGACGATCCCAATGCGGTCGACGACATGGTGCAGGAATACCTCCGGGGTGCTGAAATCGTCTATGGTGTGCGGGACAACCGTGAAACCGATACCGCATTCAAGCGTGGCACCGCCCATGCTTTTTATTCCCTGATGAAATGGCTTGGAACGGAAACAGTGCCGGATCATGCCGATTATCGATTGATGAGTCGTGCCGCATTGCAGGCTTTATCGCAATACAAGGAATCGAATTTGTTCCTACGCGGTCTGGTTCCTTCTCTCGGATTCAAAACGGCAAAGGTATATTACAAGCGCGGAACCCGAGTGGCCGGGGAATCCAAGTACCCGTTGAAAAAGATGGTTTCCTTCGCGATTGAAGGTGTGACTTCCTTCTCGACAAAGCCGCTGACCATGATCACCGGTCTGGGTCTGTTCTCGGTGTTCGTTGGAATCGTCATGTTGATTTATACCCTTGTTTCCGTTTTCTCAGGGCATGCCGTTGCGGGCTGGGGATCAATGATGTGTTCCCTGTGGATTCTAGGCGGCTTTATTTTGCTGGCACTCGGTATTATTGGTGAGTACATAGCAAAAATTTATTTAGAGGTTAAAGCTCGTCCTCGCTATATTGTCGAGACGACGCTCTGAGTGGGCAGTTTATTTTTTTAGGGAAAGATAGGACTATTACCGAGTGAATAAGCCGGATATTGTGCCTGAAAAATGGGTATTCTTCAAACGTGTGCTACCGAGATGGCTCGTTGTACTTGCCTTGGGATTTCAGACTGCTATTGTCGCGGTATTGCTCGTATTGTCGATTCTCTTTACAGTTACATTTAAGAGAGCCAATTCGCAACTCGGAAGTATCACAGAGCAGGTTGACTACCACTTTGGCATGCCATCCATTGCATTTGTGCTGGGCATGGTCATGTTATGTGCTCTGTTTGGCTTGCTTGCGCAAGGCTTTTCGAAGTTGCCACGCTACTGGGTTTTTGCCGCATTGTTGGTATATACGATAATGTTGCAGATCATCTGGCTTACTTCATTGAGCTTGGTAACATACACATATCCGGATTCGCAGAGTCTGATGAATGCTGCGGATGTCTTGCTTAAAGGTGATATCAGCCAATTTGGTGCTGACTATTGTTCGGCTGGTAACGTGCAGAGGGAATGTATTGCACGAGGCATTCCAAGCGCTCACACATATTTCTCCTATTACCCGTTCCAAAGCGGGCCAATGCTGTGGTATCTGTTGGTATTTGCCTTGTTTGGATCGAACAATATTCTTGCCTTTCAGATTGTCAGTGCCGTGGCGGTTACTGCATTGGTCGCGGTTTTGTGGCGCTTGAGCGGCATGCTCGGGTTGAATAAAAAGGGTCATGGCGCATTCACCGTTCTGATTGCAACATGCGTTCCTCTTATGATGTTCGCGGCTTTCGTGTATCCCAATGCCGTCGGGTTCTTCATTACGATCTGCGGTGCCTGGATCATCGCAGAAGGTTTTCGCATGAGGAGGACCTGGTCCAGCGCTCTCGCGATTGTTGGTGGTTTCCTGGTCTGTGGTACCGGCATTGTTTTCAAATCGACATATCAGATAGTGGTTCTTGCCGCGCTTCTTGCTGTTGTTTTTGCGGTTTGGCATAATCGCTGTATTTGGCAATTATTGATCTCTTTGCCTTCCGCTTTGGCAGCGTTTATCATTTCTAAACTTCCTGTTGCGTTAGTGCAGTCTTGGACTGGCCAGGACTTTGGCAAAGGCATGCCGATGCTCTCATGGGTTGCTCTTGGATTAGGACATCCAGATAATATGCCGCCTGGATGGTGGAGCAGATTTGCCTTAGATGCATTTGAAAATACAGGTAATGATTATTCTCTTCAATCCCAGATTTCCAGAGATTTCGTTCAAGGACGACTCTCAGAATTCCTGCATAATCCGGGAAACGGGATGCATTTCTTTGCTGGCAAGCTTGCGTCAGAATGGGCTGAACCAACATTTATGACATCACTGTATTCGGAGTTGGGCGAATCCTCAAAGCATTTTGTCGGTTTGAGTTCGTTCTTCCTTATCGGCAATGGCTCGGATGTGTTACTTCGATATGAAAATGTTGCTCAAACTGTTACATATTTATTGGCGCTCATCGGCTTGCTTGGTCTTCTTCGTTCGTTGATTAAGGAAAAGCCTATCGGGGTTGATGCAGCTCAAATCTTTACTAGGGTTTTGCTTTGTGCGTCGTTCATCGGTGGTTTTCTCTGCTACCTTTTCTGGGAAGCAAAAAGTATCTACACTTTGCCGTTTTTCCTGCTGCTTATTCCGATGGCGGCATGTGGCGTCCAGCAGATGATTGATTTCGTAGGCAATAAGAAGCAGAAGATACGCGAATAAGGGCAACTGTGGGAAGAGAAGAAGAGCTTCTAGGAACTTCGATGAGAAAAAAACTGGTTTTTTGGTTGAAAGGATTAGTGCTTTTCGGATTTTGCGTGGTCTCGATTTTTTTGCTAGGTGCTGGTTTCAACAATACGTCTTACGCTTACGCAGAGGAAGGAGCCATCGATTCAGGTCCTTTCTCTGAAGCTGATGCCAACGCTCATCCGGTCAATGGTTGGGATTCGAAGAAGGAACATTATTACGAAAATGGTCAACAGGTCTGTTCCAAAGAAATATACGATGCTAAAGATAAGAATTGGTATTGGATAGACACGAATGGTTCCGTAGCCCGTAACAAGGACGTATATCTTCAATCCAATGGTGGCAAATGGGTTCGCTATGACGCTGCCGGTCATATGGTCAAGGGCGAAGATTACCGCTATGGCGCCTGGTACTATTTCGACACCACCACCGGTGCGATGGCGAAGGGTATAACGCACGTCTCCTCCAATGGCGGCAAATGGGTCTACTATGACCTGACCACGGGGAAGATGCTCTACGGGGAACGCTACGTGAACTATGACCAGAGCCACGCCGGCTGGTATCACTTCGACGAGAACATCGGCGCGATGTCCTATGGCTTCTATTTCAACTCGCCACAACATAAATGGGTGTATTACGACCATGCCTCCGGCCAGATGCTGTACGGGGAACAGCTGATCAATGGGCATTGGTATGACTTCGATGAATCGACAGGTGCTATGCAGTATGGCTTTGTACACCTGTCGAAATCTCAGAAGTGGGTATTCTACGATCGCCGGATGGGTTGGATGTTATATGGGGAACGTCCCATTGACGGCGCGTGGTACCTGTTGGACGCTCATACCGGCGCAGTACAGTACGGTTGGCAGAGACTAGGTGGGAAAACGGTATGCTACAGCTGGCCGAGCGGCAAGATGCTGTACGGCAAGCAGAACGTGAATAACGCCACCTACTATTTCGATAACCGCACCGGTGCTCTCGATACGCGGCGCTCGTCTGTCATACCGAGTGATTACGTCGGAGCCGCTGCTGGAGCATTTGGTAACAAAATCAAGTCGGGCCGGTACCGTTCCGTTCGCCTTCTTGGAGACAGTATCGCTGCCGGAGTGGGCGCGGCGAACACGTATCCATGTACGTCTCGTGAGCTGTTCCAGCTTGAGGGAGTCACCTATTATGAGCCGTCCCATCAGACGGATATGGCCGCCAACAGCCTAAGGCGTTATCTGGAGTCGCGCGGTGTATCCATGACCAATGCCAGTGCGCCGGGCAAGGGCTCCTATTCGGGCTATAACTCCATCGGCGATGCGACCCTCGGGCATGAGGATGCCGTTATCGTACTGCTTGGAGCTAATGACCGATTGAGGCTTTCGAATAGCGGTGATTTCAAACGCGAAGCGGAGAGCTATCTGAATCGTGTTGCCGCACGATACGGGGCCGATAACGTATATGTGCTTGCGAACATCGATACGTTATCCGATCCCAGATCCCTCACCATGGGGCAGGAAAATACGGTATTGCAGGATATTTGCCGGCAGCATGGTTGGCACTTCGCTTCAATGTATTCGGCATTTCGTACGGTAGGGCGTTCGACGGGAATACCACAGCAGGCATTGTATAAGGATGGCATCCACCCGAATCGTATGGGTCAGGTGGTGATGTGGCGTGCATTGCAGCAATTGCTTGGCCTGTAATGTCCGATAAAACGTCTGACAAGCGGTAGAGAGAACGCGTCAACAAGAGACTTGAGAGAGTATGCAACGTATTAGATTTTTCGATATTGCCAAGGGCATAGCCATTCTGGCTGTGATACTGGGACACAGTGCCATTGAAACGAACCTATTTGCGCCCCACCGCACGGCCCAAGTTGTTCTGTCCATCTGTTTTTCATTCCATATGCCGCTTTTCTTCATTCTTTCCGGGTATTTCATGCATCCAGAAAGACGATTCCGCTGGATGAAGGAGGCAAAACAGCTGCTGTTCACCTACGTGGTGACGGCATTGTGCGTGCTTGTTGGTGTGACTTGCATGGCGACGCTTGACCATGAGAGCAGGGCGATTGCCTTGCGGCAATGGGGCATGGCCGCGATATATGGAAGCGGTGATATCTCGAATCTGACGCTATGGCGAGTGGATTTACGAATCGGTGCAATCTGGTTCTTGCTCGCACTATTCTGGGCTCGATTGTTGCTGCATTGTCTCGCAAGACTTCCTTACACCCCGGTTTGGGTGGTGCTGTGCTTTGCTATTGGCTATATTTCCACGCACTATGTGTTGCTGCCCTGGAGTGTCCAGCAGGGAATGTGCGCGGCAGCATTCCTGTATTTGGGATATCTTGCCAAGAAATATGATGTACTTGGCGTTGTGAAGCGTTTCCCCTGCATATGGGCCATCGCATTTGTTGTGTGGGCGGTTGATATCATGTTCTTCGGCGGTATGAGCATGGCCATCAATAACTATGGTTCGCGACCGGTCCTGGCTGTAATTGGTAGTATCGCGGGAACACTGTGCGTTATTGGTATTTCGCAATTGATTGATCGAGTTCCGGCGATGGGAAGCGTGTTGAGCAGAATCGGGCAGGCAAGTCTTGCCATTCTGTGTGTGCATCTGATTGAAGATGATGTGTTGCCTTGGCAGATGTATCTTGGGGCGTTGCGTATGGCGTTTCCCCAGGTCCCGTTGGTTCTGCTGAGCTTCATCGTCCGTCTGCCGATCGACCTCTGCGGTGCATTCTTGCTTTATTATGTTCCGGTAATTAGGGAATGGTTCTATCCGCAGCTGGCTAAACGCAACGCGTGGAATCTAGCTGTTGAAACGAGATAAACAAAAAACGTGCATATCCGTTGGAGAACAATGTTCATGTTTTGATTCTTTTCAGGGGATGGCGGTAGCCTAGAGACCATGATCTCAATGAAATTCGCGAACATCTTGTTGGAGACGAATCCTCGCTCCGTTACCTATCCAGCTTTATACTGTCGTTCAGATCAGCCTGTTGTCTTCGATGAGCAGCTTGGCGAATGGGAAATGTATAACGCTGGAATGTTCGATTTCAGCACATACTTCAATTCCTTGTCGGTAATGAAATTGAAGCGCTACACGCGTGCGAAAGGATTCTCTCTTCATCTTGAGCTTAAGGGTGCATCTTGCGAAGTAATTCAGACCATGGGCGATGCTTTCGCACACAATCCGATTCCAGTCGAAGGAACCTCAAGAAAACTGGAGGCTTCGGCTGACTGGCAGATTGTGGATTTGCCTTTGACGGTCAGCGACGACATGGTGGTCGTGGGCTTTATTGTAAAGACTGATGGTTCTGTTGCAATCAGGAATAGCTACTATGAGCTCGATATCGATGGAGAGCTGAATGACGTCGAGTTGGTGCTGTCCACCACCACTTTCAAGAAGGAAGTGTTCATCGAACGTAACATCGGTTTGGTCAAGGATCAGATCATCAATTCCGGTGATTCAATTGCAGAACATTTCCATATGTATGTGATGGACAATGGGCGTACCCTGGATGCTGAAAAGCTGAGCGGAGACCGTGTCCAGGTCGTTCCTAACGATAATGTTGGCGGAGCTGGAGGTTTCACCCGCGGCATGATTACTGCGATGGAGCAGACGCCAAAGGCTACGAATATCTTGCTTATGGATGATGATGTTGCAGTTTCTCCCGAAAGTATCAAGCGTACTTACAATCTGCTGCGTATTCTCAAGCCTGAACATCGTGAAGATATGATTAGCGGTGCAATGCTGAACTACGAGATTGGCGAGGATCAGTGGGAAGACATCGGCAACATGACCCAGCAGGGCACTTTCGCCGGTTGCAAGCCGCCGCTGCGTTTGACGCTGTTCGAAGACCTCATCTATAACGAGATGTACACGCCTACCAAGTGGCAGCGGAACAATATGTATGCTGCTTGGTGGTACTGCTGCATTCCGATTTCCGTAATCGAAAAGAATGGACTGCCTTTGCCGGTGTTTGTCCGTTGCGACGATGCTGAATATGGCATTCGTTGCAAGACTGGTTTTATCACCATGAATAGCCTCTGCGTATGGCATATGTCATTCTTCGAGCGTTATAACGCGGCTGTGGAACGGTACCAGACCACGCGTAACACCATGATTGCTCAAGCAACATGTGGAATGGCTCCTGGTGCTGACTTTATGCGTGAACTGCATAATAATATTCGCCTCGAACTGAAGAAATTTGGTTATGCAAATGCGGAGCTGTGCCTGGACGCATTCGAAGATTTCCTGAAAGGTCCATCCTTCATCAAGAAGCCGGGACAGGCTGAACAAAGCTTCATGGCTGCAAACCGCAACAAGGAGCAGCTCGTTGATTTCGCTACACTTCAGGCTCAGGCTAATCAAGATCCTGAACTTGCGGGCTTTGATATCAAAGAAATCGACAGGCAGCTTATTGAAGGGGACAAGCCACGCAGCTTGCCTGAACGTCTGGAAGACCTGATTACTGATAACAATCAGCGTTATATCAAGAAGGACGGTACTGGATATGCGGTGATTCCGTTGCAGGGATGGCTGTATCCTGCCGGTGCGATTCGTGGCAAGCACAAGCTGGTGGTTTTGGATTGGTACAACCGCAAGGGCACGATTCGTGCCAAGGACGTGAAGCGCTACCAGCAGATCAAGAAGCGCTATGCTCGGGATCTAAAATACTACAAGGCGAACATCGAACGCATTCGAAAGGAATACGCTGAGGCGCGTTCGGAGTTGACGTCTTTGGAGTATTGGAAGAACTACCTCAAGATGGAGTAAATCAAAACCATCTAGGATTCTAAGCCGCATGCGCTCACAAGGGGCGTATGCGGTATTATTTTGCTTTGTTACTGGTTTCCATCGTAGAAGAGGAACGGGATTATGACATCTCTGGCAAGACGACTGCGTGAAAGGCTGTTCTGGCCGTCGGAGCGGTCTATGCAAAAGTTGATGGGCCGAATCGATTCCTTGGAACATGAGAATGCCCAGTTGCGTGATAGTTTGAAGGCACAAGAATCGGTTTTATTTGAAATTCGTGACTGGATGCATGGAATCGGCGAGGAATCCTGCAGGGTTGTTCATGAGGTTCAGCGTGCTCAGATTGCAGAAAGATCCAAAGAAGACATCCGTTTTTGGGCGCAGTATCGTGATCCCGGGGAGACCGATTTGGAGACGCGGAAAAGGTTTTTCCTCAATTTGCCCAAGGCGGAGGGGGATCTTAGGCTTCTGCAATCCGCTTTAAACCGAATGCTATGCGATTTTGCGGAGATTTGCCGGCAAAATGGAATAAATCAGTATTGGCTTGTCGGAGGTACGCTGCTCGGTGCGGTGAGACATCATGGGTTCATTCCTTGGGATGATGACCTTGATTTGGGCATCATGCGTGATGATCTGACTCGTCTTCAGGAAGTGCTTACTAATAATTCAAAGTACAAGATCACCGTAATCTGGGATCGTATCGTCCATTGCAGGCAGATTCGATTCGCTCCTCGAGACACAAGAATTCCAGGGTTCATTGATTTGTTCCCCTTCGATTGGGTATCTTCGCCGAACCACGACACTTTCTTAAAAGTTCAGGAATACCGGAAAGCCGCGATTGAAACAGCCGAAGCGGATATGGTTGTCCGTGAAGCCTGGGACAGAAACGTTTATATTCCAACGGAATCAGTGGCTGGGAAGCATATTGCGGATGCTTTCGATACGCAGCTTGACAGAATGCGCAGGGACGGCGTGGTCTGTTCGCATGAAGCAGCGGCAGGCATTGTCCGCGCGTATGACAATATGGACCATCCAAGCGGTTTTGAATGGATAAGTAGTCTTGACGAGTTCTGTCCGCTGGATGTTCAAACTTTCGAAGGGGAGCAGTACCCTGTGCCGGCCAACTATATGTATTTGCTGACTCATGCTTATGGCAACATCTTCGCGTTGCCTAATGATATCGGTTTACATTTCGAACATGTCGATAAGAAAGCGCTTGCCCAAGTTGACGAACAGACTGTTCGCGAATATGTGAATCGATAAGATTTAGCAGAACAACGGAGTGATGGGATGGAATCTGTTAAGAACGTTGCAATCGTAGTAGCTGGCGGATCGGGAACCAGGATGGGGCAGGACATCCCGAAGCAGTTTATTAATGTATTCGATAAGCCAGTGCTTATCTATACATTGGAAAGCTTCCAGCGGCATCCTGATATTGACGCGATTGAGGTGGTATGCATTGAAGGCTGGGAAACCATGGTGGAAGCATACTCGAAGCAATTCAATATCGACAAGCTTAAGTGGATTGTGCGGGGCGGCGCAAGCGTTCAGGAATCCATCAGAAACGGTGTGGAATTCCTTGCCGACAAAATCAGTGAGGAAGACAATGTCATCATTCATGATGGCATTCGGCCTTTGATTGATGCTGATGTTCTGACTGATGTAATCGATGTTTGTAATCGATATGGCAATGCGGTGACTTCTTTGCCGTATAACGAGCAAATTTTCGTGATTAGCCAAGAAGACGCTTCGACTACGAAACAATATGTGCCTAGGGAACAATTGCGCCGCGTCTCAACACCGCAAGCTTACCGTTATGGGAAATTGCTGGATGCATATCGTAAGGCGTTCCGCGAGAATATTGGAATTCACGGTTCTAGCTATACGAATACCATGATGGTGGATCTTGGTGAGACCTTGCATTTTGCCAAAGGGTCGGATAAGAATATCAAGCTCACTACCAAAGGCGACTTGGAACTGTTCAAGGCATACATCACCGCAGATGAAGATACTTGGCTGAAATAAGGCGAGGGAGGTACTTTTGCCCAGTCGATTTGACTCTTCACTTTATCAGCAGGATATTGAGTATTGTGCCAATCTTCCCTTGCAATGGGACAAACTGGCGGATAAAACTATTGCGATTTCTGGCGCAACAGGGATGATCGGGACTTTTTTAATTGATGTCTTGATGAAAAAGAACGAAGACCCGAAGTTTAATTGCCAGATTATTGCGATTGGACGCAATAAGAGTCGCGCACGGAGTAGATTCCCATATTTTGATGAGGCTCATTTCCATTTTGAGCAGCTGGATGTGTCGATACCAGGTGTTCGTCCCAATCGTCCGGCTGATGTTGTCATTCATCTTGCCAGCACAACACATCCCAGAGCATATGCCTCCGAACCAGTGTCAACGATTACCTCAAATGTGACTGGTTTGCAGAACCTTCTCGAGTACTCATTGGTGGGCGGAAACGATCATCGTGATGGCAGATTCGTTTTTGCCTCATCCGTGGAAATTTATGGAAAGAACCGCGGCGATGCGGAGCGCTTTGATGAACAGTATTGCGGCTATATCGATCCGAATACGCTTCGTGCTGGCTACCCAGAGGCCAAGCGTCTGGGCGAAGCTCTTTGCCAAGCTTATTCCGAACAGCATGGAATTGATTTTGTCATTCCCCGCATAGCTCGAACTTATGGCCCGACTTTGCATAAGGATGACAGCAAGGCGCTTTCTCAATTCATCCACAAAGGGTTAATGAAGGAAGACATTATTCTGAAAAGCGAAGGAACGCAGCTGTTTTCCTACGCATATGTCGCTGATACAGTTGCTGGTCTGCTGTATTGCCTACTTGAGGGTGAAAGCCGAAGCGCATACAATATCGCAGCACCTATTTCCGATTGCCGGTTAAAGGATTTGGCTTCCTTGGTAGCTTCAAAGTGTGGTGTGAATGTCCATTTTGAACTCCCCGATTCCTTGGAGACAAAAGGGTACTCTACTGCGACGGTTGCTTTGATGGATGGACATAAATTGCAGACTTTAGGCTGGAATATGAAATATTCGATTGAAGAAGGAATCGGACGAACATTAAGCATCATGCGCAACGATTGATGTAATAATATTTCGGGCATTCGGCAACGCTCGATGACTAAGGGACATCCACTGATAGGATACAACTTGTGAAACAGTTGGTGAAAAAGATACGGGACAGATACGGGTATGCATGGACCGTCCTGCAAGGTTTGGTAAAGACGGATTTCAAACTTCGTTATCAAGGATCTTTCCTTGGCATCGCATGGTCGGTGCTTAAGCCCCTGATGATGTTTTGCGTAATGTATGTGGTATTCGGTAAATTCCTGCGCATGTCGGATGGTACTTCCACATACCCGGTCGTGCTGTTGCTAGGAATTAGCTCTTGGCAATTCGTTACCGAATCGACGAATGTCGGACTTCGATCCGTGGTGGATCGAGGGGATTTGCTCCGCAAGATTCATTTCCCGAACTATATCGTTGTGGTTTCGGCTACTGTCGGTGCACTTATCAGTTATGCGATCAATCTTGTTGTTGTTTTGATTTTCGCCATTATCGCAAGAGTCCATTTCACTTGGCGAGTGGTGCTGCTTCCTCTAAGCATCATCGAGCTTTACGCAATGACGCTTGCCGTCACATTGCTCATGGCCACTATGTACGTGTATTTCCGTGATATCGCCCATATCTGGGATGTTCTTCAGCAGTTGATTTTCTATGGCATGCCAATTATCTACCCGTTAACATATGTGACCAATCGCGGTGGACTTTTGGCTGATATCGCCCGTTTGGAGCTTATCAATCCATTCGCTCAGGCGATTCAGGACATTCGGCATAATTTCATTGCACCAGAGACTCAACCGACCGTTTGGAATCAGTTCAACAATTGGGGAATCCGTCTGCTGCCAATTGCTCTGACCGTTGTTTTGTTGTGGCTGGGCGTGGTGTTATTCCGCCGTAATAGTCGCAAATTCGCGGAGGTTATGTGATGTCCGAAGAGAAAAGCGTCAAAAAAATCGATTATTCCAAAAATCCAGTTGTATTGTCTGCGAGCCATGTCTCTAAATGCTTCAAATTGCCGACGGAGCAGGCCACTGGTCTTAAACAGGCGTTCATCAATTGGACTAGAGGAATCAAAGGCTATAAGAAGCAGCAGGTTCTTAAGGACATCAGCTTTGAAGTTCACCAAGGTGAGTTTTTCGGCATTGTCGGTCGAAATGGTGGTGGCAAATCAACCCTGCTTAAGCTGATTTCGCAAATTTATTATCCGGAAAGCGGTTCCATTACTGTTTCCGGCAAATTGGTTCCATTCATCGAACTGGGCGTGGGGTTCAATCCTGAACTTACCGGCCGAGAGAACGTGTATCTAAATGGCTCTCTTCTGGGATTCACACATGAAGAAGTCGACGCGATGTATGACGATATCGTCGAATTCGCCGAGCTTGAAGAGTTCATGGATCAAAAGCTGAAGAATTACTCTTCTGGTATGCAGGTCCGCCTTGCTTTTTCTGTTGCGATTAAAGCACAAGGGGATATTCTGGTCCTCGATGAGGTCCTTGCCGTTGGCGATGAGGCATTCCAACGTAAATGCGATGACTTCTTTACGGAAATCAAAAAGGATCCGACTAAGACGGTTATTCTCGTGACTCACGATATGAATTCCGTCAAGAAGTATTGTTCTAGGGCAATGATGATTGCCGATGGCGAAGTGGAAGCCATCGGCGATCCGGAGACCGTATCACAACAATACACGCTTGCCAATCTCGAAGCGGAAGAGAAAGCCGAACGTAAGCGTCAAGAAGAACGCGGAGGCTACCCGAATGGTCTTAACGAGCGATGCCCGCTGTTGAAAACTATTGCCGTTTCTCCCAAAGTCTGCACCAGTGCGGATATGTTCAGGTTTGATGTTGAATACCAATATGATGAGCCGGGAGATTTTTACCTCGCCATTGCGTTGCATGACATTCGCCGTGGCGGAATCACTTACGATACCGGTTCAAAAGTGTTGAAGATGGATAAACATGGCCATCAGGTTGTGCATTTTGAGATGCCTCTCAATCTGTTTAATAATGGCGAGTTCCGTCTGATTACATCGCTTCGCACTCCTAGCCCAACTAGTCCAAAAGCAACCGATGCTGTGGGCGTCGCCCTTGATGACAATGCATGCAGTTTCGTGATTCGCGATGACCGAAACCGCGAATACGCACTGCTAAGCGATCGTGCTCTTACGATCAAACAATTGAATTAATTGTTTGAAATGCATGGTGCGGAATGGTGTTTTTCTTAAGCAAGGAGCTGAATGATGAATGATACGTGGGAAACGGTGATGCGCGTTGTGTATCCGGTCAAAGATGCTGAACAGACCCTCCCTCTGTATGCGATTGACTGGACTCGTCCGCATGTGGCGGAAACCACTCTGGATTCGCGTATCGACATGCGTCGTCTGGAATTCAGCTCCATGAACCAGTCCACATTGCAACGCATGTTACGGAATGCCGGATCCTCTAACGGGGTTTCCTGCGATTCATTCGAAATTACGGGACGTACTTCCGTAACACTACGAGATCATGGTCACATGTCCGGATGTACGTTCTTCAACGCGTTCCCCGCATCATATTGGCGTCGTTGGACTGGTGTGAAGACCGTGCGCTTCGCAGTGTCCGTTCAAGGAAACGCCAAGATAAACGTCTTCCGATCGACGGGTCGAGGCCTGATTTATCCGGTCGCGGAGCGGATTGTCCATGCTGCGGATGCCTCGGTTTCCGTATGCGTGGATGTGCCTATGACCGGGCTCATGGACGGTGGTTACTTCTGGTTCGACGCGGAATCGCTAGGTGGACCAGTCGTTATTTCCAATGCGACATGGTCTGTTCCGCGTGAGGCACGCACAGCCAATCATGACACTTCCATGTCCATCGCCATTACCACATTCAATCGTGCCTCGTACTGTATGAACCAATTGCGCGCCATCGCAGGAGCGCCGGCACTGCGTAAGCGACTGGATACCGTGTACTGCACGGATCAAGGCAACGATCTGGTCAAAAATCAAGAAGGCTTTGCCGAAGTATCCGCCGACCTTGGAAAGCAGCTTACGTATATTCAGCAAGCCAATTTAGGTGGTTCCGGCGGCTTCTCTCGAGGTATGTACGAAACGGCGAAAGCTGGGAACAGCGATTTCGTGTTGCTGCTGGATGATGACGCCATTAGTGAGCCTGAATCGATTCTTCGTTCCATCCAGTTCTCCGACTATACGATCCGTCCGGTTCTTGTCGGCGGCGGCATGCTTCATCTTGATAATCGCACCATGCTTTATACGCAAGGCGAGAGGATTAATCCGCAGCGAATGTGGATGTATCCGTCCAAGAGCATGGGGTACAATCACGACTTCTCTATGGAACCGCTTCGTGACTCTCCGGATCGTCACCAACGCATCGATGAGGATTTCAACGGCTGGTGGATGTGTTTGATTCCGATTGCCGTGGTCAAGAAAATCGGCCTCTCGATGCCGGTGTTCATCAAGTTCGACGACATCGAATACGGTCTGCGTGCCAAGAAAGCCGGTTTTCCGACGGTCTGTCTGCCGGGCGTTGCCGTGTGGCATCAGGCATGGCATGACAAGGATCCCGCTCGTTCTTGGGAGGAATATTTCACCGAGCGTAATCGTTGGCTTGCCGCATTGCTGACATACCCTGATAAGGCGCCTCGTATGCTGATGGAAACCATGTATGGCGATGCCAGCTTGGGGCTTCGTTTTGTGTATTCGGCCATGGCATTGCACCATATGGCGTTACGGGACATTCTTCGTGGCCCGCAGTACCTCGTGGATTGCTTGCCGACGAAGCTTGGGGAAGTTCGTGAACTGCGCGCGAAATATCCTGATGCTCAGGCTCAGGATAGTTTTGAAGCGTTCCCAGAGCCTGCGGGCGAGGTCGAGCCGCCGAAGAACCATCCTTCGACCATGAAGAGCCGGTATAAGGCCGCGGTTGGTCTGATTGTCAAGAGTTTCATCAAAAACGTCAATCCAGATAAGGCCGTTCAGCCTGATGCTGCCATCCCGGCACGGGATGCCGCTTGGACTTGGCTTGCTTTCGACCATGTCAATTCAGCGTTGGTGACCACACCAGACGGTAATGGTGTGGCATGGTTGAAACGAGACAACAAGCGTTTCCGCAAGAGCATGCTTGAAGGCTATCGGCTTACTCGCCGGATTGAGAAGAATTGGAAGCGCTTGGCTGTCCAGTATCAATCCTATGGGATTGCTTCCATGGAAACATGGGCGCATATTTTCGGAGACAAGTAAACTTTCCTGATTCATAGGCTCGCATGAGAATAATATGAGCATGAAAATGTACATTGCTTTTGTGCGATTATTGTTTGGAAGGTTGTTTTCTTATGACTGATGCGGTGGAGTATCCCGATCTGGTGGT
>OGOH01000826.1_pt1 | contig 23649 bp, 22 predicted proteins | sample 1552571 | NCBI WGS metagenome assembly OGOH01 (sample SAMEA2580170, study PRJEB22360) | human gut metagenome | biome: human gut; feature: human-associated habitat; material: faeces | place: Denmark | collected 2008/2010
CGCCGGTGAGGGGGGCCGGAGCAGTTTGGGCCCCGCCGTCTTTTTCTATCGTTAATCGGTAAAGGCGTTGCCGACGCTCTGGCCGCCAACATACGTCTCGACGAGGGTGAGCTCATGGTCGAACACGACAAAGTCGGCGTCGCGACCCGGCATGATGCTGCCGCACTTATCCTCGATGTGCGCAGAGCGAGCCGGCACCTCAGTTGCCATGCGAATGGCGATATCGGCGCTGGCGATGCCCCAGTCGACGATGTTCTTGACGCCCTGGGCAAGCGTGAGCACCGAGCCGGCAATGCTCTTGCCGTCGGCGAGCCAGCACAGGTTGTCCTTCATGATGACGTCCATGCCGCCGCTGGTGTAGCTGCCCTCGGGCATGCCGCCGCAGCCAAGGCAGTCGGTGATGAGCACCGTGTGCTGCCAGCCCTTGGCCTGCAGCAGCGCCTTGATGGCGGCAGGGTTTACGTGCTTGCCGTCGCAGATGATCTCGGCGTAGGTCTCGGGCGTGGACATGGCGGCGCCCACGACACCGGGCTCACGATGATGCAGGCCGCGCTGGCCGTTATAGGTATGCGTAAAGCAGCTGGCGCCGGCGTTGATGGCGGCGATGCACTCATCGTAGGTGGCGTCGGAGTGGCCGATGCAGGTCACGACGCCCTTTGCGCTCAGAGCCGCGGCGTAGGCGGCGGCGCCGTCGCGCTCGGCCGCCATGGCGCTCTTGACGATGCGACCGCCCGCGGCCTCCTGCCACCGGTCGAAGACCTCCTCGGAGGGATCGATAAGATAAGCGGGGTTCTGCGCGCCCACGTGCTTCATGGTAAAGAAGGGGCCCTCCAGGTAGATGCCCTGAATGCGTGCACCGCAGAAGTCGGGGCCGCGGCCCTCGTCGGCCCGGGCGATAGCGGCGCAGGCGTCCTTGATCTGCTCGACGCCATCGGTGAACGTCGTGGGCAGCCAGCTGGTGGTACCGCGACGGGCGAGCTCAGTCGAGCTGATATCGATACCCTCGGGGTCGTTATCGGTAGTCGAATGGTTATAAAAGCCATGGATGTGGGTGTCGACCATGCCCGGTGCGATCCACGATCCCGTGTAGTCCTTAATCTCGCAAGAGGGCTCGTCGGCCTGCCAGGCACCAAAAACGCCATCCTCGACCATAAGATAGCCGCCCAGTTGCGGACCTGCCGGCAAGAAGAACTTGTCAGCCTTAATTGCGTACGTGCTCATATGCACTCCTTGCTTCTAAAGCAGTTGACTGTGGTAATGCTTATACCCGGTCCATGTAAAAACAAAAAGCGCCCGCCCGCCGTTATGAGCGGACGGGCGCCCTTACAGGGGGACGCGATTAAGCGGTGAAGGGGTGAATCGTCACGCCCTTAACCACGCGGTTGACCGTGCCGGTGGGGCTCGGCGTATCGGGCGTGTTGCCCACGCGGACGGAGTTAAGCAGGCTGATAGCCTGGGCAAACATCACGAACGGCAGAGCAAGGTAGCCCTCGGGAAGTGCCTCGTAGCCCTTAAAGGTGAAGGACTCACCCTCATAGACGGTGGCACCTTCCTGCTGAACGGCGACGGTGTGCTGAGCGATCTTGTCGCCACCGATCTCGTTGAGGATGTCGATGTCGTACTGACGGGTGTAGGCGTCGTTGTTGACGAACACGAAGACGAGCGTCTTATCGTCGACGAAGGACTTGGGTCCGTGACGATAGCCCATGGAAGTGTCGTAAGAAGTGGCAACCAGGCCGTGAGCAAGCTCGAGAATCTTAAGCTGGCTCTCCTGAGCAAGGCCACCGAAGGAGCCGGAGCCCAGGTAGGTCACGCGGTTGAAGTCGCCAGCCAGGTAATCGGCGATCTCAGGCTCACGGGAGATGACCTCCTCGCCCATCTTGGCAATCGTCTCGACCCACTCGGCCTTCTGCTCGTCAGAGGCAGTGTCGAAAATAAGGGTGGAGAGCAGGGTCATGCAGGAATAAGAACCGGTCATGGCGAAGCCCTTGTCGTTGGCGCGCGGAATGAGCAGCGTCAGCGCGTTGGGATCATCGGCAGACTCGACGGCGAGCTTGCCCTCGGGAGCGCAGGTGATGTTGAGGAACTTGACGTTGTGGACGAGCTCCTTGGCAACGGCAACGGCGGCAAGGCTCTCGGGGCTGTTGCCAGAGCGGGCAAAGGAAACCACGAGCGTGGGATCCTCGGCGCGCAGGAAGTCGCGCGGGGCGCTCACGATGTCGGTCGTGGCGATGGGCTTAAAGTCGTAGAGATCAGTGTTGCCGGCGTGACGCAGGTACGGGGCGCAGGTATCGCCAACGTAGTCGGACGTACCGGCACCGGTGAAGACAACGGACAGACGACCCTCGCCCATAGCGCGAGCCTCGGCCAGGAAGGCCTCGATGGCCTCCTTGTTCTCGCGATAGATGTTGAGCGTATCACGCCAAAGCTCGGGCTGCTGAGCAATCTCGGCCGTGGTGATCTGGGCGCCGAGCTCGGTGAGCTCCTCGACACTCTTCTCGAACATTTCTAATACCTCTCTCTAGAAGTAATCATCTGACGTGCAATTATACACTTCGGTTGGTTATCTGGTAGTAACCAGTTAAATGCAAAGAATCACCATATGGAAACGATGCGAGCACTAGTTACTGCGCTGGTGGTAAACCTTGTATTTAAACTGATCGGCACGAGCAACCGAGAGTGTGTACTCCACTACCTCGTTTGACTCGTTATACGTAGTCCTGACCAAATCGAGCACAGGCGAGCCCTCGACAATTCCCAAAAGGTGGGCATCGGTGGGACGGGCTATGCTCGCATAGAACTCCTCTTCGGCCACGCGAATCTTTTGCTGAAAGTCTTGCTCAATCACATCGTAAAGCGGCTTACGCTCCAGCAGCGGTCGCTTTAGGGACAGAAATTGACGAACTGGTAGATAGCTGCGTTCGACCATCATGGGCATGTTGTCGGCAGAACGAAGGCGCTTAAGCTTAAAAATGCGATCACCGATACGCAATCCCATATGCTCGGCCAGATTTTTATCGGCCTCCATCTCGCAAAACTCGAGAATCGTGGTCTCGGGGTCGCGACCCATCGCGCGCATCTGCTCGGTAAAGCTGTAGGACTGCATAAGATTGGTTGCCTTTGCCGAACGGTCGGTCACAAAGGTACCGCGACCGTGCTGCCGAACCACCAGTCCTAAACGCTCCAGTTCCTGCAGAGCCAGGCGTACCGTAGTGCGCGAGAGACCATAGCGCTCCGAAAGTTCGCGCTCGGAAGGAATCATGTCACCGGCGCGATATTCATGGTCGATCTTTTCGGTCAGAATATCGACCAGCTGATCGTACAGCGGTTGCTTACGCGCTCCGATCGCCATCCTATCCTCCCTTTTGCTCGAATTCGGCTAACTACCTAGGGTGTTTAGCATTATCTGTCTGCCACACCCGAATCATCAAGAAAACAAAAGCCGCGCGCTCTTTCGAGCGCGCGGCTTTTAACATACACATGGCTTAAGGGGTCGGGGTGTGAGCCGCGTAGGGACACACCCCTCAAGCTAGAGCCTTACCAGATGCTCGGCCAGAGACCAAGCGGGCCAGCGCCCAGGATGCCAAGGACGAAGAGCAGGAGAATGCCCTTGGTCGGGGTCCAGCTGTGCTTAGCGAACATGTAGTAAAGCAGCAGCGTAAGCATAAGCGGGACGAGCTTCGGGACGATGGTGTTGAGGGTGTCGGCAACAGAGAAGTTGACCGGATCCTCGGTAACGGTGCCGTAGGTCACGGACTCCATGCCGTTACCCAGATCGGTGACGCCGCACTCGACAGCGTTGCCGTCGGCATCGGAAGCGATAAGGGCGTTGCCGTCCTTATCGGTCATGGCGATGGTACCGGCCTCAGCGGTCTCGGTATCGATGCCCTCCATACCGGTGAAGTTCTCGGCCTCCTTCTCGGAGACGATCACGGTAGTAGCGGAGAGGCCACGGGTGGTGCCGTTGGGGATCTGGAGGTTGATCTGGGTGCCACCCATGGTGACGACCAGGCAACCGACGACGAAAACGCCCATGATGGAAGCGGCACGCGTGAAGGCCTGCATGTTGGCGGTCAGAGCGTCAATAGCGCTGGTGCCAAGCTTGTAGGACCAGTTCATGAGCCAGAAGCGCAGAGCGAACTGGACGGCGTTGAAGATCACCAGGAAGATGATCGGCGCAGCAGCGTTGCCGTTGATGGCCATGTTGGAGGTGATGCCGGCCGTGATAGGCACGAGCGTCAGCCAGAACAGGGCGTCACCGATACCACCGAGCGGGCCCATTGCGGCGACGCGGACGGCGCGGATCGTGGGGATGTCAACCTTGTTCTGCTCGAGCGAAAGCACGATGCCCATAACAAAAGTGACGAGGAACGGGTGGGTGTTGAAGAACTCCAGGTTGTGGCTCATGGAAGCCGCGAGGTCGTTCTTGTTGGTGTGGATCTTCTCCAGACCGGGGATGATGGAGTAAAGCCAGCCAGCGGCCTGCATGCGCTCGTAGTTGAACGATGCCTGCAGGAAGCAGGAGCGCCAAGCCATCTTGTTGAGGGTCTTCTGGTCGAGCTGCGGAGCAGGAGTGAGATCCTCGTAGTGCTCCGGGATCACATACTCATTAGATGCCATCTTCGAAGTCACCTCCGTCAGAAACAGCTGCACCCTTCAGCTCGGTCTGCTGCTGGAAGTCCCAGAAAGCGATGCCGAAGCCGATGAGAGCGAGGATGAGCAGAGCAGGGGTTGCCAGCGAATCGTTGGCAACGGTGATGAGCGCGAGGCCAAAGCCCATGAGGAAGAAGCCCCACATATCGCGGTTCATCATAACCTTGAGCAGGACGGCGAAGCCGACGAAGCGCATCATGCCGCCTGCAGCGGAGAGACCGGTCTGCAGCCAAGTCGGGATGGCGGAAGCGATGGTCTGACCGATGGTAGCGCCAGCGATGAAGAACAGGGTGACGACGACAGCGAAGATCAGGCCGAGCAGAGCCATGGCGAAGTAGTTCAGGCGCTCGATGCCCTTGGTGTCCGCGTTGTGAGCCATGTTATCGGCCGTGGACATAAGCGGGGACATAAGCGTGAAGACCAGGGTAACGCCAAGCTGGCCAAGCAGAGCGAACGGAATGGCGAGGCCGACTGCCGCGTTGGGCTCGAGGCCCGTGGCGATAGCGAGAATGGCTGCCATGAGGCCGCCGATGACGGCGTTAGGCGGCTGAGCGCCTCCGATCGGCATGTTGCCGATCGTCATGAGCTGATAGGTACCACCCACGAGAAGACCGGTGTTGAGGTCGCCAAGGATAAGACCGATGACGGCGCCGGTGACGATGGGCTGATAGAGAGACTCGAGGAAGTCAAACTGGTCGATTGCCGCGATGAACGTAACAACGAAGACCAGAGCGATCTGGATGATCGAGTATTCCATCTTGCTCCTCCTTTCAAAATGTATGTACGCACTTTGGATATCACGTACAGAACGTCAGGGTTTCACTCCTGACAACGTGGATCACGAGGATTACGAGAAGAGCTTGCTCGTGTCCTCAACAGGCGTGCTCGGAACGCGCCTGATCTCCAACTCCACCCCCAATTCCTGCAGCTCTTTAAACGCAGCGACATCCTCGTCGTTAACTGCGACGGAGGTGGCGACTTGGCGCTTTCCTTCCGACATGTGCATGTTGCCGATGTTTACCTTCTTTATAGGCACACCGCCCTTGACGAGCGTAAGCACGTCTTCCGGTGTTTCGGCCACGATGAAGATCTTCTGGCGCGGGCTCGCCTTGCCAATGACGTCGATGGTCTTCTGCAGGGAGAAGAAACGCGTAGCGACGCCGGCGGGAGCGGCCATCTTCATGAGGTTCTGGCGCATGGTGTTGGACGCCACGTCGTCGTTGGCGACGAGGATGAGGTTGGAGCCCAGAGTGGAGTTCCACTGGGTGGCAACCTGACCATGAACCAGTCGGTTATCGATGCGGGTAAGAAGAATGTTGGGTTCTGCCATGTTGATCAGCTTCCTTTCGATATTTGCTGACGACAGTTACTTGATCTCCTGAATCGCGTAACGCGAAACATCTACGACGGCTCCGGATCGGACTTTGATCTGGACCTTCTCGCCTTCGATGCCTTTGACGGTTCCGTAGATACCGCCGGCGAAAAGAACCTCCTGACCCGGCTTGAGCTCGGTGTGCAGCTCCTTGAAGTACTTCTGCTTCTTCTTCATGTTGATTTGCGACCAGATGGTGTAAATCAAGCCCATGATGACAAGCAGGCCTAAAAGGGCGACCGAGGAGCTCAGGACGTTGGCCCCGAAATCGGCCATTAGATGCCGTCCTCGTCGCCGAAGATATCCTCTTCCTCGGAGCCGGCAACGGATGCGACCGTCTGGGCGGTGATGCCCGTCTGGCCAACGGTCACGGCCTGCTCGCCAAGCTCGGCGAGCGTGGCATTGCCGCGGAGGAACAGAAGCTCAATAACCATGGGAAGGTTGGTGCCAGTCAGAACCTCGACGTTGTCGACATCCTGGGCAATCATCATCGACTGGTTGAACGGGGTGCCGCCAAGCAGGTCGGTAAAGACGAGCACGCCATCGCACTCCTCGCGCATGGCGGTAATAGCGGCGCGGAGATCCTCACCGTAGGAAGCAGCCTGGTCGCCCTCAAAAGGAACGACGGTAAAAGCGGGCTGGTCGCCGGCAACCATAGCGATAGCGCTTGCAAGGCCGGGTGCGAACTGTCCATGACCGGTAAGAATAAAGCCAACCATTCAAATTTCCCTTCCGAAGGTGTGTACGATCTGTGTCCGATGATTTTCGGAAGCCAGCGGGCGCTCGCCCTTAAAGCTTCTTAGAAAGCGTTCTTTGAAGACCAGCGGTTTCTAAACTGGTAGTAACCACGTGACGTGTTGTTGTCACTATATCACCCCAGAAGAGGCCGCTTTCGTTGATTCATACGGTAAAACGTTTTTGCACCGCTCACGGTGATATTTCGACCGTTTACCGGTCGTTAACACTTCTACCTGCGGTTTTGAAACCGTTTCGAAATGCTTTGGCAAAAGATCGGATCTATTCCTGTGTCTAAACAACGCAGGGCGGCTAAAAATAGCGTGTAGAAAAATTGCAGGTCATTGTGAAGATATGTGAATTGGTCTTTTTGACTTAATACCAGTTAGAACCAGTTTTGAGATTATCGGTGAACGGTAGTTTTCGACCGTTTACCGGTTACTTGCAATCGTTTGCAGCTGTTTTCCCATATGAATTAGGGGAACCCGATGGAGCGCTTGCGCGATCACGGGAAGTTTTGGCATTTGTCCTTATCCCCCGCGCGCCAAACTCCGGCATCCAAAACGAGCTAATAGCTCACGCTAATCGTTTTCAATCATTACTTGCTCAGTATCCGTAATTATATATCGTTTATCGTTAATTCTGATATGATTCAAGTATCATCCCAAACGCCGATTGGAGGGGTTATGGTCCATCGAAACGCATCTATATCGAATGAAACCATCAGCCCCGAACAGACGGTAGCCAAACTGAGGAAGCTCGCTCGCATCTGCAAATGGGCCACGATCTGCATTACCACCGCGCTCGCTCTGGGGCTCCTCGCAGTCATTGCGATTGACCTTCTACTCATATTGCCTGGCCTCTCCCAAGGCCCGTGTCTCCAATCCGTAGAACTTCAAGCCGGCGAAGGGCCGTGCCTTGCTATCGTCGGTACCGATGTGCAGGCCCCACTTATGCTCGTCGCACACGATGGTCACACTGCCATAGGGAGCCTTTTGATGACATGTCTCGCGCTTACCATCGCGATAAGCGTGCGCAGGCTTTTCTTCAACATTGAAAAGGAAGGCAGGCCCTTTGACCTTGAATGTAACCAGACACTTCGTCGAGTAGGACATTTATTCCTTATCGGCGGCGTTGCCGTGAGGCTTCTTGGTGCCGTTATCACGGGAATGATACTCTCAGGATTTGGCGGCAGCTTTACGGATGCGTTCGTCGGCCCGTTATTCGAGCCCTCCATGCTCTTTGCAGGCCTGATTATCTGCCTGATTGCTAGCATCTTCCGCTACGGGTATATCCTGCAAAAACAAGATGACGAGTTGCTCTAGGGGGATCCATGATTATTCTGCGGCTTGACCGCATGCTCGCCGAACGCAAGATCTCATCCAAAGAGCTTGCGGAACGTGTGGGCATCTCCCAGGTCAATATGTCACGCATTAAGACGGGCAAGGTTTCTGCCATACGTTTTTCAACTCTTGACGCGATATGCCGGGCACTCGACTGCCAACCGGGCGATGTACTGGAATATATATCCGACGATGAAGCCGATAGCCTTTTTGGACTTAAAGATGAATAGCCATAATTAAGCCGCCAATCACGCCTTCAACGCAAAAGCCCGCTAGAACGGTGTTCGTTCTAGCGGGTTCAATCAGATATATCGGCTTCGTACTCGAAAGCTCAGGCAAACCTTACGCAAACAGGCCGTAGATGCTGATGTTGGCCTTGGCGTAGAGGCCGTTAGCATACTCGGTCCACTTGGAGCTGGCGCTCGAAGCCTGCGAAGAGTACTGCTGGTAGGCGGTGTAATAGGCGGTCATGGCCTGCTTATAGGTAGCGCTATCGGCCGTAAAGGCATCGTCGGCAAAGGCCTTAGCGTAGGTGCCATCGGCGTCCTTCCAAGTGCCTTTCTCGCTATCCCACTCGTCGCCGGCAAGGTTGATGATGTAGTCGGCGTAGTCCTTGCTCGCGGTCTCCTCGTTGCCGTCAGAAGGCTCGGTCGGAGCGGTCGGCATGCTTGCGGAGCTATCGCCCACCTTCTTCTTGTAGAGCTTCTGCAGCGTCGCGGACTGGCGGACGATCTGCTTGGCCTGGTCCTTAGACACGCCATACTGCTTGGCCATGGTCTTGTAGTCCGAAGTGCCGATGGAATCCTCGGCGTACTTCTTCATCTCCTTAGAAGAGACGGTGATGCCTTCGTCCTCGGCAGCGTCGAGCAGGATCTTGTTGCGCACATAGGACAGGATGACGTCGGCAGACGGAGCGGTGTAGTTGCCATCGCTATCCTTGACGGTATCAAGGCTGTACTGGCTCTCGATGGCCTCGCGCGCGGTGATGTCGCTCTTCTTGCCGTTGTAGCTGTAGCTTGCCACGGTCGAATCGAGCTGGTCCTCGGTGAGGGTCGCCGAGCCGACGCCCTTGCCGCCAAAACCGCCGTTGCCGATAAAGAAGCCGACCACGGCAGCGATCACGACTGCAACCACGAAGGCGGCAATCATCGTCTTCTTGTGCTTGGATGCATGGTCGCCCGCGTCGGAGTCGTCGTCCTCGTCCTGCTCCTCGGGCATGAGGTTCTCGTCAGCGGCATCCGCGGCAATCTGAGCCTCCAGGCGGGCGTCCTCCTCCTCGGCCGTCGTACCGGCAGCAATGTGCTCAGCAGACGTACCGGCGACCAGATCAATCTTCTCGTCCTCATCACCGTCGGGGCCTTCGCCGCGCTCGATGATCTGGATGCCGTCGATCTCGTCCTTCTCGTCCTTCTTTTGAATCAGACCCATATCAGTTACTCCTTGTTAGGAAACATAGTCCGCAATAGAATACGCCCGACAGAGCGCCGGGCGTATTGATTCTCAGGTTATACGCAAACACTTAAGTACTATTTAGGCGTTTGCAGTCTGCATGCCTTAGGCCAGGTGCGCGATAACGGCATCGGCAAAGGCCTGCGTGCCCACAGCGCCCTCAACGGAGCCGGTCTGGGCACGACGAACGTCGCCGGTAACCTGCTCACCCTCGTCGAGCGTGGTAGAAACGGCGGCGCGAATGCGATTGGCAGAGTCGTTCTCGCCCAGGTGATCGAGCATCATCGCAGCAGAGAGGATCTCGGCTGTGGGGTTGGCGATATCCTGGCCCGCGATATCGGGCGCGGAGCCGTGCGTAGCCTCGAAGATGGCGCAGTCGGCACCGATGTTGGAGCCGGGGGCCATGCCTAAGCCGCCCACTAGGCCGGCACACAGGTCGCTCACGATGTCGCCGTACAGGTTGGGCAGTACAAGGACATCGAAGTCGTTGGGGTTCTGGACCAGGCCCATGCAGGTGGCGTCGACAATCTTGTCGTTGAACTCGATATCGGGATAGTTGGCGGCCACCTCGCGCGCAACGCGCAGGAACAGGCCGTCGGTCGCCTTCATGATGTTGGCCTTATGCACGGCCGTCACCTTTTTGCGGCCGCAGCGGCGGGCATACTCAAAGGCATACTCCACAATACGGCGGCTCTTGGCGATAGAGATGGGCTTGATCGAGATCGCGGAATCCGCGGCGAAGGTCTTCTGGCCCGAACGCTCGACGAGCTGCGAGAGCTCCTCGACCTCGGCAGCGCCCTCATCGAACTCGATGCCGGCGTAGAGGTCCTCGGTGTTCTCGCGCACGATGACCAGGTCGACATCGCGGAAGCGCGAGCCATCGCCCGGCTGCGACAGGCAAGGTCGCACGCAGGCGTACAGGTCGAAGTGCTTGCGCAGGGCCACGTTGACGCTGCGGAAACCCGTGCCGACCGGCGTAGTGATGGGGCCCTTGATGGCAACCTTGGTCTCGGCGACCGCATCGAGCACGTGCTGGGGCAGCGGCGTGCCAAACTCGTCCATGACGCCGGCACCGGCCTCCTGGACGTTCCAATTGATCTGGACACCGGCGGCCTCGACCACGCGGCGCATGGCCTGCGTAATCTCGGGACCGATACCGTCACCGGGAATCAGGACTACATCGTGCGCCATAATCTGTTACTCCTCGTCTTCGGCGTCGTCAGATTTTTTAACGCTAGCACGCTTCTTCTTTTTGGAGAGATCCAGGCCAAAACGTTTAACAAGCATTTCGCAAATCTCGCTCGAACGGGCCTTGAGATAGCTGCCCTTACCGTTCTCGGCATCGAACTTAAGGCGCAGCGCAAGCTTCTCGGCAACCTCGGCGTCGATCTCGCCCTGGCAAAACTCGTACAGGCAACCGAGCATGTCGCGATACTCGAGGTCGCCGTGGTAGCACTGGATGGCCTCGTCCAGGATGGGCCAAGCCTCGCGCGAACGCTCGACGCTCGTGGCGCCCCACACGCACAGCAGGCGGAAGGCGGCATAGCGCAGCGTGGAGGAAATCTCGTCGAACAGCGCAGTCTCGGCGCCCTCAAAGGCATCGCCCAGCTGCTCGGGGCAGGTGGTGGCGAGCGCCGCCAGGGCATCGAGGGCCTCCCAGCGGGTCTGAGCCTCGGGGCGGTCGAGTGCCTCGATCAGCGCGGGCACGCAGGGCACGACGCGCTGCGGATCGCGCTCGGCAAGCAGGTGCAGCACGCGGGCGGCAAACTGACGGATGCGGCGCGTGGGGCAGCCGAGCTCCTTGACCAGACGGTCGACGGCGTTCTCGTTCTCCTCTGCCAGCTGAAGCTGTGCCAGCTCCTCATCGGTGAGCTGTTCTTCCTTGTTTTCTGCCATAGTTACCTCTTCTTACTATTTCTTAGCGTGCTTGCCAGCACCCTTGCTGTCATCGGTGACCGAGATGAGCTGTCGGTCGGCTGCACCATTGTGACGCGCACGGCGACGCTCCTCGGCGTCGCCCGCGTCGGCGGCGGCGCGGTGAGCCTTGTTGACGTTAAAGACCTCGTCGTGCTTGCGCCACGGGCCGACGGACTCGCCGAAACTCATCTTAAGGCCGGCGATAAAGCCGCCGAGCCAGCCGATCGGCGCAAACTGCACCAGCGGGAACAGCGAGAACACCCAGGTTAGCAGGACGACTGCCGCCGCACCCGCAAAGTTGGCAATCCAGTAGTCGCGCTTGGTGATGACGCGCTTTTCGCACGCCCACTGGCCGCACAAAAAGCCGATGTAAATCGCAAAGAGAAAGAGCACCAGCGCAAGCACCACGAACGTCCAGCTCATGGGCTCTACTCCTCGTGATGATGGCCGCAGCAGCACTCGTGGCCGTCATCGTGGCCGTGACCGCCGCAGCACTCGTGGTCCTCGCCATGGTGGTGGCCGCAACCGCACTCGTGGTCGTCGCCGTGCTCGCCGCAACCGCAGCCTTCCTCGTGGGCACCATGCTCCTCGGGACGATACTGCGACCAGTCCAGACCGGCGGCGATGGCGTCGGCCTCCTCCTTATAGAGGACCGTGATGGCCTGGGTGCCCAGCTTGGCGCCACCGATGGCGTCGAGCATGTCGTAGAGCGTAGAGGCCACGTCGGCACCGGGCAGCGCGAGCTCGCGATCGTCGGCGTAAGCGAGCGCCAGGCGCAGGTCCTTGATGAAGTGCTCAACCATAAAGCCGGGCTTGTAGTCGCCGTCGAGCGCCTTGGGCGCCAGGCTCTCCATGGCGCCGGACTTGCCGGTACCGCCCAGGATCATCTGGCGGGTCTTCTCCAGGTCAAGGCCGCTCAGCTCGGCAAATGCCATGGCGTCCGCCATGCCGACCATGCAGGCGCCCAGCGACACCTGATTGGCGAGCTTGGCAGCCTGGCCCTTGCCGGCGCCATCGAAGCAGCAGATGTTGGCCGCAAAGGTGGCAAGGATGTCGCGGACCGGCGCGATGTCGTTCTCGGTAGCGCCCACGATAGCCGTGAGCGTGCCGGCGATAGCACCCGACTCGCCGCCGGTGACGGGGCAGTCAAACGCCATGCGGCCGGAAACCTGGGCGGCCTCGGCAATGTCACGGGCGAGCTCGGGCGAGCTCGTAGTGAGGTCGATCAGGACCGCTCCGGGCTTAGTGCACGCGAGCAGACCGTCGCCCGCCAGGTAGAGCTCCTCGACCTCGGAGGGATAGCCCACCATGGTAAAGACGACGTCGGCGTTAGCCACGGCCTCGACCGGCGTATCGGCCCAGACGGCACCGCGCTCGATAAGCGCGGCAGCCTTGGACTTGGTGCGGTTGTTGACCGTGACAGGATAGCCGGCGTCCAGGATGTGGCCGGCGATGGGGGCACCCATGATTCCGGTGCCGATAAATGCGACGGAGAGCTTGTTTGCCATGAAACCTTTCCTTTTGGGTTGGGTGTTGTTACCAGGTTAAATACTCGGTGCCAGCGTTTGGGCAGTGAGCTGGGATCGATTACGGCCGCGTTACTTGCCTACTGACCGCGCACGCGGCGGGCGATGCGGTCGGAAAGCGACGCCTTGTCGGCGCGGTTCTTACCCCAAAACGCACAGGCCACCATGCCGGGGCCCACGTGCGAGCCGATGGTGGGACCCACGGAGCTGCGAATGATCGTGACGTCGGCGCAACCCTCCTCCTTGCGGATGGCAGCTTCGAGCCAGTCACCGTCCTTTTCGGCATCGGCAGTCATAATGGCGATGGGCATGGTGCGATCGGGCACGTAGTTCTCGCGGAACGACTTGAGGATGGACTTGAGTGCCTTCTTGCGGCCTCGGTTGACACCGATTAGCGACAGCGAGCCGGCAAGGTCGTAGGAGAGCTCGGGCTTGACATCGAGCTTTGCCGTAAGCTGCGCCGCCGCGGGCGGAATGCGGCCGCCGGCAGCCAGTGCGTCGAAGCTCTCGAGCGTAAAGTAGCCGTGGACGTAGGTCTTTGCCTCGTTTGCCCAATCGACCAGCTGCTTGGCGGTCAGTCCCGCCGAACGCTGGCGCACGGCCTCGAGCGCCAAGAGCGCGCCGGTCGCGCAGGGCAGAGCGTTGTCGACCACGTACAGCTCAAAATCGGGATACTCGGCGCGCACGGCGTCCGCCGCCTGGCACGCGGAGTTGTAGCTCGATGACAGCGCCGAGGTAAAGCACAGGTAGACCGTGGGCGTGCCCTCTTTGGCGCACTCGGTAAAGAACTCGATATAGCGACCGAGCGACACAGCCGAGGTGGACACGCGGGCACCGGCGCGCATGCGGTCGTAGAACTCTTTGGGTGTGATGCTCGACCAGATGTCATCCGTGCGCTCCTCGCCATCGATAATGAAGGGGAAACCCAGGATATCGACATCGAGGTTCGCGGCGACCTCGGGGCTAAAGTCGCAGCAGGTATCGACGACGATGCGGCAGCGGTCAGAATGGCCGGTAGATGCAGCCTTGTCCATCAAAGCGACTCCTTACGTAAAAAGGCGGCCACCCGCATGGGATGGCCGCCAACCGTTAACTCATGCAAGTTAACGTATTTTACTCGTCAAGTGTTTCGATGCGGGGCTTGATGATGCCATATCCACCATTCTTACGGTGATACACCACATTGATGAGGCCAGTCGTCGCGTTCTCGAATACGTAGAAGTCATGACCAAGCAGATCGGTCTGCACCAGCGCCTGCTCCTCAGTCATCGGGGTGACGTCGATGACCTTCTCGCGGACGAGCAGGTCATCCTCCTCCTCGGGCAGCAGCAGGTCGGCCAGATCCTCGACGCGCTCGACCGGCGCAACATCCGCGGCGCTGGCACCGCCCTGGCGGTTATCCACGATCTTGGTCTTGAACTTGCGCAGCTGGCGGGTGACCTTATCGGCGGAGAGATCGATGGCGGCATACATATCTGCGCCGTGCTCGGCAACGCGAATCACAGAGCCGCGGGCACGAACCGTAACCTCGACGATTGCCGGGTTGGGGTTCGAGGGGTTCTTCTCATAACGAAGCACGACGTCGACTGTCATGGGCTCGATATCGAAAACCTTGAGCGCCTCGCCGATCTTCTCATCCACATGCGCACGCAGAGCATCGGTTACCGTCGTCTTGCGTCCAGAAACCTTGATATCCATACGTGGCTCCAATCTGCCTCGGGGACTTACTGTACTGGCTATGTACCCATTGCCGTGCATTTAATCACGCGGATTCCTAAAGACCCGAATAACGATTGCTTGATACCGCATACCGAAGTCTCGCACTTTTCTGTGGCAAAGTGCGCTATGGGAGGGCGACGGCGACTTTGTTTTTGCACCTAAAAAACGTATTTGACCTGCTGGTTTTATGGAAACGAAAAAGCCGGGCTCCCCTGTTGGGAAAGCCCGGCAATGCGTGTTGAAACCGTGAAGAGGCGTCTCTCCTAGCGCATAGGAGACGCCACCCCTAGCAATAACTAGCTATTGAGCTTGTTAATGTCGTCGTCGGTGATAGTGCCCTCCTGGCCGGACGATTTATCCTCGGAGGTTGCACCCTCGCTGCTCGAATCGGAGGATGCAGACTCGCTGGATCCGGTCTCGGACGACTGCACGTCGACGCCCGAGACCGTCTTGGTGGTGAGGTCATAGGGCATCGTGCCGTACCAGACGGAGTGGACCGCCTCGAGCGTGCCATCGACCGTGATACCGTCGAGGGCATCGCTCACGGCACGGCATAGCTCGTCGTTGGCCGCGAGGCCCGCGACGCCGAGCGTCGAGGGCGTCTCGAGCGCGCCGACGTAAGAGATCTGGCTCATCAGGCGCGCAAGGTAGCCGCCGGCCGTGGAGTCGCAAATCACGTAGTCGATCTCGCCGGACTCGAGTGCCTCAAAGCACTCGTTGATGTTGGAGAAGGTCTTTTGGTTGGCCGTGATGCTCTGCTTGGCGAGCGCTTCCTGCGATGCCGAGGAGGTCTGAACGCCCAGGGTAGCGGTGTTAAGCGTTTCGGTGGAAACGCTCAGCGACTCGCCGTCGCTCGTCTTTCCGAACACTGCTGCAGCGTCGTACAGGCAAGTACCAAGCGTGCTGATATCACCATCCGTGGAATTGATGTCACCAATGAAGATGTCGGCCTTTTTGTCGCCGAGCGCGGAATCGGCAGACGACGCATCGACGAAGGCGACCTTAAGGCCCATGCGACTTGCAAGGGCGCGGGCAGCGTCGACCGCGTAGCCCGTGAGGTTGCCATCGGCGCCCTGCATGGCCTGCGGAGCATCGGAGGTATCGAGGGCAACCGTCAGGGTGCCGGGAGTGACCAGGGCATCGTCCGACACCGCAGGGGTGACGGTCTCGCGCTCGATCTGGTCAATCGTGGGTGTCGTGAACGTGGACAGTGGATTGAACGCGCATCCGCTCAAGCCCAATACGGCAATGACCGCCGCGGTCCCAGCACCTAACCGAGCCGCGTGCATCAAGCTGCCCCTCACCATGTCCACTACCCTGCCTTCTGTGTCGTATACAATCCGTGCGTTGCGCGGAATAACGGGTTGTTCCCACCAGCTGACCTGGTATTTGACCCCACACTTGCGCACCGGGGTGTTTGCTCGGGAGGCCGTAGCCACCTTCACGACTGGCCCGCTCGCCCGCGAGGCGGTATTGCCCCAAAGAAAGTAGAACGGACGGTGCGGCTTACATCTAGGACGCGCCATGATCGCGCCGCGCGCACGCGGTCGCTTACGTGGATCCCTTTGACCGCGTCTGTCTTGGACTAGGATGGACATTTTGTCCGTCCGCAACCACAGCCTGGCAGGAACGTAGCGCATTATAGCTAAGTTCAAGCTAAAGTTTAAGGTTAGGGGCGTCATTCGCACCGTGAGCACAGATTTTGCAGGTCGGAGCGGACTATTCGTGCCCCCATGAAGCCCGGAGCTCCCCTACGGGGAGCTCCGGGGCACCCGTCTCAGGGTGCCGTGTGCAAAAAACGGCAAATATGAGTACTGCTACCAATTTAGTAGCAGCGTTTTTCCGCCCCACGAGCCCTTTTTGAGTTCCGTACAGCCCGCTTGGCGCCAAGATATTCCACATTCGTTTATTATCTCTTCACTGAATCCAGATTTTCGGCTCAGGTTTCTCTGTTTTTCCTGTCACTAATCTAGTAACAGTACTCATATTTGCCGTTTTTTGCACAGAGCATATAACAAACCCTCTATAAAGCCATAGTTTTACGCCGGCTTGAGCCCAAAGCACGCTCGGAGCGTATTCAGCAGAGCATCTTGCCTCTTTCGACGAGCCTCTACACGATTCTGATATCGCTTACCCATGCGTTGGTAAATGCGCCATGCGAGCGCTTCCATCGCTTCCATGTCGCAGAGCATTTCGTTGTTGACCGTCGCGACCTCGATTCCCATAGTAATCAAACCCGTGTTGCGTTTTTCATCATGAATACGTCCCCTCCGGGAGGAATGGCCCAGCTCACCGTTGTATTCCAGGTCAAACCGGGCTGCTTCCTGATACGCATCGCAAACTGCATGTGGCAACCCCGAGATTGCCTGCGCGCGGTCATCGAACTCGATCTTGTAGTCGGTCTTAAAGGGACCGCAGGCAAATCCGCCATAGGAAAACGGAAGCGAAAACAGAGCGAGCATGATGCACTCCATGGGCGAGAGCAGGTTTTCTGACAGGTAGGGACACAGGCGCAGCAGCTGTTTGGCCGCACTCCCCTTGCATGCCGCAAGGTAATCTGCCAGGCGATCGGGCGTCAGCACTGGCTCGACTTCAAAGTAGCCCACGTCTGCCGGTTGGTCCTTGTCCTTTGCAAGCCTATTCGCAACAGGCGAGGTATAGGGAGGTAGATACTTCCCGCGATCGCTCAGTGAAATCTTGGAACACAGTTCCTGGGCCAGGGCAAACGCCTGGATACAGCCGACCTCGCGGGCGACGGCAACACAAAGGGCCTCGGGAGATAGGCTGTACACCCCCGGTTCCACCTCTAGAATCGAGCCGGCAGGCAACCCGGAACACACGGACCAGCCCACGCCAGGCATGCGGCGGCGCTGCGCCGCAGATCCCACCAGCAAGCACAGATCTTCTTGCACCTCGCCGCTTTTGGCTCCAATTCGCACCAGGTCGGAAAGATAAATATCCTCGGTCGAAGGCGATGACGTGCACAGCACGCGGCGCTCCTCCTCGGGCTCAAGGTTCTTCCAGCCGACGTAGCCCATCTGCCGGCGCTCGGCGCGCATCATACGCAACGCCGAGGCACCCGTCAGGATCACGGAAGCCGCAAGCTGCTCTTTTGTCGGCTTGTTGCGCTGTTTGATTGTTACCGCCACACGAATCACCCCTACCAAACGCGTGCGATGGCGAGGCCATCAACGGCCGCGGCACCGGCGCGTTTGAGTTCCGCCGAAGCCGCTGCCATCGTCGCACCCGTGGTGATAACGTCGTCGATAAGCAGCAGGCGGCGGCCCCGCACATCCTCAACGGTCTCGTACATGCCTCGGGCGCGTTCACGGCGTTCTTCACGACCGAGTTCACGCTGGTCGCCATGGCCGTACTTAACGAGGGCGTCGAGCAGCGGAACACCCGACAGCTCGCAAAATGAGCGCGCGATGGCTTCCATATGATCGAAGCCTCGCCGCCGAAACGCCGCCGACGTCGCGGGCACAAACACCACCGCATCGGCACCGGACAACACACCACCGTAGCGATCGGGTGCCGCGACCTGGGCATGTAAGGCGGTATCGTATAGCAGCTCTGCCAGATACGGCGCCAGGCGTCGCTCACCCCCGTCTTTGTACGCTTTAATGATCCGCGGCAGCGGATGCGTGTAAACGGCACATGCCAGGCACCGGTCGAGAGCTTCGGCCATCGCCGAGGACGTACCCTCGACCGAGCACTCGGTGCACAGCAAGTCTCCAAACGGGGCGCCGCATCGAGTGCAGCTATGCCGCGGGTCGATGAGCGCAAGCGCGGCCAGGCAGTCTTGGCAAATAAGCGCACCGGCGCGCTCGCAGCCGGCACATCGCGTGGGTGACAACGCCTCAAGCGCCTCGTGCGCCGCCCGCTCGGCAAAGGGTAGCAATTTGTCCGCAAACGGTAGGATGCCGGCACCTTGCAGGCATCCCAACACGTTCAAATGTCTCTTCACGACACAACCCTCCCTACGCTCGGTCGCAGGGAGGGTCGTTGATTCAGCGCTATGGTACCCCGACGCGTTTGGGGTCAGGCAGGTTAAATCCGTTTGCGGGCGCTATTCGCCGGTGGGCGGTTGCGGTGCGGACGAGTTTTGGGTCGAGCCCTCGCCACCATCCTGGCGCGGCTTGCGGGAACGGCGACGGCGACGGCGCTTCTGGCCCTGGTCGGCCGAACCCTCGCCACCACGATCTTCGCGCGACTCGCGTTCGTCGCGAGCAGCACCGCGCACGGCCTTGGCAGCTGCCCCTCCGCCATCTCCGGGGCGACGACGTGTGACCTTGACCTCGCCATCCGAGACCTGATCGGCCACAGAGGGCACCGAGGGCTTTTGCTGCGTGCCCGAGGAATGGCGACGACGCGGACGCGGGGTGCGCTCGTCATCGTTGCGCTGCTTGCCACCCTTGTCGGCAGGCGCATCGGAACCCGAACCACCCTTGGGGCCGGCACCGGCTTCGCGAGCGGCTGCGGCGCGGAAGGCGTCCTCGCGCTCCTCGCTCGACAAATGGCGGCGGCGACGGCGCGTGGGATTCATGCCACCGCCGCGGTTTTGCTGTTGGGGCTGCTGAGCCTCGCGCTCGCGGGGGGAATTCTTGCCTGCGGGAGCGGCCTCGCCGGTATCGCCCGAACCCGAGCGCTTGCGGCGGCGACGTCCACCGGCGGCCTCCTCAGCCTCGGGTGCCTCGGCCTTGCCGCGACCCTTACCGCGGCCGCGACCCTCGCCCTGGCTCTGACCGGCACGGGTATCGGCGTCCGCATCGCGACGGCGGCGCTTGGGCATCGACGTGCCGGCCAGACGGTCGGCGCTCGACAGGCCATCGCCCACGTCGACGCCGTTCTCGCGGTCGAGCTCCATGAGCGCCAGGCGCATCTCGGGCGACTCGATACGCTCGAGCACGTCGCGCGTCACGCAGTCGGGGCGGCAGTTGCAGCCCTGCTCGGCGGCCTTCTTTTTGCAGCCCTCCGAGCACGTCATATCGGCCAGGTTGACCTTAAAGACTTTGCCGTTCTCCAGGCGCAGCACCAGCTGCTCACGCGGCGTGTCATACTCCTGGATACGCGCCTTGCCAAGCGGCGTATCGATGAGTGTCTTCTTTTTGGGCGCACGGCTCTTAAAGTCCTTGTACGCCTCGAACTCATAGCGCAGACAGCACATCAGGCGGCCGCAAACGCCGCTGATCTTGGACGAGTTGAGCGGCAGGTCCTGCTCTTTTGCCATGCGGATCGAGACGGGCTCAAACTGTCCGCCAAAGCGCGTGCAGCAGAGCTCCTGTCCGCACTGGGCATAGCCGCCCACCAGGCGGGTCTCGTCGCGCACGCCGATCTGGCGCATGTCGACGCGGATGTGCAGCGTCGAGGACAGATCCTTGACGAGCTGGCGAAAATCGACGCGTTCCTCAGCCGCAAAGTAGAACACGGCCTTCTCGCCGCCAAACAGGTACTCGACGCCGACCGGCTTCATCTCGAGGTCGAGCTCCTTGACCAGGCGGCGGAAGTCGACCATGGCCTCGTCGCCCTGGATGGCCAGGTCGTCGGCAAGCTGCAGGTCGATGTCGCTCGCCACGCGCAGCACGGGCTTAAGCGGCTGACCGATCTCATCTTGCGGCACCTCGAAGGGATCGGCCGTGACCAGGCCGATCTCGGTTCCGCGCTCGGTGGAGCAAATGGCATAATCGGCCTCGAGGATATCCAGATCCTGCGGATCGAACCACAGGTCGCGCGAGGCGTAGGTAAACTTAACGGGTACGACTAACGGCATTTCAGTGCCTTCCTGATATCGAACAGCATGACCTCGATGGCCAGCTGGGGAGTAACGTTTCTGGCGATGTTGCGCTCGGCGGTTGCGACTGCCTCGAGCGCCCGCGTGGCACCCGCAACATTGGTCGCAGCGGCAAGCCGACCGATCGTGTCGCGCACGTCTTCGTTCACCACGTCGGCCGCCTCGTCCTGAAGCGTCAGCAGCACATCGCGCATGAGCGTCCGCGCGCTCGCCAGCGCTTCCATGATACCCGAACGCTCGCGCGCGTTGAGCTCGCGCTTGTTGCGGTCCTCAAGCTGCTTCAATGCTCCACGCGACAGGTAGTCGGCGTTTTGCTCGAGCACCTTTTCCTGCGTGGACTTGACCTCGGCGAGCGGTGCCTTAACGGCGACAATAAGCGACTTGGCGCGGCTGAGCACATCGGCCTCGTCGGCAGCGATGAGCGAATCGATGGCACGGACCATCTGGCGGCGAGCATCCTGGCGCTCGGCACTCTTAAGGAACTCGATACCGCGCGTGGGGCTTCCCGCCACGGCGACCGCCATGCGGCAACGCGCGAGATCCTGACCCGTCGCGCGACTCACGGCACGCGCGGCCACGGTGGGCGACACCAGCCGAAACGGCACACACTGGCAGCGGCTCACGATGGTGGGCAGCATCACATCTGCCGAGGTGCCCAGCAGGATGAACATGACGCCCTCGGGCGGCTCCTCGAGTGTCTTGAGCAGTGCGTTGGCGGTGTTAGCGCGCAGCTGCTCGGCACGGTCGATGATGTAGACCTTGGCCTTGGCGCGGATGGGCGTCAGCGGAACGTCGTCGAGCAGCTCGCGGGTCTGGGCAATGAGGTATCCCGTGGCGCTCTCGGGCGTGTAATAGTGCACGTCGGGGTGTGTGTGCCGAGCAACGCGCACGCAGCTATCGCATGCGCCGCAGCCGTCCTGCTCGCACAGGAAAGCTTGGGCGAGCGCCCACGCGGCATCGAGTTTGCCGGCGCCGGGAGCGCCCAAAAACAGGTAGGCGTGCGATGCGCGGCCGCTGGCGACGGCGTTGGTCAAAAAATCGCGCACGCGCTGTTGGGTGTCGAGCTTGGCCAGCAGGCTTGTCTGAGCGGAGGCCATGTTACTCGGCCTCCTTAGCAAGCGCGCCGACGACGGCGTCTTGCGGAATGTCGAGACCATACGCGCGAATCTGCTCGACCGTCTTCTCGAAGACTTCCTCGATGGTCGCGGTAGCGTCGATGAGCTTTACGCGGTTTGGCTCCTCGGCGGCAATTGCGCAAAAGCCCTGGTAGACACGCTCTTGGAAGGCCATGCCCTTAGCCTCCATGCGATCTGCCGCACCGCGGTCGGCCATGCGCAGCGCCGCCTGCTCGGGCGTGATGTGATAGACGAGCGTGAGCGCCGGGTGCGTACCCGCGACGGCCAGGTTGTTGGCATCGCGCACCATCTGACGATCGAGGCCATCGGCAAACGCCTGGTAGCAGGTCGTGGAATCGTAGAAGCGATCGCACAGGACCACCTTGCCGGCAGCAAGGGCGGGCGCGATGACCTCGTGCACCAACTGAGCGCGTGCCGCCTCGTAGAGCAGCAACTCGCAGGTGTCGCCCATCGCCGTATTGGCAGGGTCGAGCAGCAGAGCACGGATCTTTTCGCTGATGGCGGTACCGCCCGGCTCGCGCAGGCTCACAACCTGGTAGCCAGCGAGCTCGAGCGCACGGGCAAGCAGGCGCGCCTGCGTAGATTTACCGGCGCCATCGACACCCTCGAGCGTAATGAAGCTATGTTGAGCGGGCTCAAAAGCCATGGGCGCAGCCCCTTCCTGCAAGGCGCGTAAATGCAGATATATATCAACCAAGCCATGATACCCCAGTGCTCGGTGCGTCCCCAATGGCTAAAGGTGCCTTTCCAAAGTTGCGGTGAAAAAGGGACTGATTGAAGCTCTTAGGCCGCCACTTGCGGCGGCCGCCAAACAGTCCCTATTTCACCGCAACTTATGATGGGGAATTTTGGACGCTGGGTATAATCGTCGTATTGCATTGAAATGTGGCGAAAGGAGTGGCAATGTCTCGGTATTGCGCCTCGTGCGGCAAGCTTCTTGCAGATAATGCCAAGTTCTGTACCTCGTGCGGTGCACCTGTTGAGCAAACAACCGCGAGCGATAGCCAGCCCGCTTTTGAGCAGACCGGCTCCCTTGATACGCCGCAAGTCAAGGCGGACGACCCCCTCGCCTATCGCCCCGACCCCGCCGCAGGCCCCGCGGCCGTCGAGACCACGCAGCGCATACCCGTCGCGAGCGGCTCGCCCCAACAGCAGCCGGCTCCCGCATACGCGCCCGCTTCGCCACAGACCCCCACTCCCAAAAAGAGCGGCACCGGGCCGCTTATCGCCGTTATCGTTGTGCTGGTGGCGATCATCATCGCCCTGGTCGTTTTCTTTGTGATCAAGCCTTTCGACAACGCCGCCACGCAGACGACTGCCGAGGTAGCTAAGCTGCACCATGACGTCGACGACGATGACCTAAAGCCTCTCGGCGATCCCAACAGCCTGTACGACGATGATGACGATGACGACGAGGATGGCGGCGAAGCAACGCTCTCCGAGCAGAACCTCTACCGCCGACTGAGCGAATACTACGACTTGCTCGAAGACCTCGACAACTACGTCCGTGGCTGCGCGCAGAACTTCAACGGCAGCTATCTGGAAGAAGATCGAACCACCCGTCAAAATCTCGCCGACGTCGCCGAGCGCACGGAGGACACCATCGAGCAGTATTACGACATCGTCGAGGACCTAGACGTCCCGACGAGCTCCAAGAACTACAGCTCCTGGAAGGACATCATCGCCCTGTACGACGACCTGGATCACCGCATTGACGCAATCTGTGATGCCTGGGAGATCAGCCTGAAATACGCCAAGCCTGCGGACCACAAAAATGAGATCGTGGCGCCGCTGTCACGCGACAACGTGGCGGGCACCAATGACAATAAGTACCGCCTAGACTTTGAGGAGCGCTATCCCGGCGCCAAGCCTGTCGAGGTGAAGTAATCCCAACAACTGATCAAAACTTGCGGTGAAATAGGGATTAATTAGGCCTTTTGCCAGCAAAAACAGGGCTCTTCGGGGGTTTGTGTGGGTTAGCCGCCCGGTAAAAGTGCCCGCCTAGCAG
>OGOH01000839.1_pt1 | contig 23494 bp, 35 predicted proteins | sample 1552571 | NCBI WGS metagenome assembly OGOH01 (sample SAMEA2580170, study PRJEB22360) | human gut metagenome | biome: human gut; feature: human-associated habitat; material: faeces | place: Denmark | collected 2008/2010
TTTGTGGTTGCTTTTTTTGAAACGGTATCCGGCTTTACCACCACCGGCTCCAGCATCCTGCGCGATGTGGAAGCCATGAGTTACAGTATGCTGTTCTGGCGCAGCTTTACCCACTGGGTGGGCGGCATGGGCGTACTGGTGTTTACCATGGCGGTTCTGCCGGTCAGCGATGGCCGCGCCATGCACCTGATGCGCGCCGAATCGCCGGGGCCTTCGGTGGGCAAAATCTCCAGCAAGATCCGCGATACTGCCAAGATCCTGTATGCCATGTACCTGGTGCTTACCGTGGTGCAGACAATTTTGCTGCGCCTGGTCGGTCTGCCCTGGTACGATGCCCTGATCACCGCCTTTGGCGCGGCGGGCACCGGCGGTTTCAGCAACCGTGCGGCCAGCATTGGCGCTTACGGCAGCCCGGCGGTGGAAATGATCACCGCGGTCTTTATGGTGCTGTTCGGCATCAACTTCAATGTGTATTTCTTCCTGCTCATCCGCCATTTTAAGGAAGCGTTTGCCTGCGAGGAAATGCGGGTCTACCTTGGCGTGATTGCAGCTTCCACCCTGGCCGTTGCGGGCAATATCTTCCACTTGTATGGCAATGTGTGGCAGTCCCTGCGCTATTCTTTCTTCCAGGTGGCTTCCATCATTACCACCACGGGTTATGCCACAACAGATTTTAACATGTGGCCCACCTTCTCCAAGGCGGTGCTGGTGCTGCTCATGTTCTTTGGCGCCTGTGCGGGTTCCACCGGCGGCGGCATCAAAATCAGCCGTATCATTATTATGTGCAAAACTGCCAAGCAGGATTTAATGCGGGTGCTGCACCCCCATGCTGTCACTACCGTCCGGTTTGAGGGCAAGCCCCTGGACGATAAAACGGTGTTTGGCGTGCGCACCTACATGAACCTCTACCTAATCATTTTTGTACTGTCCACCATGGTGGTGGCCATCAACCAGTTTGACCTGGTTACTACTTTTACCGCGGTGGCATCCTGCCTGAACAACATCGGCCCCGGCCTCAATCAGGTGGGCCCCATGATGAACTTCGGGGCCTACTCCAACTTTGCAAAGCTGGTGCTCATCTTCGATATGCTGGCCGGTCGTCTGGAAATTTTCCCGATGCTGGTGCTCTTCCTGCCCGATGCATGGAGAAGATTCTAAAAGCTTTATAACGCAAAAATCCCCCGGTCCAGCCGGGGGATTTTTGTCTGTATCAGAACGTCAGATCGACCTTTTCCTGCGCACGGTATTGCAGAGCCTCGAGCAGCGAATCCTCGTCGAGGAGGCGCTTGCCGGAGAGGTCGGCAATGGTGCGGGCCACGCGCAGGATGCGGTCATAGGCGCGGGCACTGTAGCCCATGCGTTCAAACGCACCGCGCAGCAGCTTTTCGGCGGCGGGGGCAAGAGTGGAACGGACCCCGGCGGGAACGATGGAAAGCGCCCAGGCCACCAGATCCCTTTCCGCCTTTATCAACGCCGCCCTGGCGGACATATCGGCCTTTTGCAGTTTGACGGCCTCCGGGTCCGCCTGGTACTCCACCTCCAGGGCGTCAAAAACGGCGTCGTTTTCGATTTGCCAAAGGCACCGGGCGGGCCGCCCACGCCGGTCCGTGGCGCCCCTGGCGGCTAAAAACGCCCTTTCATGGGCGGAGGCCCTGGCCCCGGCCAATTCGCTGGCCTGCCGGGCCTGATTGTAGGCCCGTTGCTGTTCGCTGTATCTCATAATTTCCTGCCTTTCCACTGGGGAGCGCCTGATCCGGAGATCAGGCGATTGCCTCCAGTTCCATATCTTCAATTTCGGCCCAGGTAAACCCCAAGCGGTGCATATCGTCCCCCACATCGGAGAGGACCACGCTGGCCTCCATGGTGAGATCCGCATAGCACAGGGCGGCGAACATCTTATAGACTTCCACGGCCCGCTCCATGGTGAAAACCTGGATATTGCCAACCATGGCCCCATACTTCCCGTTTTGCTTAATCAACATGATTTTTACCACCTTTCAGAATTTTGCGGAACAACCGCCGGAGCGGGACGAACACCGCCACAAATATCACAAGAGAAATTATAAATTTCATCGTCTGCCCTCCTATTGACAAAACCGGATGATTTGTTTTATATTTGGGGTGCGGGGTTGAGGCCCCGCACCCCTGGCCTTTACCTGTCCAGCAATTTGAGGATTGCCGCTGTGATTAGGCCGGAAACTGTGCCCGCCAGAATGTCGGCCAGGAAGTCAACCTTTCTGGAGGGCCGCGCCGTAGGCTTTCGCCTGCGGCGTTTTTTCTTGCTCATTTCAACCGCCCCCTTTCCTCTTGAGCTGATTACATTATACACTCTATCATGTGTATAAATCAATAGGCAACACACACAAAATAATGTGTATCTTTTTATTGTTTGTGTACACTTTACAATGTGTATATTGCGTGATAGAATAACAGTGAAAGGACGGGATCGAAATGGCAATTAGCTATCAGGGCGCATTTGAGAAAATGAAAGAGGCCGGGATCTCCACATACCGGATCAGAAAAGAAAAAATAGTATCAGAGGGAACCCTGCAAAGTCTACGAGAGGGGCGGCCTGTTTCAACTGAAACCATCGAAAAGCTGTGTCTGCTGCTGGACTGCACCCCAAATGACATTATGAAGATCACCCGCTGACGGTGGGGCATAGGATTGGAACCGCCGCGCCCCAATGAATAACCCTGCGCCAAAGGGCCTATAATTTTCTTGTGCTGAATATTACCACGGGTTTTGACGCCGGCCTGTGTTAATATCAAGAAAAATGTGGGCCATATCCACAACGGAGGGGCGCCGGGTGAAGTTTTACGAAATCAACGGGAAAAGGAATTTGTGCGGGGACCGGATCCGAGAGGCCAGGCAGAAAAAGAGGTTTTCCCAGTCCGAACTATGCAAACTGCTACAACTGCGGGGGATCATGGTGGAGCGGGATGTGATCAGCCGCATGGAGAGCGGGGCCAGAATTGTGACGGACTTTGAAGCCGTGGCCATTGCGGAGGTGCTGGAGGTCCCCGTGCTGTGGCTGCTGGGCAAAGAATAGGCCGGCGTGGTAGAAAGAACCACGTCGGCTTATTGTCATATTACAGAGAAAGAGAGGCCGCCCCATGAAGGGATATAAGCACTTAACTGCCCATGATCGGAACAAAATGGCAAAAATGCGAAAAGAGGGCGCAACCATGCGCCAGATCGGCGCGGCCCTCCATGTGAGTGCGGCCACCGTCTGCCGGGAGCTAAAGCGCGGCACATACACCTACCTGAACGCGGATTACATCGAGGTGACCGAATACATCCCGGAGCGATCACAAAAGAGGTACGAGGCCAACCTGGAAGCCAAGGGGCCGGGATTGAAGATCGGAAACCATAGGGATTATGCCGAAAAGCTGGAGGAGCTGATCGTGGATTACGATTACAGCCCCTCCGCCGCCCTGCATGAAATTGAAAACCACCCGGAAATATATGGGGAGTTCGGGGTGCGCGTCTGCCGGCAGACGCTTTATTCCTATGTGGAAAAGCGGATCTTTGCCCGCCTGACCAATAAAGACCTGCCTTTTAAGGGGTCCCGCCAGAAGAAAAAGACCAAGCACATACGCCGCATGAAATCCGCCGCAAAGGGGGACAGCATAGAGAAAAGGCCGGAGGAGGTCAACACGCGCCAAGAGCCTGGCCACTGGGAAATGGATCTGGTGGTGTCCTGCCGCGGCGGTCACAAGTGCCTTATGGCCCTAACCGAGCGGGTGACCCGTCAGGAGATCATGCGCCTAATCCCGGACAAGAGCGCCGCCAGCGTGGTGCGGGCCATGAATACGCTGGAGCGGAAATATGGAAAAATGTTCCCGGAGGTATTCAAGACCATTACCGTGGACAATGGCACGGAGTTTTCCGACTGTGAGGGCATGGAAACCTCTGTATTTAAGGCAGGCGGCCAGCGTACCAAAATGTATTACTGTCACCCATATTGCAGCAGCGAAAGAGGAAGCAATGAAAAGCAAAACCAGATGATCCGGCGAAAATTCCCAAAGGGAACCAACTTCGACAAAGTTTCCCCCAAAGAGGTCCGCGTGGTGGAGGACTGGCTGAACAGATACCCCCGCAAGATCCTGGGATGGTATAGCAGCGCGGACCTGTTCAACCAGATTTTTGGGGGCATTTGAAAAATTTTTTACTTTTTGTTACGCTTACCTATTGACATTTGCCTTTGAAAATGCTACTAATAAGAGTAACAAAGCGTAAAGGCTTGTTACTCTTATTTTTTTATCGAAAAACGGAGGTGAAAGGACCATGAGCAACAAATATTTGGGGCCTGCGGAGCGGCAGCTGATCGCAGAGAAGTGGGCCGCTTATGCGTCGGTGCGGGAGATCGCGGGCCTGGTAGGTGTGGCACCTAAAACCATTTACGAGGAATTGAGGCGCGGGAGCAACGGCACCCTGGACAAGAATAGCCGCAAGGCATACAACCCGGAGCTGGCCCAGCGTCGTTTCCAGGAAAGCCTCCGACGGCGCGGCAAGCCCCTGAACAGAGCGCGGGCGGCCAATGAATGAGCGACCCCACCGCCATGGAGGCGGATAAAACAAAGGAGGAAATGAAAATGGCAACCATCATCAAGCAGACGAAAGAGGAAATCAACTGGGCGGAGATCGCCAGGGCCAGAGAAATGGGTGTACTGGACAAGCTCCTGGCGGAGCGGGATGTGATCCGCTTCAATCTGCGGAGCGGCGCCGAGGTGGCCGTCATGGTGGAAAAGGTGGAGCCGGGCCGGGTATGGATGGGCTTTGTGGACGGAGTGGCCGAGCGGCCCATGTATAACCGCCTGGCGCGTCCTGTGTCCTGGAAAGAGAGCGACGCCCGGAAATGGTGCAACACCGATCTGGTCCAGGATCTCCCGGAGGAGCTGGTGGCCATCATCACGCCCCGCACTATCCGCCAGACCATCAAGGGCGAGGAGCTGGTGACCACGGATCTGCTATGGCTGCACAGCGTAACGGAGCTTTTTGGGCGCAAGTCCTGGGCAGATGGGGACGATCCCACGGAGGAGCAGCTGCCGGTCTATAAGACCGAGCGGGACCGCGTGAAGATGTGGGACGGGCAGACATGGCCGCATTACACCCGTTCCGCCGATTCCGGCACCGGTAGCACTTTCTGCCTTGTCTATACGGACGGCCCGCCCGACAGCTACTACGCGGACGGTTCAAGGGCGCTGGCCCCCGGCTTTTGGATCTAATCGGCGGAGCGTATCAACGGAAATCCCGCCCCTGCAAGGGGCGGAGAAAGGAGCCGGACATGGCAAAGAGAAAGGAAATCAAGTGGCGGAGAGAGGGGCGCGGCACCATGACCGGGCGCCAAGACGGGATCATTTTTCGGATCTTCCGCCCGTGGGACGCACCGGAGCAGGGCGACACCGTAAGTTGCCACGACACAAGAGGCACCGGGAGAACGATCAGCACGGCAGGACACAGGACATTTACCTGGGAGGAAGCTGTGGAGTTCTGCCAGGCAATCGTGGCCGGAGAGATCAACCTGGAGGACCTGCGGGCGGAGTTTGCCGCAGAGGACGCGAAAAGAGAGCGGCGGGCGATCCAGCAGGCTGTGGCAGAGGCCAAGGAGTTCCGGGGCCACCTGGAGGCGGCGGGAATTTCATACAACACCCTGCTGGAGCTGGAGGCGCTGCGGGCGAACCTGGGGAGCCTGGGCCACAACGCGCTCCTGGGATTTGAGCGCGGGGAGGGCTGGCCGGATGGGACCTAAAGAGAGCGGAACCGCCCAGGCGGCGGTCTACATAGACGGCCAGCCGGTGCAATACGCCGGAGAAATCACCCTGCCGGAGCAAGTGGAGCGCCCAGCGCCGCCGATCCTTGCGTCAATGGGCCTTACGATGGAACAGGCCGGAAAGGTGGCCAAGGTCATGGCAGAGGCTTTCCGTACTTTCTGCGTAGCGTTAGAGGAGGCCGCGGCGGCTGTGACAAAGATATGGGGAGCCATCCAGGCGGCGGAGGAGTTCCGCAAGGCCCTGCGGTGGGCGGAGGCGGCCAACAGGCCGCTGGCCGCCCGCTACCACCGCACCAAAAAGAAGCGGATCCGCAAGAAGTACGCCAAGCGGATCCTGACCTGGTATCGGGAGGAGATCCTGTAATGCTGCGACTAAAAGCGAATAAAACCGCCCTGTATAAGCTGGTGGCGGATTATGTGGACAACCTCCCGCCCATGCGGAGCGGGACAGAGTTCATTAAATACCCGCGCACACCGGACTACGCCCTGAACTGGATCACCCCCGAATGGGACACGGCCCACGCCTTTTTCTCCGCCTGCATGGGCCGCCCCCTCCTGGCCATTGAGATCAAGGACGGGGAAACCGGAAAGACGGTGAGCCGCACCACCCATGCCCTGACCCTCCGGGATCTCCGGGAGCGGGGGATGGTGGAGGAGTTCGTAACGGCGGCGGAGCGCCGGCGGATAGAAAGGGGGGCCGACAATGGCGGACTTTCTCCCGCTACCTGATCGGCAGTATTCCGTAATCTATGCGGATCCCCCGTGGGAGTACCGCCAGCACGGGACCACGGAAAAGAGCCGAGGCACGGCGCTGAAACAGTACCCAACAATGACCACCGCAGATATATGCAATCTGCCGGTACGGAAAATCTGCGGGGGGGGGGCAGCCTGTTTTCTATGGGCAACTTTCCCAAACATTGCCGAGGGGATCAGGGTCCTGGAGGCATGGGGGTTTCAGTACAAGACTGCGGCCTTTGTGTGGGTGAAGAAAAACGCCAAGAGCGGCACCAACTTTTGGGGCATGGGCGCCTATACCCGCGCCAATGCGGAGGTGTGCCTGCTGGGCGTGTCCCCAGGCTTTAAGGCCGGGGAGCGGATCCGCAGCCACAAGGTACACCAGATCATTGAGGCCCCGTTTGAGGGGCACAGCAAAAAGCCGGACGAAACCCGCCGGCGGATCGTGGAGCTGCTGGGGGATGTGCCCCGCCTGGAAATGTTCGCCCGCCAGAGGGCGGAGGGCTGGGACGCCTGGGGAAACGAGGTGCCGCCGGAAGAAAGGAAGATCGAGTAAATGACCGAGCGGGAAAGACTGCTGGAGAAGCTGGGAAAGGTCAAGGCCCTGGCGGATCGTGGCGAGGGTGGGGAAAAAGAGAGTGCGGAGCGCACCCTGGCCGCCCTTATGAAAAGGTACGGGGTCACTGAGGAGGAGCTGGAGGACACAAGGACCACCATTCACTGGATCCGCTATAAGACGGACTGGGAGCGCAGACTGCTGGGACAGCTTGCCTATATGCACCTGGGCACGGGCCACTCTTTCGGCTGTGTGGGCAGATACACAAAGAGGCCGCGCAAGGAAGTGGGAATTGAATGTACACCGGCCCAGTATATCGAGATCGAAGCGGATTTTGCATTTTATTCCGAGGCCATGAAAGAGGAAATGGAGCTGTTTTACAGCGCATTTCTCCAGAAAAATGAGCTTTTTCCGCCGCCGGAGCTGGCGGCGGAACCGACAGAGGCGGAAAAAGAGGAATGGAAAGATGTGGAACGGGCGTGGAAAATCCACTCCATGATGGGCGGACTGGACCGGCACACGCGCCACAAGGCCCTGGAGGCCGCAGAATAGGAGGGCAATGTGGAGAGTGAAAGAAAACCGATGACCTGCGCTCAGGTTGAACAGATCCAAAAGCCGCGCCCGGTTTGGATTGAGTGGATCGGCCTGCACCAATTACAGAAAAGCCCTGGCTGGGAGATCGCCACCCATGTCCATGCCGGGCGGCTTTGTATCAAGGGAGAGCGGGACAAAGATGGGTATTTACTGGATCTGTACGGGGTTTACTGGGTGGCATACGACACCCCGCCGGGAGAAAAGGAGGACAAGCAGACATGAGCCAGAGAAAGGCAAAGGAGTACCGCCAGGCCATGGAGCAGTACCGGGGCGTGGTGGAAGATGTGGACGATTTGAAACGCCGGATCGGGGCCATGGAAGCCCGCCACCGCAGGGAGGACCAGCTGGAGATCAGCCGCAGGCAGGCCAGACGGGAGGCGGAGAAGCGGGAAGCCAACAGGGCGGAATACCGGGAACACATGCGGAAGATCAATGCAGAGAAGCGGCGGAGGAAAATTGCCAGGCAGCGGATCGCTTTTCTGGCTTGCATGGCCATCCTGGCGCTGGCCCTTGTGTGCGCCCTTGTAACGGCCTGTTCGGCGCGTGGCAACGGACCGGCAGAGGAGCGGGAGATCAACAGCGCCGCCACCGTCTCCCCGCCGGTTACACTGGTAAGCGCAGAACCGGACATGTGGGACGGCGAGGGAGAGGATCCGCTGGAGGCAGAGAAGATCGAGGAGGCCCTGCTGGCCTCCGGGTATTTCTCCATAGCGGTGCCCATGTGCTACGAATACCAGGACTATATGCGGACCTACTGCGCGGCCTATAAGTGTCCCTATCCCCTGGCCCTGGCCGTGGCGGAGGTTGAAAGCCACTTTAACATGGAGTGCGTGGGCGCCGCCGGCGAGGTGGGGATCATGCAGTTAAATCCGGGGCCGGATGGTGCCTACCACGCAGAGCTGGAGGCGGCCACGGGACTGGACCCCACCACCCCCTCCGGGAACATTGCCGCCGGGTGTTACCTGTTGGGAAAGTACATGCAGGAATACGGGGACACAAACAAGGCGGCCATGGCGTACAACATGGGAGTGAGCGGAGCGGAAAACGCCTGGGCGGAGGGGATCGCCTCCACTGACTACTCCACCGCCGTGGTGGAGGCCATGGAGCGGTGGGAGGTCACAGTGAACGCATGGAATGGAATTTGAACCAGGAGGCAACGCGCACCGCAGCGGCCAGGAGGGCAAGGATCCTCCGCTGGCGTGTTCCTGGCCGCTCCAAGGTGGTCCACCCTGCCCATGGGGCCGTGGTGGTCCCCCACGCCTCCAACCTGTGCGCGATTATGAACGCGGCAGAGGTGTGGGGATGTGACTGGGCGGAGATCCTAGACGCGCAGGTGTGGGCGGCACCAGGGGAAAAGGCGGCCCCCATGCCTACATTATATAAATAAAGGAGGCGGCGAAATGCTGATCAATGAAAGCGGCCTGGTGCGCTGTATCAAGCGGGCCTATAAATCCGCCGGGTATGCGGTGGCCGCAGAGGGCGATTGCATGACGATCTACACAGAGCAATGGTATATCCAATGCAAGCGGGCGGCCATCCCCCGCAAGGTGCTGGCCACCATCGTGGAACACATGGGCATGATACCGGACACAGAACCCGTGTCCATCGTAAAGGATGGAGAGCCGCAGCTGATCATGCCGGATGTGGCGGCGGATGAAATTGCACACTGGAGGACCGGGGAGCGCACCGACGCGGTGACCATGGCAACGGTTATCATGCAGGGCTACCAGATTTTCCAGCCGGACGGCGGCGGGGCCTGCTACGGGGTGAGCCTGCTTGACCTGGGGATCATGGAGCGGGAAATGGTGGAGCATGGAGCCGCTGCTGTGATCGACGGGGACCGCCTGCTGTGGCGCGGGGACACCGAGGTGGTGGCCATGGACGCAGTAAGAAAAGCCCGGTCAAGCTGGGCCAAGGAATGGGAGCGGGCCGTGTGGAACGCCCTGGAGGGCGTGGACCTCCACAAAGAGGAGGCATGACGATGGGAAAGACGAATTTTGACCGGATCACCGCCTCCCCGGAGGCCCTGGCCTCTTTTTTGGCCTCCCTCCCCTGCCTGGACGCGCCATGGAATGACGATTTTCACCGGATTTTCTGCGACAACTGCCCCATGGAGGACTGCCCCAAGGTATGCCCGCACGAAGCGGAGCGGAACAGCCCGGCGTGGTGGCTGTCACTTTCGCCAGATCTGAACCCATGAAAAATAGAGATAACGCCGGGTTGCACATAGAAAACCGACAGATCCAGTACATTGCCCGGATTAGCCATGGAAAGGACAGCATGAAAATGCTGGATGTGATCATTTCGAGGGGGCTAAAGCTGGATCGAATTACAACAACAGATATATGGGCAACTGAAACAATCCGCGGGGAATACCCGGAAATGGTGAAGTTCAAAGAACGGGCAGACGAATATATCTGGCAAAAATACCGTATCGAGGTGGAACACCTGTGCGCTATGCGGAACGGCGAGAAACAGACCTATGAAAGACTGTTCTACCATGTTCCAAAGCGGAAATCTGCGGGGGGGGGGCATTGAAAACAGGGAAAATCCTGGGTTTTCCGACCCTGTGGGGGCCGTGGTGCCAATCGGACCTAAAACGCGGTGTGAAGCACCGAGCAAAAGAGTGTCTATCCACAAAGATAATTTCGGGCCGGACAGTATCAAAGGATTTCCTGTCAGCTTTACAAACAAGGGAACCTGGTGCCAACGCCTCAAAACCAGATTTTTAGAAAGCCCCGCCGCGAGGGGCGGTACAAATATCGTGGAATACCTGGGAATAGCAGCAGATGAACCGGGACGGTTCGGGCAACTGAATGAACGCAAGCGCGCTCCGCTGGTAGAGTTTGGTATTGAAGAGGGCCTTTGCGGCCTGTACTGCCAGTACGAGGGTATTTTGGCCCCAAGCTACGAAACGAGCTGCCGGGACGGGTGTTGGATGTGCCACAATCAGGGTGTAAACCAACTCCGGCAGCTACGCAAGAACCACTCGGAGCTATGGGCAATCCTGCTGAAATGGGACGCAGACAGCCCGGTAAATTTCAAGCCAGACGGGCGGACGGTCCATGACTATGAATTGCGGTTTCAATTAGAGGATGACGGCCTGTTGATACCAGGTGATACACGCTTTAGGTGGTCCATGCTGAATGAGCCATTAAATTACAGAATGTTTTAAGAGAAATACGGAGGCATGTATATGGAAGTAACTGTAAACATGAGCGCCGAGGAGTTTCAGAAGTTCATGGACTGGAAAAAAGAACGGGACTATTACGAAAAGGAACTGGTCAAGGAAACAGATAAGAGGGAATTTATGGCAAAGAAAACGACCTGGGCCATTGAGAAAGACCCGAAGCGGCCCGGTAAGGTCAAGATCGTGGACCAGGAACACGCGGCGGAGCTGCTGGAGCTGGCCAATGACTACCTATCATAAAAAGAAAACCACCTGCGCCCGGTGCTGACAACACGGCGCAGGTGGAGCAAATGCGAGGCGGCCAAAAGGCCGTCCTGGAATGGCTATATTATAGCATACTCCCGGACGGCCTGCAAGCCGCAAAATTCAACGGGGCCGCGGCCCCGTATAGCTCCGGTAAGAGCTATTAGTAAAGTGACCAGCAGGCCCAAAGGAGGAGTACAGCATGGCCTATGTCCATAGGCGGGTAAAGGCTGGCCGCACCATCGAACACAGGAAAATGCAGTCATACCGGATCCACACCAAGGGGGTCCAGAGAGGCCCCAACCATGGGACCACATCGAAGAAGCAGGCCAAGGTCAACGAGCGGGTGGCAGAGGAACACCTGCGCTGGGACCTAAACGCCAACTTTGACCACCGGGATCTCCACGCCGTCCTGCACTACTATGTCAAGGACACCACTTTCCCGGAGATACTGGCGGACAAGGCCGCCTTTCTGTCCAACCTGCGGAAGATTTGCAAAAAGCGCGGGATCAAGTACAAGGCGGTGGTGGTGATTGAAACCAAGCGCATGACAAACCCGCACATTCATGTGGTAATAACGCGCATGGACCCGGAGATCATCACCGAGGCATGGGAGAGCGTACCAAGGGGCGGCGGGGGTATCAGCTTCAAACCCCTGGACCGCAGAGGGAACCATGAGAAGCTGGCGCAATACCTGGTCAAAGAAAGCCGATCCACCATGGAGAAATACAGGGAGCTGGGGAAACGGGGAAAGCGGTACAGCAAGACCCAAAACATGGATAAGCCCGTGATTACATACACCCCCGTGTCTGCCTCCTCCTGGCGTAAGGAGCCAAAGGCCAGCAAGGGCGCCGTGCTGTACAAGTTCGATGACGGATCCACCACCCGGAGCGGGTGGCATGAGATCAGCGGCTACCCATACCAGGAATATTTCGAGGTTTTCAACGAATAGGAGGACAAGCCCATGAAAATTTACATAGCGGGAAAAATTGCCGGGGATCGGCGGTATCGGGCCAAGTTTCGAGAGGCGGCCAAGGCCCTGGAGGCGGCAGGCCATGTAGTCCTGAACCCCGCCACCCTGCCGGACGGCCTGGCCGACGGGGACTATATGCGGATCGCGCTGGCCATGCTGGAGGCGTCGGACCTGGCCGTGTTCCTCCCGGACTACCGGGAGAGCCGGGGCGCCATGGTGGAATGGGCCTGGTGCCAGCGGACCGGGAAAGAGTGCGCTCTGTATCTGGAAATGACAGGAGGGAGAACAAAGTGAAAGACTTTGCGGAAGCATACAAAGCGGCCCACGCAAAAGCGCGGGAATACCTGGGGGTAAAAAGGGCCGGATGGGCAGCGCCGGGGAAACGGACGCGGGAAAATCACGCAATCCTAATTCCGCGCCGGGAGGCTGTGGACATGGCGAACAACCTGGCAACAGCAATCTACGCCAAGGAGGTATATATAACCTGGGCCATGAACCTGCGGGGCTTTATGGTGCAACTGGCCACGGGAGAACACGACGCCATGACATGCCGGGAATGTGGCGGCATTTTCCGCGCTGGGGGGATGAATGGGAAATGCCCATACTGTGAGGCGAAGCAGGCAGCCACCGGGTATGTGGACGGCATGAGAGAGGCGGCAGAAAAATGAGCAAGGCGCAGATCAGCATGTGGGAGGAAAAGATCGTGGACAGTTTCGCCGGCGGCGGCGGAGCCTCCACGGGCATTGAGCTGGCCACGGGCCGGGGGGTGGACATAGCGATCAACCATGACCCTGACGCAATTTTAATGCACAAGACCAACCACCCGCACACCGTCCACTATCAGGCCAGCGTGTGGGATGTGGACCCGCTCGAAGTCACAGGAGGCAGCCCGGTGGGTTTACTGTGGGCCTCCCCTGACTGTAAGCATTTCAGCAAGGCCAAGGGCGGGAAGCCCGTGGACAAAAATATCCGGGGGCTGGCCTGGATTGTCCTGCGGTGGGCCGGGACGGTCCGGCCCCGCGTAGTCATTCTGGAGAATGTGGAGGAGTTCCAGACCTGGGGGCCGGTCCGCCGTGGGCACCCGGTAAAAGCAAAGGCCGGGCGAACATTCCGGCGCTTTATTGACCAGCTGGAGGGCCTGGGCTATGCGGTGGAATGGCGGGAGCTGGTGGCGGCTGACTACGGGGCGCCAACAACCAGAAAGCGGTTTTTCCTAATTGCCCGCTGTGACGGGCAGCCCATTGTGTGGCCGGAGCCTACACACGCGCCGGCGGACAGCCCGGAGGTGCTGACCGGGAAGAAACTGCCCTGGCGGAGCGCGGCGGAAATCATAGACTGGAGCCTGCCCTGTCCCTCCATTTTTGAAACGCGGGAGGAAATCCGGGAGAAATACGGCATTTCCGCCCAGCGGCCACTCCGGCCCAACACCATGCGCCGGGTGGCCAGGGGCGTGGACAAGTTCGTGGTCAAGTCTGCAAACCCGTTTTTGGTGGTGGTCAACCACGCCGGAGAGTTCCGAGGCCAGGAGATTGGGGACCCGCTCCAGACCATTACAGCAAAACATGGGTATGGGGTGGCAAGCCCGGCCATGGTGCCCTGGACGGTGACCAACACCACCAACTCCACGGGCCACCCAGTCAATGAGCCAATAGACACGGCGCGGACCGGCGGCGGAGGCGGGCAAATGTTTTTGGGGGCCTCCCTGATCCAGTACCACACGGAACAGTCCGAGCATGTGAGAGGCCAGGAGATCACCGGGCCGATTATGACCATTGACGCCGCCAACCGCTACGGCCTGACGGCGGGCCGCCCGGGCAAATACTACGGGAACGACCAGCACGGCCAGGACATCCAGGACCCGCTCCACACGGTCACAGCAAAAGACCGGGAGGGGCTGACAACCGTCCACCTGGTCAAAATGAAAGGCACCAACCTGGGCGGACCGGCCACGGAGCCGGTGCAGACTATCACCGACGGCGGAGGCCATCATGGTGTGGTCACCACGAAAATCACCAGAGCGGAGCCGGGGGCGGATCTCCGACACTGGCCGGAGATCCGGGAGCTGCTGAATACATATTGCGGCTATGACCTGGGGCCGGAGGATGTGATCCTGTTCCAGATCAGCGGCGCCTGGTATTTCATGGCGGACATTGGCCTGCGTATGCTGACACCGCGGGAGCTGTACCGGGCAAACGGTTTCCCGGACGATTACAAGATCGAGCGGGACTACACCGGACAGACCTACGGGAAAAGCAAGCAGGTGGCCCGGTGCGGAAATGCGGTGCCTCCTCCCTTTGCCACGGCCCTGGTGCGGGCCAACCTGCCGGAGTGGTGCGCGGGGGTGGAGATCAACACCATGGAGGAACTGGAAAGGGCGGTGGCGGTGTGAAAATACCGGACGATGTGTTTATGACCCGTTGCCGCTACTGCGGGCATGGGCAGACGGGAGCAGAAAATAAAGAAATCCCGGATGATAAACTGTTTATTCACTTTTGGGCGAAGCAATCGCCGTGCGGGATCATCGGGATTGCACAATGCGATAAGGTCCAAGGCGAGTGTCTGGACTTCAAGCCTAACCCCATGTTTGGAATTTGCGAATACTGCACTTTCACAAACAGCTTTCATCCCGGATTTTGTACGGCGCCCGGCGGGCCGGTGAACAAGCGGCGGGTATTCCTGGGATGGAGCGGGATAGGAGATTATTACTCCGGCCACGCGCTTTTCACCTGTGACCGCTATCGAGTGAGTGAACGGTGGAAAGACCTAATCCTAAAAACCACCGTAGCGGGACGCGCACCGGCAAATTTTGACCCAGGAACATGGGAAGCCCTGAAACACATTGACGGGACAGCTACGGCAAAACGGTGGGCGGACCTGCAAGCCAAACGAAAGGCAGAACTGGAGGCAGAGGCAGAAAAAGAGGCGAGAAAAAGGGCGGAGCTGGAGCAGAAGCAAATTTCCATGTTTGATGATGACTGAAAACGGGGTGAAGCCATGCAGAGCAAAAAGAACATGCGCCGGATCAGCGTCCTGGTGACCGCACAGACGGCCTATAACCTGGATAAGCTGGCGGCCATGTGCTGCTACCGGGAGCGGGGCCATGTGATCGACAAGCTGGTGAGAGAAAAAATGCTGCAACTGAACGGAGGAAAGCGACATGAACAAGACGAAAATTGACTGGGCCACCATGAGCTGGAACCCTGTAACCGGGTGCCGCCATGGGTGCCCATACTGCTACGCAAGACGGACCGCCCACCGCTTTGATGCCGGGTGTGTGGATCCTGACCCGCTGGCTGACGGCCTCCATGTGCTGGAGGAGAAGATCAAGGCCACGCCATACCCATACGGATTTGAACCCACCATGCACAGATACCGCCTGAACCAGCCGGAACGCCAAGCGGAGCCGCAGACGGTTTTTGTGTGCAGCATGGCGGATCTGTTCGGGCGCTGGGTGCCAACCTCCTGGATCGCGGAGGTCCTGGACGCCTGCCGCCGCGCTCCGCAGCACCGCTATTTGTTCCTGACGAAAAACCCGGCCAGATACCTGCAACTGGACTACATGGGCTTACTCCCGCATGAAAATAATTTCTGGTATGGGTCCACGGTGGCCAATGAGGACGCAGCGGCCATGTACACCATGCAGGGCGTGGCAATCAACAGCTTTTGGTCTATGGAGCCGCTGCTGGGGCCGGTGGACATGAGCGCGGCGGAGGGCCTGCCCCAGTGGGTGATCCTGGGGGCCGAAACCGGGAACCGGGCGGACAAGGTGGCACCGCGGCGGGAGTGGGTGGACCAGATCACACAATTCTGCGCGGAGAACGAAATCCCGGTTTTCTACAAGGACAACCTGCGGGCGCATTTCCCGGATCTCCCGCCCTCCGCCTCCCCGTGGGATGACCGGGAGGACGCAACAGCGGAATGGGCCGCCCATTACATGGGGCGCTTTGAAAGGCAGGTATGACCCGTGGAAAAAATCGAAATTGGCTACACCGTGGAGAAAGAGCGGTGGCTGGAAGCGTCGGAAAATTTGCACGAGTTTGGCCAGATCATGGCGCGGAACCTGCGGAACATGAACAGAGACGGGTGCGGACAGGAGGCCGCGGACGATCTCATGGCGGACATTATGCTGGCCTGTGCGGCCATCGGATATGTGGCGGAGTTTGCCGTGGATAAATGCCGGTTTATTCCTATGCCGGGAGGTGGCCAGAAGTGACCGAGCAGAAAAGGCCGCAACAATGTGAGGGCTGCGCGCTGGCAGAGCATGACGCATATATTTGTGCCCGCTGGCGCCTGTCCTATGCGGTGAATGAGCTGAAAAAGGCCATTCCTATGGTGCGGAGGACGGCGGTGGAAAATATGAAATGCCCATACCACTACCCCGCCAGCCTTTTGGGAACCGGGGTGGTGATAATGGACGAAATAGGGCCATGGCCGCCAAAAGGAAAGGGGCGCTGACTGTGCGGGCGGTGCTTTTGAGCATAAAACCGGAATGGTGGGAGAAGATCCTGGCTGGGGAGAAAGACCTGGAAATCAGAAAGACGGTCCCGCGGGGCGGAGCCGGAGAGCCGGAACCGTGGCCGCTGCTGGTCCTGGCGTATGTAAGCGGGACCGGGGCCGTGCTGGGGCAATTTCTCTGCATGGGGTGGGTGAAAAGCAACTGCTGGCGGTATCTGTCCTCCCGATCCTGCGTACCGGAGGAGGATCTGAAAAAATACGCCGGCGGAAAATCGCTGTATGGCTGGATTGTGGGAGAGGCGGAGGCATACGACACCCCCAGCCCGCTGGCAGAGTTCGGGCTGAACCGTCCGCCTATGTCGTGGCAATATGTGGAGATCCCGGACCCGGAGGACGAATAATGGCCATCAATCTTTCGGACCTGCCGCCCAAATATCAGCGGCAGGGCCGGGGAAAGGACATGAAGGAGCCAAAGGGGCGGGGGGGGCGGATGGCCCTCCGCCGCCGCTGTGCAGAATACAGACAGGGCGGCGAAATATCGCAACACCCCCACCGAGCGGGTCACCGCCTCCGGGGCCGTTCTCCGCTTTGACAGCCAAAAAGAGGCCCGGAGATATGACCACCTGACCCTACGACAGCAAGCCGGAGAAATCCATGATCTGCGCCTCCAGGTGGATTTTACTTTGCAAGAGGCATACACAGACCAGGAGGGGCGGAGAGTACGGGCCATCCGCTACCGGGCAGATTTTACATACAGGGAGCGGGACGGGCGGCTGGTGGTGGAGGATGTAAAAAGCAAGCCCACCAGAACGCGGGAATATCTGATCAAGCGAAAGCTGATGAAAGAGCGGCGCGGAATTGACATAACCGAGGTGTGAACATGAAGCAGCAGACAACGGGCGGGGCCACCCGCGAAGCCGTAAAAGAATATTTACAGCAGTACCACATGGCGCGGGAGCGGCGGCGCATACTGGAGCGGCGGCATGATGTACTGGCGCGGGAGCTGAACGCCCCGGCACCGGGGACTACATACAGGACCATGCCGGCCTCCCGCCCTGCGGCAGACAGCGAGGGGGCCGTGTCCGTTGTCTTTCGCTTGTCAGAGGTTGAGGAGCGCATAGAAGCCCAACGGGTGGCCATGGGCCGGGCCATCACCATGGTGATGGATCTCATTGACCTGCTACCGGAGAACAGCATGGAGCGCACCGTGGTGGAACTGCGGCACATAGATTGCAAGAAATGGGAACGGATCTGCAAAGAGGTCCACATGAGCAGGTCAAGGGTAAATGTTTACTACAACGCCGCCCTGGATATTATTCTATCCAATGCACGGGCGCAGAAGTTAGTACAAGAGTTTGAGCAAGGGCAGACACCAGAGATATGCACAGAAAAAAATAGGCCATCTTGAAAAGACAGGACACAACAGGACATTCACCTGTGGTATTCTGGTATCGTGGAAAACGACAGGGGCAAGAGCAAAGCCCCAGCCAAATAGAGAAAGGCCGCCAGGGCGTGAGAACCTGACGGCCTTTCTGTTTCCACACCATGGGCCGGGGAGCAGAACCGCAGGGACTTTTCTCCTTTCACCCTGCCCCGCCGCATTGTACACGAGCGCAGCGGGCTGGCCCAACCCCGTTGCCCTGGGCCGCTCATGCCGAGGGGTGGCCCAGGGCCTCCCTTGTGATTTTACCACCCCCTCCCCCATTTGGGTCCTTTCTGAAAAATAAATCTTTGCGGGGCAAGTGAAGTCCGATTATTTTCCACAAAAAATCAAAAATTTTCAGGGGTGTTTCGTTACGCTTTTTCAAAAAGCGGGAAAGCCATACCCCCTAAAGGGGGTATCAGGCGGAAAGGGGATGAAGAAAACGCGAAATCGCCCACGCCTAAAAAGCGAAATCCGGCAGGACGGGGCGAACCGGGCCAGCGGCACAAAAGGAGGTGCAGCCGGTGGCGGAGAAAAAAGGGGCCGGAAAGGCCAAAACAGGGGCGGCCAGTAAGGCGGCGAAAGCGCCGGCGGCCCTGAATACAGTCCCGGAGTGGGCCAGCACCACGGCGGTGGCCAAGCTGCTAGGGAAAACCACCCGGCGGATCCAGCAGCTCACCCAGGACGGCGTGCTGGAAACCGAGGTGCCGCCCGGCGGCGGCGCCCGAAAATATAAAACCTGCGAAACGATCCAGCGTTATATTGCCCACATCGAGCAAAAGGCCCAGGAAACGGCGGCGGCCAGCTCCACCGCGGAGCTGAACCTGCGGAAGCTGGAGGCGGAGGTAGAGCTGAAAGAAAGCCAGGGCCAGCTCCACAAGCTGAAAACCGCCATTGCCGAGGGGAAATACATCAAGGCCGAGGAGGCCACCAGGGATCTGGCGGACTTCATGGCCATGTTTAAGAAATTCGCCATGAACATCCCACCCCGCGCCGTGAAATCCATAGCCGGATATGCGGACCCGCAAACGGCCAGGGCCATGGAAAGGGCAATGCGCAAGGAGCTGGAGGATATGCTGGCCGTATTCGTTGACGCGGCGGAGATCGGACCGGAGGAGGCGGAGCCATGAGGCCGTACAGAGCAAAGCCGTACACGGTGCCGTCGTGGATCCACCGGGCGCTCCTGTCTATGCGGCCAGCGGAACGCCTGCCGGTTTCCAAATGGGCGGAGAAATGGCGGGTCCTGCCCGACACCAACGCCATACCGGGGCCATTCCGCAACAGCGTGACCCCGTATTTGGCGGAGATCATGGACGCCTTCTCCAACGAGGATGTGGAGCGGATCGTATTTGTAAAGCCCACCCAGGTGGGAGGCACCACGGCCCTGGAGAATATGCTGGCCAGCGCCACTGACCAAGACCCGGCACCGACTATGATCGTCTACCCCTCCAAGGAACTGGCAGAGCGGACGGGGGTGGAGGCGAAGCTGGAGCCGATGATCCGGCAATGCAAACCGCTGGCAGCCAAGTACCGGGAGGCGGAAAGCCAAAAGCTAAAGCTGAAATTTGAAACCATGTTCGTTTTTCTTTCGGGAGCAAACAGCCCGGCCTCCCTGTCCTCCACCCCGATCCGGTATTTGTTTCTTGACGAAGTGGACAAATTTCCGGGCGCCTCCAAAAAAGAGGCGGATCCGGTTTCCCTGGCCATAGAGCGCACCAAGACCTACACCACAAACCGCAAGATCTTCATGGCCTCCACCCCTACGCTGAAATCCGGCCACATCTGGAAAGCCAAGGAGGAGGCGGAAGCGGAAAAGCATTACTTTGTGCCATGCCCCCATTGCGGGGAGTACATCGAATTTGTATTTGCACAGCTGAAATGGCCGAGCAAGGACGATGTGCCGGACAGCGCCGAGCGGGCGGAAATGGCAACCTATGTCTGCCAAGCCTGCGGGGCCGTGATCACTGACCAGGACAAGGGGAAAATGCTGGCCGCCGGCAGGGGGCAGACGGTCCGGCAGACCGCCGCCAGGCCCTCCAGCGTGGCCTATTGGCTAAACACCCTGTACTCCCCTTTCACGCGGTTTTCAGAGATTGCCAAGGAGTTCCTGCGGTGTAAGGATGACCCGGAGCTGCTGCAAAACTTTGTCAACAGCTGGCTGGCGGAGCCATGGGAGGACACCAAACTGCGGACCAATGCGGAGCTGGTGCTGGAGCGGCAGACCGAGGTGGAGGCATACGCCCTGCCGAAGTGGGCGAAGCTGATCACCGCCGGCATAGATGTGCAGGAAAATTGCCTGTACTGGACGATCCGGGCCTGGGGCGATTACATGACCAGCCAGAACATTGCCCACGGCCAGGCGCTATCCATGAACGAGGTGGCGCAGATCATGAACACCGAGTTTATACACCCGGACGGGCAAAGGCTTTTGGTGTCGCTGGCCCTGATGGACAGCGGCGACCAGACCGAGGAGGTCTACGAGTTCTGCGCCCTAAATGCGGACTGGGTGCTGCCGTGCAAGGGCGTACCCACCATGCTGTCCCACTATCGCCTGTCAAAAGTCAACAAGGCCGGCAGCAATGCCTACGGCATGGACCTGGTGCTGGTGGACGGCGGGAAGTACAAGGACATGATCGCCGCCCGCATGAGGAAGCCAAACGGAAGCGGATCCTGGATGGTCTACAAGGGCTGTGATCTGGAGTATGCGGAGCAGGTCACCGCGGAACATAAAGTAACCGAGCGGGCCAACGGGAAAGTGGTGCAGAAATGGGTGCCGAAAACCACCCACGCAGACAACCACTATCTGGACTGTGAGGTGTACGCCGCGGCGGCGGCGGACATGCAGGGCGTCCGGTCCCTATATCTGCAAAGCCGGGAGCCGGAAAAGCCAAAGAAGCCAAAGCCGGAGCCTGCACCGACCCCGGAGGAAAACTGGATCCGGCAAAATGAGAGCTGGGTATAAAAACGGGAGGACGAAATGGAAAGCACACAAATGAAGCCGGCGGAACTGCTGGAGCAGGTCAATAAGGCCATTGCGGCGGTGCTGGTGGGCGGCCAGTCCTACAAGATCGGCAGCCGGTCCCTGACGCGGGCGGACCTGTCCATGCTGAAAGCCATGCGGGATGATCTGGAGGCCCAGGTGGCGGCAGGAACCCCCTCCCACCTGCTGGATCGGACCTTTGTGGCCTACTTTGACGGGAGGTGACCGTGCCGCATGGGAATTTTGGATAACATCATCACCGCAATTTCGCCGGAAAGGGGCTACCGGCGGGAGGCATGGCGGCAAGCCCTGGAGGAGCTGCGGGGATATGACGCGGCCAGCCATGGGCGCCTAAATGCCGGGTGGCGGGTTTTCAACGAAAGCGCGGAATTAACAGACCGTTACAGCCGGGATGTGATCCGCGCACGCGCACGCGACCTGGAACGCAACAGCGACATTGCCCAGTCTGTGATCCACGCCTTTCGGCGGAATGTGATCGGGAAAGGCTATAAGCTCCAGGCAAAGACGGAAAGCGAGCTGCTAAACGACCAGCTGGACAAGCTGTGGAAGCAATGGTGCCGCAAGGAGAACTGCGACATAACCGCGTCCCAGTCTTTCAACCAGATTATGCGCATGGCCGTAACGCGGAAGCAGGTGGACGGCGGGATCCTGTTCATCAAGCGATACACGAGGGGCGGCCTGGTGCCGTTCAAGCTCCAAATGATCGAGGTGGACGAACTGGACACCACCGCCTCCATCCCCAGGCACAAGGGCAACACCGTGGTGGGTGGGATCGAGTACGACCCGGCCCGCCGGGCGGTGGGCTATTTCATCCAGCAGTACGATGTGGAGGGCTGGAAGCTGACCACCCCGGTGTACATCGAGGCCAAGCATGTGATCCCATACTGGACCAAGCACCGCCCCAGCCAGCTGCGTGAGGTTTCGGACCTGTCCCCCACCATTACGCGGGTACGGGACACAAACGAATTTATAACCGCCGTTTCCGTCAAGGAGCGGATCGCGGCCTGCCTGGCCGTGTTCATCAAGCGATCAACGCCAACGGGCGGGTTTGGCCGCGGCGGCGTGGTGGCCGGCGGGGACCGGGTGACCTACGAGGGCAAGAGCCTGACCCCCGGCATGATCAAGGAAATGAATGTGGGGGACAGTATCGAAACTGTGGAGCCGAAAAGCGCGGGATCGGACGCCTCCCAATTCCTGAAAATGCAATGGCGTCTGATCGGAGCCGGCCAGGGCATGAGCTACGAGGCCACCAGCCGGGACATGTCGGAAAGCAATTATTCCAGCGCACGGCAGGGAGCGAATGAGGATGAAGCCACATTCGCGGCGGAGATCGAGCTGCTGATCGAGATCATGAGCGAGATCTACGAAACTTTTGTTATTTCCTGTTATCTCACCGGGCTGATCAACCCGCCCGGATTTTGGGATAAAAAGGCGGATTACCTGGCGCACAAATGGGTGCAGGCACCGAAAAAATGGATCGACCCGGCCAAGGAAACCACCGCCACCAAAACCGCCCTGGCAACGGGCCAAAAGACATTCCAGGATGTCGCAGCCGAACAGGGCAAGGACTGGAAAGAGGCCGTGGACGAAATGGCCGAGGTCCTGAAATATGGCCGTAAAGCCGGCATTGAGATGGGAGGTGTAATTTATGGCCAAGGAGCAGCAGCACAGCAGAACGCCGGAACCCAGGGACAAGAGCCGGGGAACCAGGAGCATGGGGGAAATCCTGATCCGACAGGAGGAGGGGCAGGACAGCCGCCGGAGAACAGTTAGTTTCTCCAGCGAAACGCCATACCGCCGCTATTTCGGCATGGAGATCCTGGACCATGCGGAGGGTGCCGTAGACCTGGGGCGCCTGAACAGCGTGGGTGTCCTGCTTTTCAACCATGATGTGGACAGGGTGGTGGGCCGCGTGGTCCGCGCCTGGGTGGAAAACAACCGCGGCATGGCAGAGGTGGAATTTGATACCGACGCGGACGCGGAAAAGATTTTCAGCAAGGTGCAGAGCGGGACCCTGAAAACCACATCGGTGCGGTACAGAGTGGACAGCTGGGAGGAAGTCCGGGCCGGGGCTACATCGGCAGACGGACGATTTACCGGACCATGCAGTATCGCCAGGCGTTGGACGCCCATGGAAATCTCCGTTGTTTCTGTGCCGGCGGACGCCACCGTGGGCGTGGGCCGATCCAGTGAAAGCGCAGACACACCGGACCTGTCCGCATACGAGCGGCAGATCCAAATCAATCAAAATACTTTTAGGAGGTAAAGAGTAATGACCATTCAGGAAATGATCGCCAGACAGCAGGCGATTGTGGCCGGCGCCCGGAACGAGGGCCGGGGCCTGACCCGCGAGGAGCAGGCGGAGTTTGACCAGCTCCAGGGAAAGATTGACGCCGCCCGGAACGCGGGAGGCCAGGACGGCCACCAGGGCGGCGGAGAACCCCCTGCGGAGGGCAACCGCGGAGCCGGTGAGCCTGCCGGCGCAGAGGGCCAGGACGGCGGAAACGACGCAACCCCGGCCCCGGCCTCGTCCCTGCTGAGCGACCCC
>OGOH01000849.1_pt1 | contig 23378 bp, 20 predicted proteins | sample 1552571 | NCBI WGS metagenome assembly OGOH01 (sample SAMEA2580170, study PRJEB22360) | human gut metagenome | biome: human gut; feature: human-associated habitat; material: faeces | place: Denmark | collected 2008/2010
CCTCGGCGTCGTCGGCGGCTACATCGGCAAAATTTACAGCGAAGTCAAGCAGCGTCCCCGTTTCCTCATCGAAACCCACCTCAAAGCTGAACCGGAAGAAAAAGTCTTGGACGAATAAAAATCACCCAAAACTCACGCAAAATCCCGAATTGTTACCACAATCCGGGATTCTTTTGCTGTCTGTAAATACGACATATAAATCACATTTGAAAGGTACTTATGAAAAAAATTGTTTTTGAATCCACAAAAGTCCTTCTTGGACTGATTTTTTGTGGGGTCTTTTTACTGCTCCTGCTTTTTACGCAATGCCATTACGCTTGCAGACAAAGCTTTCTGCTTCCAAACTTTGCTCTGTTTTTAATTATTCTTCTCTTATTTGCAGGTTTTTTCGCATTAAATCAGCTATATCAGACAAAAATGCCGCAGCTGAAAGCCAACGTCATTTCTGTTGACAAAATTGTATATTTCTCCTGCCTACTTTTATTTTTCCTGCAAGTTTATGCCGTGTTTAATCTTTACTTTGAGACCGGTTGGGATCCCGGCGGAATCATGGGCAGTGCGCGAAATTTGACAAACGGTGAAAGCGTCGATATCCGCTATTTTTCCAACTATCCCAATAACCTGCTATTCTTTTTCTTTGAACTTTACATTTTCAAATTCAATAGTCAATTCGGTATTTTCCCAGGCAGTCAGCAAGTCCTCAGTATCATTCTGATTAATTATTTATTAAATGCACTCACTTGTCTTTTGGTCTATAAAACGGCTTCCTTACTGACCAAAAAGCGGTACGCCTTTTGCGCCTATCTTCTTGCATTTTTGAATTTTGGGCTTTCCCCGTGGAACGTCATCTGCTACACAGACGCTTTAGGGCTGATTTTCCCTATCCTTACACTCTATGTATTCATCCGTCCGGCAAAATACAAATGGCTCTCCTATGTGCTTTCCGCCATCATCGGCACACTCGGGTATTTTATCAAGCCGCAGTGTTTTATTTTGCTTATCGCCGTTTTTTTGATTGAAGGTATTTACGCATTGTCCGAAAAGCATCTGTTAAAACCGCTTCTGCTCTCACTTTTGACAGTCGCCATCACCTTTTTCGCCGTTAAAGCCGGTACAGATTTTCTGTGTTCCCACTATCACATTCAGCTCGATAACGAGCAAAGCTTCGGCATTGCACATTTCTGGATGATGGGTCTTAACCCGGAAAAAAAAGGTGTCTATTCCGCCGAAGACGTTCGCTATTCCCGTTCTTTTGTCACCGCTTCCGAGCGCACGCAGGCAAATATCGCCGTGGGCAAACAGCGTTTACAGGAAATGGGCTTTTTCGGCACGCTCAAACAGCTCGCGCAAAAAATGCTCACGCTCTATAATGACGGCACATTCGCATGGGGAAAAGAGGGACATTTCCTTCAAACCGTTTTTGATCCGCCCAATACAAAAGCCGCGCCCTTCCTCCGCAGCATCTACTACCCCGACGGCAGCCGCTACTTGTATTTCGCAACCTTCGAGCAATTCATTTGGCTCATGATCTTGCTGCTTGGCGCCGCCGGTCTGTTCAGCAGCTTCAGTCATAAGCACGCAAAAACCTTAAATATCCTGTGGCTCACTTGGATCGGTCTCACCGTCTTTGAGCTCCTGTTTGAAGTACGCGCCCGTTATTTATACACCAACGTTCCGCTTTTCTGCGTGCTTGCAGCCGTCGGCATCGAAAATATCCGCCGCCTGTTCTGCCGCATCACCGAAAAGCTCTCTGCGCGTCTTCCCGCAAAAAAATCCGTATAACCCCATAACGCACAAGACCCCCGCTCCCGGAAATCTCCGAAAGCGGGGGTCTCTATGTTTATTCGGTTACCTTAGGCAAAAAACGATTACATCAAGCTTCTGTACAGCTCGGCAATCTCCTCAACGGAGGTGTCGCGCGGGTTGCCCGGGCAGCAAGCGTCTGCAAATGCGCTTTCTGCGAGGAACTGTACGTCCTCTTCCTTCAGGATGCCCTTCAGGTTTTCCGGAATACCCACATCTTCACTCAGCTTCTTCACAGCCGCAATCGTTGCATCGGCAGCCTCTTCGGCGGTCATCGCGTCAATGCCCTCAACGCCCATGGCCTTGCCTACTGCGCGATAACGCTCGCCTGCAACGGACTTGTTGTACTCAAGGCCGGTCGGCAGAATGATGGCGCAAGCCACGCCGTGCGGGGTGTCATACAGAGCGGAGAGACCGTGTGCCATGGAGTGTACGATGCCGAGGCCGACATTCGAGAAGCCCATGCCTGCAATGTACTGACCGAGTGCCATGCCCTCTCTGCCGGCTTCGGTGTTCTGCACCGCGCCGCGCAGGTTCTCGGAAATCAGGCGAATGGCTTCAAGGTGGAACATATCGGAAATGGTGCAGGCGCCCTTCGTGATGTAGCCCTCAATGGCGTGGGTCAAAGCGTCCATACCGGTCGCAGCGGTCAGACCCTTCGGCATGGAGGACATCATATCCGGGTCAACAACCGCGATCTCCGGGATGTCGTTCGTGTCTACGCAGACGAACTTTCTCTTCTTTTCCACGTCGGTGATAACGTAGTTGATTGTCACTTCCGCAGCGGTACCGGCAGTGGTCGGCACAGCAATGGTGAACACCGCGTGCTTCTTCGTCGGCGCAACGCCCTCCAGAGAGCGAACGTCTGCGAACTCCGGGTTCTCAATGATGATGCCGATGGCCTTTGCGGTATCCATGGAGGAGCCGCCGCCAATGGTCACGATGCAGTCTGCGTCGGAAACCTTGAAGGCCTCAACGCCGTGCTGTACGTTCTCAATCGTCGGGTTCGGCTTGATCTCGCTGTAAACGGAATACGGGAAGCCGACCTTGTCCAGAAGATCCGTCACCTTCTGCGTAACGCCGAACTTCAAAAGGTCCGGGTCCGAGCAAACAAAAGCTTTTTTGTAGCCGCGCGCCTGAAGCTCCTCCGGAATCTTCTCAATCGCGCCCTTGCCGTGATAAGAAATTGTGTTCAATACGATTCTGCTGACCATAAAAAACATCTCCTAATCCCAAATATGGGAATTTTTTAACTAAGTTAATTATACACCTGTCCGCACAGATTGTTTGTAACGAAATTGTAAATATCAGTTCAAAAATTCTTCGTTCAGTTCCACGCCGAATTCCTTCGCAATGGCTCTCAAATTGTCGTCTGTAATGGTCTGGCGAATTTTACCGCCGCCCGCCGTAATAGCAAGCATATAAATTTGCGCCGCCTTCTCGATCGTGTGCATGAGGCCAAACGTAATATCGTAATCCGGTCCGGAAACGAACAAGCCGTGGTGCGCCCAAACGGCCGCGTCATATTTTTTCATCAGCTCGCTCGTCGCCATCGCAATGTCTGCGCCGCCCGGCACCATCCACGGCACCACACCCACGCCGCCGGGGAACACCACCGGGCACTCCGTGGCGCTCTGCCATAAAGCACGCGTAAAGTCGCGCGCCGTCAGCGGCATGATGTACGTCATCGCAATGAGATTCGGCGTGTGCGCGTGGTAAATGACACGGTAAGCGCCGTTCGTCGCCGCCTTGCGCACACTGTGGTTCATAAAGTGGCTCGGGAATTCGCTCGTCGGGCGCGCGCCGTTCTCAAGGCCCCACACAATGCGCCAGCTGTCGCCCGCATCGTTGATCTCTACAATACCGATGTTGTGCTCCGGGTCATCCTGCACATTGCGCAAAAACTTGCCGCTGCCCGTCGTGATGAAATATTCGCCCTTTAAGTTATCTGCCTGCACGCCCATGCTGTTCCACTCGCGCGGCGCGGTGAAAAACGGGCGGCACTGCTCCACTTCCTCCGGCTTCATGCGGTAGGTCAGGTTGCCGCCGTTTCGCTCGTGCCAGCCCTGCTCCCAGCCATCCGTGCACATGCGGATAAAACCGCGTACTGCGGGAATTTCCGTCATCATTTTTATATACCTCCTCAGCGCTTTAAAAGCACTTCGTTTTCGTATTTTTTAATTTCAGAAAGCCACGCCATGTCGTCTGCGGGGACATTCTGCTCCTTGCAGTATTCCGCCCAAACGTCGCCGAACGGCATCGTTTTCAACTCCTCCGCGCGGATCATCAAAGACGTGAAATCCTGCTCGTTCTGCAGCTTCGTCAGCTCCTCCGTCGGCTGCAACAGCGCGAACAACAGCGCCTTCTGTACATTGCGGAAGCCCGTCACCCACGCGCCGATACGGTTGATGGACGCGTCAAAGTAATCGAGCGCAATCTTAACACGACCCGAAAGCCCGCCGCAGCGCACAATCTCTTTCGCAATTTCCTTTGTCTCGTCGTCAAACAGCACCACGTGGTCGCTGTCCCAGCGCACACCGCGCGTGATGTGCAGCGCAATCTCCGGGAAGAACGTCAGCATCGCCGGAATTTTATCGGATACGACCTCCGTCGGGTGGTAGTGGCCGTTATCGAGCAGCGGGATGCACTTATCTTTATTCATCGCCGCATAGCTCAGCGCAAATTCCGCACTGCCCACCGTGTACGCCTCCACCCCGATACCGAACACCTTCGATTCCACACACGGCTTCACAAGGTTAAAATCGAACGGCTCAGAGAGAATCTCGTCGAGAGACTCTTTATACAGCATGCGCGGCGTCATGCGGTCGGCGGGAATATCTTTCAGTCCGTCGCCCGTCCAGATGTTCATGATGCACGGCTGACCGAGCTCCTCCGCCAGATATTGCGAAATGCGGATACACGCCTTGCCGTGCTCCACCCAGAATTTGCGCGTCTCCGGGTTCGGGCTCGAGAGCGTCAGCGGGTCGCACTTCGGGTGCGAAAAATACGTCGGGTTAAAATCGCAGCCGAGCCCGCGCTCCTTACAGAACTTCACCCACGGCGCAAAGTGCTTCGGCTCCAGCTTATCTCTGTCCACCCAACCGCCGTTTTCTTCGGTGAAGATCGCGTAGCTCGCGTGTAAATTCAGCTTCTTCGTGCCGGGGCAAAGGCGCAGCACCTCGTCGATGTCCGCCATCAGTTCCTCCGGCGTGCGCGCACGGCCGGGGTAGTTGCCCGTCGTCTGAATACCGCCCGTCAGCGGAGCATTCGGGTCGCCGTCAAAGCCGCGCACATCGTCGCCCTGCCAGCAGTGCAGAGAGACCGGCACGCTTTTCAGCGTGTTGATGGCAGCGTCGGCGTCCACACCGCGCTCGGCATAGCGCTTTTTTGCCGCCTCATACTGTGTCATATCGTTCATCCTTTCCTAAGCGTGTTGATTTTTGTTAAAATGCGGTCTGCCGTCTCGTCTTTTGAGAGCATCGGCAACTCCTCCGTTTCGTCTTTTGTCAGCAGCGTCACCACGTTCGTATCGCCCGCAAAGCCCGCACCCTTCGTGCGCAGGCTGTTCGCCGCGATCATGTCGAGGTTCTTGCGCTCGAGCTTTCCACGCGCGTTTTCAATGAGATTCTCGGTCTCCATCGCAAAGCCGCAGAGGAACTGCCCCGCGGGCTTGTGCGCGCCGAGGTACGCCAGAATATCCTGCGTGCGCTCAAGCTCAATGCTCATGCCGCCGTCATGCTTTTTGATCTTCTCCTCGGCGACCGTTTTCGGGCGGTAATCCGCCACCGCCGCCGCTTTGATGATGACGTCCATCTTCGGCGCACGGCTCGTCACCGCGTTGAACATGTCTTCCGCAGATTCCGCTTTCACCACCGTCACAAACGGGGGTGGTTCCACGGTCATGTTCGCGCAGACGAGCGTCACGTCCGCACCGCGCATCGCCGCACGGCGTGCAAGCGCGCAGCCCATTTTACCCGTCGAATGGTTCGTGATGAATCGCACAGGGTCGATCTTCTCCGCCGTTGCGCCCGCCGTCACGAGGATTTTCTGCCCCGCAAGGTCTTTCTCCGCACCGATCGTCTGCATGATCCAGTCAAACAGCGTTTTTTCGGAAGGCATCTTGCCCGCGCCTATATCACCGCAAGCCAAATACCCGCTGTCCGGCTCGATCACCGTGTACCCGAAGCGTCTCAGTTTTGCAAGATTATCCTGCACAATGGGGTTCAAGAACATATTCGTGTTCATCGCAGGCGAAATCAAAATCGGGCAGCGGCACGCCATCACGGTCGTCGTCAGCATGTCGTCCGCAATGCCGTTCGCAATTTTGCCGATGACATTCGCGCTCGCGGGGGCGATGAGCACAATGTCCGCGCGCTTTGCCAGCGCAACGTGCTCCACGCTGTACTGGAAATTGCGGTCGAACGTATCGATGAGGCACTTGTTGCCCGTCAAAGTCTCAAATGTAATGGGGTTGATAAAATTCGTGGCGTTCTGCGTCATCAGCACCGTAATATCCGCGTGCTGCTTTTTCAGCATACTCGCAAGCCCCGCAATTTTGTACGCCGCAATACTGCCCGTCACGCCCAGTAAAACCGTTTTACCTTTCAGCATTTTATCGTCCTTTCCGTTTTGTTTTTACTCTATTATAATACACTTTTCAGGGTTCGTAAATTTTAATTTCAAAGCTGTCCCGTATCACGTTGCGCGCCTGCTGTACGCTCGCAAGCTCGCCGTCCGCGATCATCTGCACGATGAGATTACCGATGGCCGTGCCCTCTGTCGGGCCCGCATATACAGGTAATTTGCAAGCTTTCGCCGTGAGTTTATTCAAATATTCGTCCCGGCTGCCGCCGCCGACGATATTTAAACTCGTATATACTTTGCCCGTCAGCTTTTCAAGTGCCTTTATCGTCTCGGCGTAGCTTTCCGCCAGACTGTGGTATACACAGGAGAGCATCTCCGGCACTGTCGGTTCTTTGAAGCCCTGTTTCATAAGCTCGTTTTTCACCGCTTCGCACATGCTTTTCGGCGCCAAAAAGCACTCTGCGTTCACGTCCACACGGCCCTTATAATCCGCCGCGCTCTGCGCAAGCTCCGTCAACTTATCAAAGCTGTTCTCATCGCCGAGCTCATGCCGCATATTCTGCAGCATCCAAAGACCCATGATGTTTTTCAAATACCGATAGCGGTACTCATACCCGCCCTCGTTCGTAAAATTCTGCGCACGGCTCTCGTCGTTCGTCACCGGCGCTTTCAGCTCCACGCCAATGAGGCTCCACGTGCCGCTCGAAAGGAACACCGCATTCTCATCCTTCGCCGGCACCGCCAAAAACGCAGAAGCCGTGTCGTGCGAAGCCGCAAGCCGCACCGTCAAATCAAAACCGACCTTCTCCTTCACGCGCTCTGTCAGCCCGCCGAGCGCTTCACCCGGCTTGTGCAGCTCGCCGAAGATTTTCTCCGGCAAACCCACCCGCGCTATGATCTCCTTGTCCCATGTCTTATGTTCTGCCGAGACCATCGCCGTCGTGCTCGCATTTGTGTATTCGTTCACGGCCACGCCCGAAAGCCTGTATGCCAGATAATCCGGGATCATCAAAAGCTTTTCGGCCTTTTCAAATACATCCGGCATTTCTTTTTTCTGCGCCGCCAGCTGATACACCGTGTTGAACTTCTGCATCTGAATGCCCGTTCTTCCGTACAGCCACGCAAACGGCACCGTTTTTTCCAGCTCGTCCGGCACCGTCTCCGTGCGGCTGTCGCGGTACGCCACCGCCGGGCAGATGCGTTCTCCGTTTTTACCGAGCAAAACATAATCCACTGCCCACGTGTCCACCGCCACGCTCTCGGGCGCGGTCTCACACGCCGCAATGCCGTTGATCACTTCGCTTTCAAGGCGGTCAATGTCCCAGCACAAATGGCCGTTTTGGTCTTCCGCCCCGTTTTTAAAACGGTAGATTTCTTTCAGCTTCAGTTTTTCGTCCTCGAGCCACCCCAAAATGTGCCGCCCGCTTGAAGCCCCAATGTCCACCGCCAAATACGTTTTCATATAAGCCCTCCGTTTTTTCGTTTACAGCAATAGTATAGCAGGAACCGTGTCCAAAAATAAGGACGTTGTTTTCACTTAAAACTATCTTTATTTTAACTTTTCTGCCGCACAAAATTTTCTCCCGCCAAACTGCACAAATCCGCGCTTCACTTTTCGGCACACAGCAAAAGAATTCCGCCGAAATAGGTTGACAATCCAAGGCTTTCAAGCTAAAATGAACACATAAATTGTACATACAACTTCTGAGGAGAGATCAGGTCTATGGCAAAACAGGCAAAACTCACCATTGAAAAGGATTTCCAAATTTCTAAAATCGATAAGCGCATCTACGGCTCATTCATCGAGCACCTCGGCCGTGCAGTATACGGCGGCATCTGGCAGCCGGGCCACCCCACTGCCGATGAAGACGGCTTCCGCCGCGACGTACTCGACCTCGTGCGCGAGCTGCAAGTGCCGATCGTCCGTTACCCCGGCGGCAACTTCGTCTCCAATTTCTACTGGGAAGACAGCGTAGGCCCCGTAGAAGACCGCCCGAAGCGCCTTGAGCTTGCATGGCGCAGCACAGAGCCGAACTATATCGGCATCAACGAGTTCGCAAAGTGGGCGAAAAAAGCCGACACGCAGATCATGCAGGCCGTCAACCTCGGCACACGCGGCATTGAAGCCGCGTGCAACCTGCTCGAATACTGCAACCACCCGTCCGGCACCAAATACAGCGACCTGCGCGTCAAGCACGGCGTCAAAGACCCACACAACATCAAGGTCTGGTGCCTCGGCAACGAAATGGACGGCCCGTGGCAAACCGGCCATAAGACCGCCGACGAATACGGCCACCTTGCCGATGAGACCGCCAAAGCCATGAAGCAGATTGACCCGTCCATCGAGCTCGTGCTCTGCGGCAGCTCCAGCACGGGCATGCCCACATTCCCGGAGTGGGAAAACACCGCGCTTTCTTGGGCGTATGACAGTGTCGATTACATCTCCCTGCACCAGTACTACGGCAACCGCTTCAACGATACCGCAAACTTTCTCGCCCAGAGCGACGACATGGATCACTTCATCCGTACCGTCATCGCCACGTGCGATTTCGTCAAAGCGAAGAAGCGCGCAAAGAAAAACATCAACCTCAGCTTCGACGAATGGAACGTCTGGTTCCACGCCGATGCCTCCGATGCCGACACCATGAAGAACCGCCCGTGGCAGATCGCGCCGCACCTGCTCGAAGACCACTACGATTTTGAAGACGCCCTGCTCGTCGGCCTCATGCTCATCACGCTGATGAAGCACTCCGACCGCGTAAAAATGGCGTGCATGGCACAGCTCGTCAACGTCATCGCACCCATTATGACCGAAGAAAACGGCCCCGCATGGTGCCAGACGATTTATTATCCGCTGCTCCACGCCTCCAAATACGGCCGCGGCATTGCGCTCCAGCCGGTGCTCACCTCCACAAAGCACGATACTATCGATTTCACCGATGTCACCGACGTCGAGTCCATCGCCGTGTGGAACGACGAAAAGGACGAAGTTACCGTCTTCGCCGTCAACCGCAGCCTGACGGATGACATCGTCCTCGACCTCGACCTGCGCTCCTTCGGCGATTACCGCCTCGCAGAGCACATCGTCCTTGAAAACCCGGATATGAAGGCCGTCAACACCGCCGAGCACAGTGCCGTCACCCCGAAGCTCCATACGGACAGAACCGAAAAAGACGGCAATCTCTATAAAGCAAACCTCACGAAAACCTCGTGGAATGTTTTGAGATTCGTGAAGTAAACCGAGCTTTCGAAAAACGTAGTTAAAAGTTTCGCCCGCCTTTTCAAAGACGGCGAGTTCTCAGAAATAAAGCAGCGCCGCACCCTCGCTTTCCTCATCGAGCGTGCGGCGTTATTTTATGCGTACTAACCTCTCTGCCTCAACCGATACTCCCTTGGTGTCACGCCGTACATTTCCGAAAACGCCCTGTAAAAATAGCTCGTGTTCTCATACCCCACCGCCATGATAATATCGCTCACGGAAAGCTTTGTGCCGGAAAGCAGGGCCGCCGCTTTCTCCATTCGCTTGCGCCGCAAAAGCGATTTAAACGTGAACCCCGTCGTGCTGTGTACCGCCGCGCTGAGGTACGAAATCGTCACACCGTACTTTTCCGCAATGTCCGTCAAGCTCGCCGTGCGGTAATTTTCTTCAATCTCCCGCAGCGCCGTCATCACAAGTGCGCTGTGATCGCCCTCGTTTTCGCTCGCCGCCAGCTTATCCGTGCAGTTCAAAAGCTCCAAAAACAGCAGCGCCATCGTGTTCTGCGTAATGCGTCTGCGGTTTTTCGTGTCGTTCACAAGCGTCCAAACGAGGTTTTCAACGAGATTCTGCACCGGCAGCACATCCGCAACTCTAAACAGTAAAAAATCCGAACCCCCCGCGCGGCTGATGCTGTTCGCGATGAACCGCCCAAGCGCGTTGTCCGCGCCGATGCGCTCCAACGCCGTATCAAAGAACTGCGGCAGCACAATGAAATTCACCGCAATGTCCTCATATTCCGCACGTTCTATCTCATGCGAAGCGCCGCGCCCCAAAAACAGCAGCTCGCCCGCATGTACGGTGATGGGCTCGCCGCCGTTGATGCGGTGCACCGTCTTGCCGGAGCACATGTACATGATTTCAATATAGCTGTGCGCGTGTCTGGGGAACGGTGCAAATCGCGTGTGCGCGCGCACGGAGATGAGCCGCCCGCGCTCCAAAAGCTTCTCGCTGTCCACCGTAAACACCGCCCGCGCCGTGTACGCCGCCTTGTCCACCGCGCCGCCGTCCAAAATGCGCTGTTCCTCCGGCGTGATGACCCGTAGCCTGCGCATGAGTTCCTCGGTCATTTAGAGGATCAGCTCGCTTTCGTAGTATTTTTCCTGAAAATCGAGAATTTTCAGGATTTCCTCCGCCGTGTAAACGCCGGTCTTTTCCGCCGCCACCCACTTGTCTTCCACGTCGTTAAAGCGATGCACCACCGCGATCACCACGCCGTCAAAGGTTTTAAGCGGCTCCGTTGGACCCAAAATGTACACGTCCTGCTCGGCGTTATCCCCCGCCATCACGCCCGGCACATAGCCGTAGTTCACGGGGTAGATCATCTCCGGATAGCGCGGGTGCGCAGAGCCAAGCGGCCTGTCCGTCACGCAGTGCACGGGCTTTCCGAGCACATTTTTGTAATCCTCCCGCGTCCTGTGCAGCGCATTTAGGCGCGCATCTTCTTTTTCCTGCCACGCTTCGCGGGTAAGCTTCTCTCCGTCCACCGTAATCTCTTTCACGCCGTTGTTTTCAAAAATCATCGCCGCAGCGCTTTCCACCGCTTCCGTACGCTCGGTGGAAAATTCACCGAAGTCCGTCACGACTTCCATCGTATCACCCTTTTCGGTGCAGATCACCGTGCCGTATTCGTTTTTATATTTCTTGTGCACCGCGCGCCATCCGTTCGCCGAAGGCATCATCAAAAGCGTCGGTGTCTTTTTCTCCTTAAAAATCATGCGTTTTCCTCGCTAAAATTCAAGATGAGCTCCACCGGGCAATGGTCGCTGCCCATCACGTCGGAGAGGATCTTGCTGTCCGCCAAATTCTTTTTCAGCTCCTCCGTGATGAGGAAATAGTCAATGCGCCAGCCGACGTTCTTTTCTCTTGCCTTGCCCATATACGACCACCAGGAATACGCGTCCTTTGCATCGGGATACAATTCGCGAAACGAATCCACAAAACCCGCCGCAAGCAGTTCGGAAAACTTCCCTCTTTCTTCATACGAAAATCCCGCGCTGCCGATGTTCGGCTTTGCGTTTTTGATGTCGATGCGCCTGTGTGCCACGTTCATGTCGCCGCACACAATAACCGGTTTCGTTTCGTGCAGCTTTTCGAGATACGCGCGGAACTTATCCTCAAACGCCATACGAAAATCAATGCGCACAAGCTCTCTTTGAGCGTTCGGCGTGTACACGGTCACAAGGTAAAACGCCGGGAATTCCGCGCAGATCACGCGCCCCTCGCAGTCAAACTGTTCGTCGCCGATGCCATACGTCACATTAAGCGGCTCTGTTTTTGTAAAGATCGCCGTGCCGGCATACCCTTTTTTCTCGGCAGAGTTCCAGAATTCCGTGTACTCCGCAAAATCAAAATCCGCCTGCTCGCGCTGCATTTTCGTTTCCTGCAAGCAGATAACATCGGGGTCTTCCGCCGCTAAAAAGTCATTAAAGCCCTTTGTCATGCAGGCGCGCAACCCGTTTACGTTCCAAGAAATCAACTTCAAAGCAAAATCACTTCCAATTTCAAATTAAATATGGTATACTGAATTCTACGAACGGTCTTTCTTCCCGAAAGACCTCTATGAAAGGAGTTATTCGGTATGCAGAATCCTATTGTTACTTTCGAGACCACCCGCGGCACCATCAAGGCGGAGCTTTACCCCGAGATTGCGCCGAACACGGTCAACAACTTTATTTCCCTCATTCAGAAGGGCTTTTATGACGGCACCATCTTCCACCGCGTCATCCCTGGCTTCATGATCCAGGGCGGCGACCCGGAAGGCACCGGCATGGGCGGCCCCGGCTACGGCATCAAGGGTGAGTTTGCTATGAACGGCTTCAAGAACGACCTGAAGCACACCACCGGCGTACTCTCCATGGCAAGAAGCCAGCGCCCGAACAGCGCAGGCAGCCAGTTCTTCATCATGGTCGATGACGCTCCGCATCTCGACGGCCAGTATGCCGCATTCGGCAAGGTCACCGAGGGCATCGATGTCGCACAAGCCATCGTTTCCTCCCCGCGCGATTGGTCCGATCGCCCGCGCGAAGATCAGGTCATGACGAAAGTCACCGTCGAGACCTTCGGCGTTGATTACGACGAGCCCGTCACCGGCCCCGAGCGCGGCTGATTTTAACCGCAAACGTTAAAACCGAACACACAGAAACCGTACCTTTTCAGGTGCGGTTTTTTATTTTACTCTACCCTTGCCAGTACAAGTGAACATTCTTCTGTTTTCTCGTCGCCGTAGCGGAACGCCCCGTGCAGCACGCTTTCCGCGTCGCGGCACTTTTCTGCGCTCGCACCGTACAGCTCGGCGATCACCTCGCCTTTTTGTACCGCGTCGCCCACCGTCTTTTTCAGCACGATGCCCGCGCCGTAGTCGAGCATATCGTCGGCCTTCTCGCGTCCGGCGCCGAGCCGCACGCTTGCCATGCCCACCTGCTCCGCGTTGATATGCACCACATACCCGCCGCGCGGCGCGCACACGTCTTTTTTCACCGGCGAAAGCGCAAACCGCTCGGGTTCTCTCAAGTACCGCACATCCGCGCCCTGCGCCTCGGCCATTTCGCAGAATTTCTCGAACGCTTTGCCTGTCTCCAGCGCCGTTTTCGCTTTCTTCCGCGCGTGTTCAAGGCTCTCCGCCTGCTCGCCGAGCCAGATCATGTTTGCCGCAAGCTCCAAACACTCTTCCGTAAGGTCTTCCGGCCCGCGTCCGTGCAGCGTCTCCAAAACTTCCAGCACCTCCAAGGTGTTGCCCACGGCGTGCCCAAGCGGCCTGTCCATATCGGTGATGAGCGCCGCTGCGCGCCTGCCGGAAAGCTTCGCGATCTCCACCATTTCCTCGGCGAGCGTAATCGCGTCCTCCGTTGTCTTCATAAAGGCGCCGCTGCCCGTCTTCACGTCCAGCAAAATACGCTCTGCGCCGGAGGCGATCTTCTTGCTCATGATGCTCGAAGCGATGAGCGGCACGCTCTCCACCGTCCCGGTCACGTCGCGCAGCGCGTAAAGCTTCTTGTCCGCCGGGCACAGCTCGCCCGTCTGTCCGATCATCGCGCACCCGATCTTATTGATCTGCGCTGTAAATTCTTCCGGAGAAAGATCGATCCGCATACCGGGAATGCTCTCAAGCTTATCCGTCGTGCCGCCCGTGTGTCCAAGCCCGCGGCCGCTCATCTTGGCAATCTTCACCCCGCACGCCGCGCAAACAGGCACAATAACCATGCTCGTCTTGTCACCCACGCCGCCCGTGGAATGCTTATCTACCGTCACGCCGTGTATCGCGGAAAGGTCGGCCATGTCGCCGGAATGCGCCATCGCCAAGGTCAGCTCCGCCGTCTCCTCGTGCGTCATGCCGTTTAAATAAATCGCCATCAAAAGCGCCGAAAGCTGATAGTCCGGGATACTCCCGTCTGTGCACCCGCGCACAAAATATTCAATCTCGTCCTTTGTCAGCGTCCCGCCGTCCCGCTTTTTGCGGATAATGTCCAAAATATGCAGCACAAAAATCACCGCCTTTTTTACCGCTTCGCTTTTTCGCCCAGAACGTCTCTCGGCGAAAAGCTCTGCGGCAGCAAATCCTTTAATGTATAAACCTTTTCTTCACCGGGCTTTGCAAGAATGATCACAAACGCGTCCCCGCAAAACTCCCGCATCACCTGCCTGCACACGCCGCACGGCGCGCAGAAGTCTTCGGGCTCCTCGCCCGCCTTGCCGCCCGCGATTGCAACAGCGACGAAATCTCGCTCGCCCTTTGCAATCGCCGTGAAAAACGCCGTGCGCTCCGCACAGTTCGTCGGCGTAAACGCAGCGTTTTCAATGTTCACGCCCGTGTATATTTCACCGCTTTTCGCAAGCAGCGCCGCGCCCACCGCAAAGCCGGAGTACGGGCAGTACGCCTTTTTCCGCACATCAAGCGCCGCTTCCGAAAGCTTTTTTATGACCTCACTTGTCATGTCCGTCCACCGCCTCAGAGGCAACCGCCAGCGCTACCTCCATCATCTGCGTGAACGTCTTCTGTCTCTCTTCGCTCGAGGTCGATTCCCCCTTCAGCGGCAAGTCGGATACCGTCGTGATGGAAAGCGCCTGCTTGCCCGCGCGCGCCGCCGTCATATACAGCGCCGCCGTCTCCATTTCCACGGCCAGAACGCCCATTTTTTTCCATTCGGCGGTCTCATTTTCACAGTCGCCGTAGAAAATATCGCTCGTCACCACGTTGCCGACGCGATAACGTAAATTCTTCTCCCGCGCCGTCTGCACCGCTTTTTCAAGCAGTTCAAAGCTTGCCGTCGGCGCAAATGTGCCCGGCAAACGGTACTGGTGCGCAAAGTTCGAGTCCGTGCACGCGCCCATCGCCAATACTAAATCGCGCAGCTCCACGCCGTCCGCAATGCCGCCCGCCGTACCGATACGAATGATCGCTTCCACATCGTAGCAATGATACAGCTCGTAGCTGTATATGCCCATAGAAGGCATACCCATGCCGCTGCCCATTACGGAAACACGCTTGCCGTTATACAAGCCCGTATAGCCCAGCATTCCGCGCACCGTATTAAAGCACACGGCATTTTCCAAAAACGTCTCCGCAATAAATTTCGCCCTGAGCGGGTCGCCCGGCATCAAAACCACCTTTGCAATATCGCCCTTTTTTGCTTCGTTATGCGGTGTCACCAAATTTTCCTCCCGAATTCAAATTTCAAATCATGCAAAATGCGTTTCGCCGTCTTTATAATAAACTTCACTGCATTCCGGCGTCTCAAAAACATGCACTAAGCCCTCAAAGCTTTCCACCGTCTGGTGCTCGAAAAGCTCTTCCCGCGGCAGCCAGAACGCATCGCCTTCTTCGGAGCCGTGCAGCTCGCCCGTAAATTTATCCGCGCGGAACAAAAACACAATGTACCGCACGCCGTTATCAAGCCAGAACTGCTTCACACCGCACAGCGTCGGATTTTCAATCGTCAGCCCGGTCTCTTCACGGATTTCGCGAATGACCGATGCCGCGATGGATTCCCCCGCTTCCACGTGCCCGCCCGGGTAAACGATACCCGACCAGTTCGGGTCAAGACGGTTCTGCACGAGTACGTTGCCCTTGCCGTCCTCCACCATGCACATGTTTGTCAGCTCCACCGTTTCTTTTCTGCCCATTTTTCTCACTCCCCAAATAGCACAATGCCGCGCAGAACAAACCCTCATTTCCTGCGCGGCACCGCTATTATTAGAATTTACACAATGCCCGCTTTTGTGATGGTCTCAAGCTCCGCACGCGTCGGCAGACCCTCATTGTCACCCCGGTGCGTAATCTGTATCGAGCCGATTACCGTGCCGCGCGTCGCAGCCTCCTGCAAGGACATGCCCTCCGCCACAGCGGAGATGACGCCCGCCGCAAAGCCGTCGCCCGCGCCAACCGTGTCCACGATTCTTTTCACCGGGAATGCCGGCACCGTGCCGTGCTCGCCGCCCGTGGACCAGTACGCGCCCTTGTCGCCCAGCTTCACAATCACGCTGTCTACGCCGCGCTCGTGGTAAAACTCCGCAATGCCCTCCGGCGTGTCACGCTTTGTGAGAATTTTGCCCTCACTAAGGCCCGGCAAAACGAGGTCTGCTTCCTGTGCGAGGCTGTTCAGCGTGCGCACCATCTCTTTTTCGTCCTTCCAAAGCTGCGGGCGCAGGTTCGGGTCAAACGAAATAAACATATCCAGCGCCTTCGCGCGGCTCATCAATCGTTTCACCGCGTCCAATGCCGACTTCGACACCGCCGGAAAAATACCCGTCACGTGCAGAAAATCACATCCGTATAAGTCGAGCTTATCGATGTCATGCGTCGAGATCTGCGAAGCCGCGCTGTTCCGTCTGAAATACGCGATCTTCGGGTCGCCCGCCTCGGTTCTGCCTTTCATCATAAACCCGGTCGAAGCCGTGTCCGTCACGGTCACAAGCGCGTCGGAAACGTGGTTGCCTTTCATGCTCTTTAAAATGCGTTTGCCCACCGGGTCGTCGCCGAGGCGCGTGCAGTACAGCGCTTCATGGTCAAGGCGGGAAAGTCCCACCGCCACGTTATATTCCGCACCGGCCACAGCCGCCGAAAAGTGTGTCACATTCTCCAGCTCGCCGAGCTCCTCCGCGATGAAAAGCCCCATCGGCTCGCCGACCAGCACAATGCGCCCGCGCACCTCGTCCTCCGGCTCGTCCGCAGCTTTCTGCAGTTCAGCTTCGTCTACAAACTCCATCTTCATAGCGTTTCCCCTTTTAAACCGTCGTCTTCACCACCGTGCAGTGGCCATTAATCTTAATTTTGCCGCTGCCGGCCGGTACAAACAGGCTGTCCGCCGGCTTGAACTCCACTTCGTTCTCGCTGCCGACAACCTTGCCGCTGCCCTCCGTCACAACAAGCGACGCAAACGAATCGCCCGTCACATCAATTTCGACTTCGCCGTCCACAACATATTTCTCCGTCGTAAAGTACGGGCAGGAAGCCAGCGCGCACTTTGTGCCTCCGGGAATCTCCTCCGGCTTGCCCTGCTTGTCGGACGTGTCGCTCGGGGTCAGCTTGGAAACGTCAATGGCCTTATCAATATGCAGTTCACGCAGCTTGCCGTCCGCACCGCGGCGGCCGTAGTCGTACACGCGGTATGTCGTGTTGGAATTCTGCTGAATTTCGCAAATGAGAATTCCCGCGCCGATTGCGTGGATCGTACCGGACTGAATGAAGAACACGTCGCCCTTCTTCACGTCGGCCTTGTAGAGCACATCCGTCAGCGTGTTGTCTTCAATGCGCTTTTTGAATTCCTCTTTTGTCAGCGCACGGTTCACGCCGAAGTACAGCGAAGCACCCGGCTCGCAGTCCACAACGTACCACATCTCGGTCTTGCCGTATTCGCCCTCCACGCGCAGCGCATATTCGTCGCTCGGGTGCACCTGCACAGAAAGCGGCTGCTTCGCATCGATGAACTTGATAAGCACCGGGAACTCCTTAAATTTCGCACCGTTCACACCGAGCGCCTTCGCACCGACTTTTTCCAAATACTCGCCGAATTTCAGCCCGTCGTATTCACCGCCGTCTATCACGCTCTGGCCCGCCGGGTGCGTAGAAAGCTCCCAGCTCTCCGCAACCTTTTCATAGTCGCACTTTTTGCCGTAAACGTCGCGCAGCTTTGTGCCGCCCCACAGATAGTCCTTAAATGCCGGGGATAATTTCTCAATCTTCATATTCATTCGTTCCTTTCAAACTGTTTTATATCAAAATTTATCGTCTTGTCGATTCTTTCTCGTGCAGCGGCATATCGAGCACAAGCGGCTGCTCCGGGTCGCTGCTGCGCAGCATGTGGATGAGCTTATTCGCCGCGGCTCTGCCCATCTCCACCTTCGGGTGCACAAAAGAGGTAATCTTCACCGGCGAGTATTCCGAAATGCTCGAATCGTCAAACCCGATGACGAGAACATCCTCGGGCACGCGCACATTGTGCTTCTGTAAGAGGTCAATCACCCCATACGCAATCTGGTCGTTGTAGCACACAATGCCGTCACACCCGCGCAGGCGCTCAAACATGTAGTCGCTGTTGTCGGGGCGAAAAAGCCTGCTGCGCTCGGCCGTCGTGTACCAAACCACATTGTCGTCGCCAAGGACGCATCCGTTGTGGATAAGCCCCTCGGAAAAGCCCGCGTAGCGCCCGTGGCCCTGCATGTCGTCAGATTTAAACACGCCGCCGATACGTCTGCATCCCTTTTCAATCAAGAGGTCGACCGCCTGCAAGCCGGCCTTGCGGTCGTCCGTCACCACGTAAACGGAATCGGGTAAATCGCGGTAATAGCTGTTGAAAAACACCACCGGCACACCCATTTTTTCAAGCCTGCGGTAAAGCTCCACGTTCGGGTTCGGGAACGCCGTCTTCGTGCCCTCCACAATCACTCCGTCCACGCGGCGGGAGATGAGCGACTGCAAAATGCGCGCTTCCTCCTCCACGTGGTTGTTCGTCACATTCAGGGTCAAATCATAGCCCGCGTTCGTCAGCGTCTCCTCAATGCCGCGGATGATCGTCGGAAAAATATAGTCGGAAATATACGTCGTCACAATGGCGATGCTGTTGCCGCGCGGCGTGCGTCGGCTCTCGGAGCTGATATACGTGCCGCTGCCGCGTCTGCGTTCAATGAGCCCCTCCTGCTCGAGGACGGAAAGCGCCTGCCGCACGGTCTGGCGGCTGTACCCGAACTGATCGGAAAGCGTGTTTTCAGATTCCATGCGTTCGCCGGGCTCATATTCGCCGTTTTTGATCTTCTCCTTGATGGTATCCACCAGAAAGCGATATTTCGCAGTTTTCTTTTCTGTGTCTGCCATGTCATCGTTCCTTTCAAAAAGGATACCTGTTTGCACAGGTTCAATACAACCTTATTATAAAAAGCCGTACAACTTTTTGCAATACCTTTCGCAAAATTTGTACGGACTTATTTTCAAGATATTTTGCAAAAGCACCGGAAAGTACGAAAATTTTGAGGAAAAACGCCGCCGCACAGCCCAAAAAGCCATGCAGCGGCAAACATTCCATTTCTTCACTTTCAGCCGAGCATCGCATTGATTTCCGCAAGCACACGCTCATACGCTTCGTTCAGCTTTGCGGCTTCCTCTTCCGTGCCGTCCAGCTTCGCCGTTTCGTACTCTTCAAGCAGCTCCGCAGCATCCTGCTGCAAGCGGTCAAGCGTATCTGCGCTCACAGCGTTTTCGATCTCCGTCTCGACTTCCTGCTGTTCCGTCAAGCCCTGCGCCCAATCCGTCTTGGTGTCCGCTTCTGTCTGACGCACTGCGGTAGCATTCATGGCATCCGGGTCGGTCACGTTCGCCTCCGTTTTCGGCGGCACAGCACACGCGGTCAGCAATCCCATCAGTAAAACAAGTAAAATTACAACGGTTCTTTTCATAGCAAATTCTCCCTTCCTCATTGTACCGGAATCGCTTATATTAAAACCATCGGACTCAACTCCTTTATTTAACTAAAGTATACTGTATTCAAGTCTTTTTGTCAATAATTTTACACAGATTCATTCGTATAATCCCTGCATTTTTGTACTTTTAGTCTTTGCCTCTCATTCGTACTTTTTCCCTCTGTTCAGCATAAAAAGGCGGCATTGCCGCCTTTCGGGAGACCCCCTAATTGGGTCTCCCACGTGCAAACAGTCCACTGGGCTGTTTGCACGCAACTACACAGAAAACCGCCGTGCGGAAAAACTCCCACACGGCGGCTCTGATTTATCAAAATTTTGCCCGTCTTATTCCACGGTCAGGTCAAACTTAAACGTGAACGTCTCGTCGTCAAACTGCATCGCCTTCGCAAGGCGCGGACCGCAGCTGTTGGAGCCTACGCCGCTCATCTTGCAGTCGAAGCAGAACACATTGTCGGGGCTTTCCGTAAGCTCGTAGTTGTGCATCTTCTCCGTCATTTCCTCCTGCGTATAGTGCGAAAGGTTGAACGAGAAGTCCTCCGGACTCGTCACGGTCACAGCGCCCGCGCCGTCCGTGATCGTCACCCGCGCACAGCCGAAGTGGCTGCCGTTCTCCTGCGGCTTCACGTAGTCCTCAAAAAGGTCGTCCGCCGTCTGCGCAAAGTGACCCAGCGAAGACGCATGGTGCTTGTCGCAGTACGATTCATACGGGCCGTAGCCGTAATATTCCGCCGTGTCAAACGACTTCGGCAGGAACATTCTAAGGCCGAATCTCGGCAGGAACGGACGCTCCATGTCGCGCTTACCGTTGATCTCCGCTCTTACCTTGCCCTCGGCGTCCACCGTAAAGCGGCAGTCAAGGTGCAGGAACGGTCTGCGGTACACCGCCGCAAGGCTCAGCTTGCAATCGATCACAACAACGCCGTCTTCCTCTTTCGCGTTGCAGGCATAGACTTTTATCGCGGGTTCGTTGTAGCCGGCCTGCTCCCATTCCTTGCGCACAAACTGGTCGTTGTCCGTCGGTGCACGCCACACATTCCACGTCATCGGGCGGGTCATGATGTTCACATTGTTCTTCACCATAGACGTAAACACGCCCTCGGTCTTCGAGAACACATAACGGAAGCTGTCGCCCGTCACCGTCACGGCGCGGCTGTCCTCCTCCGCAACAACAAAGCCCTTTCTAAGCGCTTCTTCCTTGCGTGCCCCGCGGGAAACGATCAGCTGGTCAAAGCCGAGCGGGTGTCCCTTCTCAAAGAACACGCTGTCGTTCTTCTTCGCGCTGTACTGCAGAAGCACCGCCACGTCGCCCTCCGTCGGAATTGCATCCGGCAGCGTAATGACACCGCTTTCGTGCGGGGCAATCTTGATGTCGTCCATCACGCCGCAGGCCACCGTATCGCCGTCCTGCTGAATTTCCCAGGAAAGCGTCAAAAATTCTTCCGTGTTCGTAAAATCGCGGTAATTCGTCAGCTGAATTTCCCCCGTTTCGCGGTTCACAAGCGCCGCGCGCACCGGGCGAATGACGTTTTTATATTCGAGTAAACCCGTATGCGGTGTACGGTCGGGGTACACAAGGCCGTCCATGCAGAAGTTGCCGTCGTGCGGATATTCGCCAAAATCGCCGCCGTAGCGGAAAATATCGCGGTTGTCGGGCGTCGTACCGCCGTAAACGGCGTGGTCGCACCATTCCCAAACAAAGCCGCCCATAAAGCGGTCATACTTCATGATAAGCTGCTGGTACTGCTCCGCATCTCCGGGGCCGTTACCCATCGCGTGGATGTACTCGCAAAGCACCAAGGGCTTCGTGTACTTCGGGTCGACCATATATTCATCAATCCACTCCGGCGCCGAGTACATGCGGCTCTCCGTCGTCAGGGAAGACAGGTCGTTCTTGTGGCCGCGCGCATCGTAATACGTGTTCTCGTAGTGCGTCAAGCGGGACGGGTCATATTCGCGCACCCATGCGCCGGCCTTCTCAAAGCTCGGGCCCCAGCCGGTCTCATTGCCGTAAGACCACATCAGCACGCACGCGTTATTCTTGTCGCGGATGACGCTGCGCTGAATTCTGTCCATAATCGCCTTGTCGAAAATCGGGTTCAGTGCATTGTCCGCGTATTCGTCCATGCCGTAGCCGCCGGTCTGCGCCGCCGCACCGTGGCCCTCAATGTCCGCCTCGGCAATAACATAGAAGCCGTATTCGCTGCAAAGCTGTAAGAACCACGGCGCGTTCGGGTAGTGGCTTGTGCGCACTGCGTTGATGTTATGCTGCTTCATCAGGAACAGGTCGCGCTTCGCCTGCTCGCGGCTGATGGTGTAGCCCGTCACCGGGTCGCTGTCATGGCGGTTCACGCCGCGCAATTTGATTTTCACATTGTTGAAATACAGAACGCTGTCGCGGATCTCAATTTTGGAGATGCCCACCTTCTGCTCGATCACTTCATCCGCCGTGCGGAACACGATCGTGTACTGGTACGGGTCCTCGGCATTCCAAAGGTGCGGGTTTTCGAGCGCAAAGTTCGGCTCCGCGCCCGCCGTGCTTTCGAGCAGAGCGCCCTCGGCGTCATACAGCTCCGCCGTCACGTCCGGCAGCCCGATAAAGTCCATCTCCACGCGGATATCCGCATGGGAAAGGTCATCGCTCACCGTCGTCTTTACAAAGTAATCGCGGATGTGCGCCAAAGGTCTGCGGATGAGGTACACGTCACGGAAAATACCGCTCATGCGCAGCTTGTCCTGATCTTCCAGGTACGAGCCGTCACACCACTTTACAACCAGCACCGCCACGGAGTTTTCACCCTCGTTCAGTAAATCGGTGATGTCAAACTCGCTTGTCGAATGCGAAACCTGGCTGTACCCTGCAAACTGCTCGTTGATCCACAGATAGAAGCAGGAGTCCACGCCCTCAAAGTTCAAATAAATTTTCTGCGTCAGGTCTTCCGCGTTCATGTAGAAGCGGCGCAGATAAAGGCCGCAGGGGTTCTCGTCCGGCACATACGGCGGGTCATACGGGAACGGATAGCGCACGTTCGTGTACTGGTGGCGGTCATAGCCCGCGTTCTGCCAGCAAGACGGCACCTCTATCTCGTCCATATCCTCCTCGTCAAAGCAAATCTCACCCTCGGAGCCCTCCGGGAACACGTCTAAAAACGAGTCAAAATACCGAAACGACCATGTGCCGTTCAAAAGACACACTCTTGTGGATTCTTCCCCGTCCTCCGGTGCCTTCGGCAAGAAGTAGCTGCGGTTCTGGCAGGTACCCACGTGCAGCACGTCCGGATTTTCGTGCATTTTCTGAAATTCCATTTTCAATACCGTTCCTTTCCTGCGTGAAACCGTTTTCCACGCGTGTGTTGAAACACTCCAAAATTCAGTTGAAGCGATTTAGAACCTATGCTATAATGAGCGTACACAGACGGGGATTTTTCCGCATCCCCTCTACTACAAGATTACATGAAAAAAAGGTGCGGGTCAAGCCCGTAACCAAATAAATTTTGAGAAAGGAACAAAAACCATGACGATACAAATTCTGCTCGCCGCCCTGTTCCTTGCGGCAGTGCTGTGGCTCGGCTTTCGTGCCGCACCGGAAACGGAGGGCGCCCCCATCCGCCGCGCCCGTATAAAGGAAGCTACGGTCTTCGGCCTGCCCCCTGTGCCCGTCTTCTGCGCCGTGCTCGCTTTGGGGCTTATCCTGCGCTTTATTCTGGGCTACAACATCAACGGGTTCGAGGCCGACATTGAAGTAGGTCTCATCTCCCTCGGAAAGCTTTTCCGAACCATCGCATTTCTTTCCGTTCAGGACAATGTTTTTCTTACGCATCATCTT
>OGOH01000859.1_pt1 | contig 23253 bp, 20 predicted proteins | sample 1552571 | NCBI WGS metagenome assembly OGOH01 (sample SAMEA2580170, study PRJEB22360) | human gut metagenome | biome: human gut; feature: human-associated habitat; material: faeces | place: Denmark | collected 2008/2010
AATACCTTATGTTTTATCTGGTGTCTATCAGGAACCGTCAGACATGATAATTATTATGGATAACATCTGATGAAGGAAGAATCCCTTCTTTTGTTATCTGATTTACAGAAACTTATTAACCAAGTAGTCTTGATTGACTACACCATTATTATACTAGGAGGTTATAATATGAAAAAAAGTACAAAAAATCTGCTTTTTCTCACATCTGCAGTGATTGCCGGAATGCATATATACAACAGAGTTGTAGACTCTAATGCCGAAAGGAAAAATGCACTCAAAGTAGACAATGGCCACTACTACAAATGGAAAGAAGGAAATATCTTTTATACAAAAACCGGCACCGGTGAGCCAATACTTTTAATACACGACACCGACTCCGGAGCATCCGGTGAAGAATGGGCAAAGGTAGCTAAAAAGCTTGCAAAGAACAATACCGTATACACTATTGATTTGCTTGGATGTGGCCGCTCGGACAAGCCTTCCATCCAATATACAAGCTACATGTATGTACAGATTATCACAGCCTTTGTAAATGACGTAATCGGAAAGCCTGTTAACGTAGCTGCAACCAATCTTTCAACAGCTCCTGTAATCATGGCAAATGCTCTGTCAAAGGATTTATTTAATAAAATCATACTTATAAACCCTGTATCATTGCAACAGCTTAAATGCATACCTGACAAGAGCACCAAATTTAAGCAGAACATAATTAATCTGCCAATCATAGGTACATTTATATACAATAAGCTTATGAGCCCTATCAAGGTAGATTTACTCTTCAGAAATAAATTTATTTCAAGAGGCCAGCTCATATCAGATAATATGAAGGATGCATACTATGAGTCCGCACATAAAGGGCAAAGCCGCGGCAAATATCTTTACTCAAGCATTTTATCAAACTACATTAATACTAATATTGCGCCCGCTCTCAAGAACCTGGACAAGGATGTATCAATTATAGCTTCAACAGGAATAAAAAATAATATGGATGTTATCAACAATTACCATAAGCTAAACAGTAAATGCGACATCATCCATATTGCAAATGCAAAGCTTTATCCTCAGTTAGAGTTACCGGAGAAGACAGCTTCAATTATTAAAAAAATTGTTACTAACTAATTCTATACTTTAATCTAAAATAAAGCACCGCCTATAACTATTCTATAACAATTATAACGGTTTCTTAGAAGGCAGTCCGGCTTTTCTCGGATACTTATTGCTCGTATTCATAACCTTATCAATTATGACAAACGAGCGATGATTATCCGAGTAGCCAAACTGCTCTATTTTATTCAGCTTTCCTCCCAACAGATAAATAGCCGACTTTGCATCTGCCACCTCGCTCTCGCACTCACCTGATTTATATGACACAAAGCAGCCTCCCATTTTCACAAACGGCAGACAGTATTCTGAAAGAGTAGACAGATTTGCGACTGCTCTCGATACACAAATATCATAAGCTGCCCTGTGTTCCTTATCCCTGGCAAAATCCTCTGCCCTGCCATGAACAGCTTCAATATCCTTAAGTTCAAGCGCTTCAATAACTTCATTTAAAAATCCCACTCTCTTATTAAGTGAATCTAATAAAGTAATCTTAAGCTGAGGAAAAGCTATCTTAAGAGGAATACCGGGAAATCCAGCACCGGTTCCGACATCAATGATACTTTTTTCCGCGTTTAAATCTAATGTGTGGCACAAAAACAAGCTATCGAGGAAGTGTTTCTCTATTACCTCGTCGAAATCAGTGATGGCAGTAAGGTTCATAACCTTGTTTTTTTCGATAAGCATGTCATAATATAGCTCAAATTGCTCTAATTGTGAATTATTTAATGTACATTTAATTTTTGATAATTCATCAGTGAAATGTGTGAAATCATATTTCATATTTTATTCTCCATTTTTATTGCTCAGCGCATGTATTATCCGGGTTTAACCTAGAAAATAAATCAGGATTTGAGTATTTTAGTTGCTCCAGAAATACAAGTAAAACCGATATATCAGCAGGTGTGACACCTGAAATTCTGGATGCCTGACCTATACTAAGCGGCTGAAATTCATTCAACTTCTGCTGTGCTTCAATTCTCAGACCCGAAATAGTATTATAATCAAAATCAGTAGGTAACAGTTTTTTCTCAAGCTTCTTAAAATGAGAGACCTGCTTGATCTGTCTTGAAATATACCCTGCATACTTAATAAGAATATTAATCTGTTCTCTTGTGTCATCAGATAGCTTAGGTCTGTCGGGATCTATCGGAGCGAGCTTGTCATAATCCAGCTCAGGTCTTCTGATAAGCTCCTCAAGTGTGGTTCCGTTGCTTAGCTCTATACTGTTGTATTTCTTCAGAATTTCCTGTACATCAGCCCTTGCACCGATATTTACATGCGACACTCTCTCTATTTCTTTATCAATAAGCTCTTTCTTTTTACATACATAGTCATATCTTTCCTTTGAAATCAGACCAACCTCGTATCCCTTCTCGGTGAGACGCAAATCTGCATTGTCCTGTCTTAAAAGGAGTCTATATTCCGCTCTTGAAGTCATCATGCGGTAAGGTTCTCTATTTTTCTTAGTGACCAGATCATCTATCAACACACCTATGTACGCTTCTGACCTGTCAAGTATCAATGGCTTTTTGCCAAGTATCTTCATGGCTGCATTGATGCCGGCGATAAGTCCCTGACAGGCTGCCTCCTCATATCCGGACGAACCGTTGAACTGTCCACCACTGAACAGACCATGTATTTTCTTAAACTCGAGCGATGCATATAGCTGGTTTGCATTGATACAGTCGTACTCTATGGCATAAGCATCTCTTACTATCTTTACGTTTTCAAGTCCCGGAAGGGTGCGGTACATCTCATACTGTACATCCTCAGGCATAGAAGAAGACATACCTCCGACATACATCTCGTTTGTATTAAGACCCTCCGGCTCAATAAATATCTGATGTCTTTCCTTTTCAGCAAACTTAACCACTTTATCCTCTATTGAAGGACAATACCTAGGACCTGTTCCCTCTATGATGCCTGCATAAATCGGTGAACGGTCTAGATTGTTTCTTATAATCTCATGGGTCTTACTATTCGTATATGTAAGCCAGCATGAAACCTGATCAATCTGCACACTTTCAGGATCAGTTGTGAATGAAAACGGCACTACCCTATCGTCACCGAACTGCTCCTCCATCTTCGAAAAATCAAGACTTCTCTTATCTACACGCGCCGGAGTTCCGGTTTTGAATCTGCGCATCTCAATTCCGTGATCTATAAGCGACTGAGTCAGATGGTTGGCTGCCAGAAGTCCATTCGGACCTGTATGAGTGATCATCTCGCCGGTTAAGCATCTGGCTCTTAAATATGTACCGGTACACAACACAATCGCCTTACAATGATATAAAGCTCCCGAAGTAGTTTTTGCACCGACTATATTATTATTCTCATCGGTAACAATCTCAGAAACCTCACCCTGCCTGATGGTCAGATGGTCGGTATTCTGAAGGGTTTTTCTCATTTGCATACTATATTCCGCTTTATCCGCCTGCGCGCGGAGAGAATGAACAGCCGGTCCCTTTGATTTATTTAGCATCTTTGACTGGATAAAGGTCTTGTCAATGTTTTTTCCCATCTCGCCGCCAAGTGCATCAATCTCCCTGACGAGATGCCCCTTAGAGCTTCCACCGATATTCGGATTACATGGCATGAGCGCTATACTGTCCACGCTTACCGTGAAAACAATAGTCTCAAGTCCAAGCCTGGCACACGCAAGTGCTGCCTCACAGCCCGCATGTCCTGCACCAACTATAACAACATCATAATTTTCTTCAACAAACTTACTGCACATAACTGCCTACTTTCCCATACAAAATTTACTGAATATCTCATCCATCAGATCATCCTCAACCGATTCTCCTATTATGAGTCCAAGTGACTCATACGCACTCATCAAATCAATCGAATAAAAATCCTCCGGCATATCATCATCAATACTGTTCATAACAAGCTTAAGACTTTCCTTAGCATCTGACAATAGTTTTTTATGCCTGATATTTGTGATATAAATCTCATCATTGAATGAGACCTGTCCATCAAAAAACATTTCCTTTATTGTATCAGAAAGCTCATCTATTCCCGAGCTTTCCTTTGCAGAAACCGAGATAACAGTTTTATCCACAAGCTTTTTTATATCATCTGCAGACACCTTTGAAGCCAGATCCGACTTATTTAGTAAAATGACAGCCTTTTTATCTTTAATAAAATTGATAATATCATAATCATTATCATCAAGTGCAACGGACGAATCAACTACATATATGATTAAATCAGCTCCATTGGCATGCTCCATAGCCTTTTTCACACCAATTTTTTCAACAACATCCTCAGTGCTTCTGATGCCTGCAGTATCAACGAGATTTAAGGTAATTCCACCAATATTAATCTGCTCCTCAAGCACATCTCTCGTGGTTCCGGCTATATCCGTGACAATTGCCCTGTCACTTCCGACAAGCACATTTAAAAGCGATGACTTTCCGGCATTTGGCTTTCCAATGATTACTGTGTTTATTCCTTCCTTCAGAATCCTTCCATTATCTGAGGTTTTTAACAGACCATCTATCTCCACATACTCGTTATCCACAATTACACGCAGTTTTTGTGGATAACCATCCAGAGAAATGTGTTCAGGGTCGTCAAGTGCCGACTCAATAAATGCAATCTCATGCAAAAGCTGCTCTCTTATCTGCCTGATGCTTCCGAGCACGGCTCCGCCTAGCTGGCTTAAAGAGCTTTTGAGTGCAAAATCATTTTTTGAATTTATTACATCTATAACAGATTCTGCCTGGGATAAATCAATCCTGCCGTTTAAAAATGCCCTTTTAGTAAACTCTCCGGGCTCTGCCGGTCTTGCTCCGTTTTTGATTACTGCTTCAAGCACTCTCTTCATCACATACACACCACCGTGGCAGTCTATCTCCACAGTGTCCTCCCTAGTGTATGTATTTGGAGCTTTCATCAAAAGCACCATAACCTCATCTATTTTCTCATCGCCGTCATATATAAAACCATAATGAATGGTATGTGACTGACAGGCGCTTATTTTCTTTTTATTATTCTTGCTTTTATAAATCCTGTCTATTACCGAAAGTGCATCATCTCCGCTTATCCTGATAATTCCGATTCCTGACGGAGACATAGCTGTGGCAATAGCCGCTATTGTATCATTTTGCATATGAAATTCCTCAAAAATTCTAAGATAATATATATTCAAAAAGGATACCTGAAACCAGATACCCTTTTAATGATTTATATCTATTATTTCTTAAGTGTCACAACAACATGTCTGTAAGGCTCATCACCCTCGCTGTGTGTTTCAACAAATCTATCATTCTGAAGTGCAGAATGAATCACTCTTCTCTCAAAAGGATTCATCGGCTCAAGAGAAACAGGTCTCTTTGTACGCTTAACCTTGAATGAAATATTCTTGGCAAGATTCTCAAGTGTCTCTCTTCTTCTCTTTCTGTAATCCTCAGTATCAATCTTTACTCTGTAGTAATTCTCAGACTGCTTATTGATAGCAAGATTTGTAAGGTACTGGAGTGAATCGAGAGTCTGACCTCTCTTGCCGATTAAAACGCCCATCTCAGGTCCGTTAAGCTCAACATCAACATTTCTGTTGTCCTCATCCACTTTGATATCAATAGTAACCTCAAGCTTCATTGCCTTAAATACACTATCAAGGAATTCGCGAATCTCATCCTCAACACTTGCCTCGGCCTTTTTAACCTTGATGACAGCATCACGGCTGCCAATTCCAAGGAAACCATTGCTTCCCTTATCAATTATCTCATACTCGAGCTTATCGCTTGTTGTTCCAAGTTTAATAGATGCTTCTGTCAAAGCATCGTCAATTGTTTTTGCAGATACTTCAATGTATTCCACTATTTTCTCCCCCTATTTGCGTGAATTGCGTTCATTAAACTCTTTAACCATATTAGCCTTTGAAGCAAGTGAGCCTGCCTTTGCATTAGCCTTGTACTCAGCGGCCTTTGCCAGCTTCTCCTCTGTGCCTGCTGATACAGATACGTTTGCCTTATTGTCAATTGACTTTGTCTTAATCTGAGCTGCCTTCTTTATATAATCCTCAGACAGTCCCATTTTTTCTCTCTTCTTCTTTGCCTTTTCCTCGTTCTTTGCCATAACAGCCTCAAGATCAAGATTCTCTATATGTCTGTTGACGAAGAACTGCTGGATACCTCTTACAAGTGCAGAGCAGATCCAGTAAATACCAAGACCTACAGGAACTGTGAAGCAGATAAACAATGACATAAGCGGCATCATGAGATTCATCATCTTCATCTGATTTGCCACCTGATCATTGCCGTTTGTAGCCTGTGGCATGAGCTTGATATTAAGCATCTGTGTCAGATATGACAGTACAGGAATAAGCAGTGCAAGTATTACAAAAAGTAACCACTTATCAGGCTTGTCCGTAAAGTTGCTTTTTATGATATACCAAGGTGTATCTGAGATATTCAGTCCCAAAAAGTAGTTGAAATGAAGTAACGCATCGTGCGTCTTCTCAACTGCGCTCTGGATACCATCAAAAAACTTACCGTCCATAAGAGCATCCCAGCCCTTTGAAGGAAGCTTATAAAGGATATCAATGATATAATTGCTTAAAGTATCACCACTTGCATCGGCAAGCTTTGAAGCCGCATTTGAAGCGTTAAGACCGCTTGATGTAACAACATTATACTTTTCCATCAGACTGACAAGTGTATTCTGATATCCGCTTGTCTGCTGAATTGAATCAACAAGCCCTGTAAAAGAGCCCTTAACTCCGCTCAGATAAGCAGGAATATTGTAGAACACACGGTACAGTGCAAACAGAATAGGCATCTGTATAAGCATCTGCACACAGCTTCCCATCGGAGAAATACCGTACTTCTGGTATAAAAGCTGTGTCTCCTCCTGCATGGCCATCATTGAAGCCTGGTCCTTTTTATTTTTATATTTAGCCTGGATAGCCTGCATCTCAGGCTGCATTTTCTGTGATAGCTTAGAAAACTTCTGCTGCTTAATAGTCAGTGGCAACAGACACATGTAGATTATAATCGTAATAATTACAATACTTAGTACAACGCTCTCAACTCTTCCACCTGTAATATTAGATATACCACTGTATATCCAATCCATCAGGATACCGAGAAGCTTGGCAATTGGTCCAAGAATAGAGCCTGGATATGCGGTTAATAAAATGTCCGACATAAAAACCTCCATTGCTGCTATGGAACCGGATCATACCCACCCTTTGAAAAAGGATTACATCTCAATATCCTCCATGCCGCAAGCAGACCACCCTTTATGGCACCGTACTTTTGCACAGCCTGCAAACCATACTCCGAACAGGTCGGACAATATGGGCATTTCGTTGATTTCATCGGGGAAATATACTTCCTATAAAATTTAATCAAAAATATTAAGATACTTTTCAAAACGATTCCATCTTCTTTTTCATTATTCAAATATTTTGTTTCTTAATAATCCTGTGAAGACCTCCAAGATGTAAAACAGCACTTTCTATTTCCTTATAACCCACATGCCGCGCTGCAACTCTTGCGATGACTACGATGTCCAAACCACTATCGAACATGTCCTCATGTAGTCTGTAGCTCTCTCTTACGAGACGAGTAATATGATGTCTAATAACACTATTTCCAACTTTTTTGCTAACTGATATACCTATACGATTATTTTCTGTGTTATTTTTCAGAACATACATAACGAGGTATCTGTTAGCAAACGATACACCGTTATTATATACATTCTGAAAATCCTTGTTTTTTTTCAACGAATCTGAAAATTTCATTTGAAGCTGTCCTTCTAAAAACAATCAAAAATGAAGAAAAGACCACAAAAATTGTGGCCTATGCTGATAATTTTTTTCTTCCTTTTAATCTTCTGGCTGCGATTACTTTTCTTCCGCCAGCAGTTTTCATTCTCTGTCTGAATCCATGAACTTTTGCTCTCTGTCTCTTCTTAGGTTGGAATGTCATCTTCATATATATCCACCTCCTTTACGTTAAAAAACATCGGTATAATTATAACAAAAATTACTGTTGTGTCAAGGATTTTCTCAATTTTCTTTAAATTTCTACATATATTTTTTTATCGGTTTACATTCCACAATAAAAATGTGGAAAACGAGTTTCTTCTATATATATAATAATTCTTGATAACCGTCTACATTTTGATATAAACCTCCTATTGCGACCAACATATTGTGGAAAGTTATCAAGATATCAAAAAGTTATCCACAATATGTGAATAACATGTTGGTAACTTTGTATAATTGTGGTTGAAAAATGTGAATAAAGTATTTTTGTAAATCTTTTTACATTGCCTAAATGCCAAAAATAGTGTACTATATAGTATGTATGGGATTGTGGAGAACATTCCCATAATATACTCTTTATATGTTAAATAATGGAGAACTTTGATGGATAAAGTAATGGAAAAGTGGAATGAAATACTACAGATGGTCAAGGAAGAGCATGGTCTGACAGACGTTTCCTTTAATACGTGGATAAAACCGCTTGAGGTGTTCGCCATAGACGGCAATACACTGTATATTCTCGTTCCGTCTGAGCAGATGGGGCTCAGCTATATCAACAAAAAATATTATCTTCCTCTTAAGGTAGCTATAGGTGAGGTGACAGGTATCGAGTATGATATCCAGTTTATTTTACCGGATCAGGCACAGAGCCTTAAGTTTAAAAACAACGATACCCCTCAGCTTGAGCCACAGACTCCTGTAAAGGGGGATCACTCAAACTTAAACCCTAACTATACATTTGACACCTTTGTCGTAGGTAATAATAACAGGTTTGCCCATTCTGCTTCTCTTGCAGTGGCAGAAAGCCCGGGTGAAGCATACAATCCGCTATATATATATGGTGGTCCGGGACTTGGCAAGACTCATCTTATGCATTCAATAGGTCATTTCATCATTGACCAGAATCCTGATACCAAGGTGCTTTACGTTACTTCTGAAGAGTTTACCAACGAGGTTATCGAATCTATCCGTAACGGTAATTCTTCCGCCATGACAAAGTTTCGTGACAAATACAGGACTGTAGATGTGCTCATGATTGATGATATCCAGTTCATCATAGGAAAGGAAAGTACTCAGGAGGAGTTTTTCCACACCTTCAACACACTGCAGACACAGGGCAAGCAGATTATCCTTACCTCTGATAAGCCGCCTAAGGAGATGGAGACTCTCGAGGAGCGCATCCGCTCACGTTTCGAGTGGGGACTGATGGCTGATATCGGTACTCCTGACTATGAGACGAGGATGGCTATCCTCCGTAAGAAAGCTGAAACTGACAATTTTGATATAGATGATGATATCTTAAACTACATTGCTTCAAACATCAGCTCCAACATACGTGAGCTTGAGGGAGCCTTAAACAAGCTTTTAGCCTTCCACAATCTCGAGCATACTCACATCACTATGGAAATCGCTGAGAGAGAGCTTTCCAATATCATCACGCCGGACAAGCCAAGGGAAATCACTGCACAGCTCATCATCGAGGTCGTTTCAGAGCATTTCCACATCTCTGTAGACCAGATGATTTCAAAGACCAGAAGCAGCGAGATTGCACGTCCAAGACAGATTGCCATGTACCTCTGCAAGACCATGACCTCTGATTCACTTGATGTAATCGGCCAGCTTTTGGGCGGCAGAGACCACTCTACTATTATCCACGGCATCAAGAAGGTCACCAAGGATTACGAGGAGAATGACAGTACACGTACTCTCATAGAAACTATCAAGAAAAAGATTAATCCAAATTAGTTTCTACCTATTTATATATGTGCTCATTTGCATGTTAATAATTTGGTTATAACCTTGCTTTTATTTCCACATGAGTATGTTAATGACAGGTTGAAGGAAAGTGAATAAAAAGTTATCAATTTTTATCATTTTTACTTCAACAGGCTTTTAATCAAGTTATCAAGCCGCTTAAAGCTTGTCTTTAAAGGCTTTGAAGGGGTTTTAAACTTTTTAACAGCCCCTAAGAAGAAGATTACGAATATCTTTTAAATATTTATATATACGCGCAGGAAGGAGTTTTTCTAAATGAAACTTATTTGTTCAAAAGCAAATTTACTGAAAGGTGTTAATATCGTATCGAAGGCAGTACCTACACGTACTACAATGGCAATTCTCGAGTGTATACTGATTGATGCATCTGCAAACGAGATTAAGCTTATGGCTAACGATATGGAGCTTGGAATCGAAACAATAATAGACGGAACTATCGAAGAAAGAGGAATTATCGCTCTTGATGCCAAGATTTTTTCAGAAATAGTGAGAAAGCTTCCTGACAATGACGTAACAATTGAGACAGATGCTTCCTTCAAGACCGTCATATCATGTGAAAAGGCCAAGTTCAATATCATCGGAAAATCAGGTGATGATTTTTCTTACATACCATATGTTGAGAGAAATGAGTCTATTGTCCTTTCACAATTTACCCTTAAAGAGGTTATCAGACAGACAATTTTCTCAATTGCTGATAATGACAACAATAAGCTGATGACAGGTGAGCTTTTTGAGATTGAGGAGAATAAGCTTCGAGTTGTTTCTCTTGACGGACACAGAATATCTATCAGATATATCGAGATGAAAAATCACTATGACAGCAAGAAGGTTGTTGTTCCCGGCAAGACTCTGCAGGAAATAAGCAAGATTATCCCGGGTTCAGCGGATGAGGATGTTGTTATCTATATCACTAACAATCATATTGTTTTTGAATTTGAAAATACTACTGTTGTTTCACGTCTTATCGAGGGTGAGTATTTCAAGATTGACCAGATGCTTTCATCTGACTACGACACTAAGGTTCGCATCAATAAGCGTGAGCTTCTTGACTGTATAGACCGTGCTACTCTTCTTGTCAAGGAGGGAGATAAGAAGCCTATTATCATGAATATCACAGATGGCAATATGGAGCTTCGCATCAATTCATTTATCGGTTCCATGAATGAGGACATCGATATAGACAAAGACGGAAAAGATATTATGATAGGCTTTAATCCTAAGTTCTTCATAGATGCACTTCGTGTTATCGATGAGGAGGAGGTTAATTTATACATGGTCAATCCAAAGGCACCATGCTTCATTAAGGATGATGAGGGCAAGTTTATTTACCTCATTCTTCCGGTAAATTTTAATACAGCAGCAAACTAGGAGATTTTATGAAACAGATTTCTATAAGAGAACAGGATGAGTTCATTAAGCTGGGACAGGCTCTTAAAAAGGCCAACCTTGTGAGCTCGGGAGTTGAGGCAAAAATTGTTATTCAGGATGGTCAGGTGACTGTAAACGGTGAGACTGAGCTTCAGAGAGGAAAAAAGCTTCACGACGGAGATGTTTTCTCATATGACGGCGAAACAGTTAAGGTTGTTAAATAATGATTATTAAGTCAATCCAACTGAGTAATTTCAGAAATTACGAAAAACTGGATATCAGCTTTGACAGTGAAACCAACATAATCTACGGCGATAATGCCCAGGGCAAGACAAATATACTTGAGGCTGCATATTTAAGCGGCACTACAAAGTCCCATAAGGGAAGCAAGGACAAGGAAATGATCCGGTTTGGCGAGGATGAGGCACATATCAGGACAATTGTCGAAAAAAATGACAAGGAATACCGGATTGACATGCATCTGCGAAAAAATGGTGCAAAGGGTGTGGCCATCAATAAAATGCCGATCAAAAAAGCGAGTGAGCTGTTTGGTATTCTGAATATTGTGTTTTTCTCTCCTGAGGATCTCAATATTATCAAAAACGGTCCTGCCGAGAGACGCAGATTTATAGATTTGGAGCTTTGCCAGCTTGACAAAATATATCTGTCTAACCTGAGTAAGTATAATAAGACATTGGTTCAGCGAAACAGACTGTTAAAGGATATAGCTTACAGACCTGATTTGATTGATACACTTCAGGTGTGGGATATGCAGCTTCTTGAGTATGGAAGACACGTTATAAAAAAGCGGCGCGAGTTTGTTAATGAGCTAAATGAGATAATACAGGATATTCACAGCAATATTTCGGGAGGCAGGGAGAAGCTTATACTCAAATATGAGCCGAGCATTGATGATATTTTTTTCGAGGACGAGCTGCTTAAGGCAAGAAGCAGGGATTTGAAGCTATGCCAGACAACTGTCGGACCGCACAGGGACGATATGCTTTTTTCGGTGGACGGTGTGGATATCAGAAAATACGGCTCGCAGGGGCAGCAGAGGACGTCTGCTCTCTCACTCAAGCTTTCTGAGATTAGTCTTGTAAAGAAAAATATAAACAGCACTCCCGTGCTTTTACTGGATGATGTGCTTTCAGAGCTGGATGGCAACAGGCAGAATTATCTGCTCAACAGCTTAAGTGATACACAGACTATTATCACTTGTACGGGACTTGATGAATTTGTAAAAAATAGATTTCAGGTGGACAAGGTCTTTCATGTCGTGAAGGGCCAGGTGGAGGTTATTGATGAGTAAAGAAATACAGCAGAACAATCAGGAATACGGAGCTGACCAGATTCAGATACTTGAGGGTCTTGAGGCGGTCAGAAAAAGACCGGGTATGTATATCGGCAGTACGTCTTCGAGAGGACTTCATCATCTGGTTTACGAGATAGTGGACAATGCAGTTGATGAGGCCTTAGCCGGTTATTGTAAAAATATTGAGGTTACAATCGAGGAAGACAATTCCATAACAGTACAGGATGATGGACGAGGAATCCCGGTCGGAACCAATCATAAAGCAAAAAAATCAGCACTTGAAGTCGTTTTTACAGTGCTTCACGCAGGTGGTAAATTCGGCGGTGGAGGCTATAAAGTATCAGGCGGTCTGCACGGAGTTGGTGCATCTGTAGTAAATGCTCTTTCCACATGGCTGACAGTTGAGGTCTACAAGGACGGAAATATTTACAGACAAAGCTACAAGCGTGGCAAAACAGACGATACAGTAAAGATTGTTGGACAGTGTGACGAGTCGCTTCACGGTACAAAGGTGCATTTTCTGCCGGATCCGGAAATTTTTGAGGAGACAGTGTATGACTACGATACCTTAAAGCAGCGTCTCAGAGAGACAGCCTTCCTCACAAAAGGACTTAAGATTACTTTAAAGGATGTGCGTGAGAACAGCCATCACAATCATGTATTCCACTATGAGGGCGGAATCAAGGAATTTGTAGAGTATCTTAACCGTGGCAAGGAGGCTCTCTATGATGAGGTAATCTACTGCGAGGGAACACAAAACGGTGTTTATGTAGAGGTTGCATTGCAGCATAATGATTCGTTTAATGATTCAACCTTCAGCTTTGTAAACAATGTAATCACACCTGAGGGAGGTACTCATCTCGCAGGCTTTAGAAATGCCCTGACAAAGACCTTCAATGCCTATGCGCGTGAGAAAAAGATACTTAAGGATTCAGATCCGGCCCTGACAGGTGATGATATCCGTGAGGGACTTACCGCAATCATCAGTATCAAGATTGAGGAGCCTCAGTTCGAGGGACAGACAAAGCAGAAGCTTGGAAACAGTGAGGCCAGAGGGGCTGTAGATGCAGTTGTATCGGAAAAACTCACATATTTCCTCGAGCAGAATCCTGATGTAGCCAAAAATATCTGTGAGAAATCACTTTTAGCACAGAGAGCCAGAGAGGCCGCAAGAAAAGCAAGAGACCTGACCAGAAGAAAGACCTCTCTCGATGGAGGGACTCTGCCGGGCAAGCTGGCTGACTGCTCAGACAAGGATCCTAAAAACTGTGAAATTTTCATAGTCGAGGGAGATTCAGCCGGCGGTTCTGCAAAGACAGCAAGGAGCCGTGCTACACAGGCAATTTTACCTCTGCGAGGCAAGATACTGAATGTTGAAAAGGCAAGACTTGACCGTATATATGACAATGCAGAAATCAGAGCCATGATTACAGCATTCGGAACAGGAATCCATGAGGATTTTGATATAACAAAGCTGCGTTATGACAAGATAATCATCATGACAGATGCCGATGTAGACGGTGCTCACATCGCTACTCTCATGCTCACCTTCCTCTACAGATTCATGCCTGATCTGATCAAGGAGGGACATGTATACCTGGCTACACCGCCACTTTACAAGGTGGAGAAAAACAAGGGGGTATGGTATGCCTACGATGATGACGAGCTCAAGCAGATTTTAAATGACATAGGCCGTGACAATAATAACAAGATCCAGCGATACAAGGGACTTGGCGAGATGGATGCTGATCAGCTCTGGGAGACAACAATGGATCCTGACCACAGAATTTTGAAACAGGTCATGATAGACGGAGAAAATTCATCTGAGCTTGATGTGACATTTACCACACTGATGGGTGATAAGGTAGAGCCAAGAAAAGAATTTATTGAAGCTAATGCCAAGTATGTAACAAATCTTGACATCTAGCAGGGAGGAGTAATTTAAGTGGACGACAAAATTTTTGACCAGATACAGCAGGTCGATTTGAAAAAAACAATGGAGAGCTCCTACATAGATTACGCGATGAGCGTTATTGCAAGCCGTGCCCTCCCTGATGTCAGGGACGGACTAAAGCCTGTTCAGAGGCGAGTACTCTACTCTATGGTCGAGCTCGGAAATACACCTGACAAGCCACATAGAAAATGTGCGCGTATTGTCGGTGATACAATGGGTAAATACCACCCACACGGAGACAGCTCAATCTATGGAGCACTCGTAAATATGGCACAGGACTGGTCTATGAGATACACACTCGTGGACGGTCATGGAAACTTTGGATCAGTCGATGGAGACGGAGCCGCTGCCATGCGATACACAGAGGCAAGACTCTCAAAGATTTCTCTTGAATTAATCAAGGATATAGGCAAAAATACAGTAGATTTTGAGCCAAACTTTGATGAGACAGAAAAAGAGCCGACAGTGCTCCCATCAAGATATCCGAACCTTTTAGTAAACGGAACCACAGGAATCGCGGTAGGTATGGCAACCAATATCCCACCTCACAATCTGCGTGAAGTGGTAAATGCCGTAGTGCGCCTTATCGACAACGATATCGAGGACAAAGAAACCACAATTGATGAGCTTATCGATGTGGTAAAGGGACCGGATTTCCCTACAGGCGGCATAATTCTTGGAACAAGTGGTATCAAAGAGGCTTACAGAACAGGCCGCGGCAAAATAAGAGTCCGTGCTGTCACCAATATCGAGCCGATGGAAAACGGCAAAAACAGAATTGTAGTGACAGAGCTGCCATACAACGTAAACAAAGCTCGTCTTATTGAGAAAATAGCTGAGCTTCATAAGGACAAAAAGATAGATGGAATAACAGACCTCCGCGACGAGACAAGCCGTGAGGGAATGAGAATCGTGGTAGAGCTCCGCCGTGATGTGAACCCGAGTGTAGTTTTAAATCTGCTTTTCAAGCATACACAGCTCCAGGATACGTTTGGAGTGATAAACCTTGCACTCGTAAACGGAGAGCCAAAGGTATTAAATCTATACGATCTGCTCAACTACTATCTCATCCACCAGAAGGATGTAGTGACCAGACGTACAAAGTTTGATCTCGACAAGGCAGAGGCCAGGGCACATATTGTAGAGGGTCTCATTATTGCCCAGGACAACATAGACGAGGTAATAAGTATTATCCGCTCAAGCCAGACCACACAGCAGGCAAAGACCAGATTGATGGAGAGATTTGGTCTGACCGATGAGCAGTCACAGGCAATTGTCGATATGCGTCTTAAGGCTCTTACAGGACTGGAAAGAGAAAAGCTCGAGGCTGAGTATAAGGAGCTCATGGCTCAGATTGCGCAGTTAAAGGCAATTCTTGCCGATGAGAAAAAGCTTCTTGGAGTAATCAGGGAGGAAATTATCGCAATTGCAGATAAATATGGCGACGACAGAAAGACAGAAATAGGCTATGACGAGTATGATATGTCGATGGAGGATCTCATTCCTGAGACAAATACAGTCATAACAATGACAAAGGTAGGCTACATAAAGCGCATGAGCACTGACAATTTCAAGGCTCAGCACCGCGGTGGCAAGGGAATAAAGGGAATGGAGACAATCGAGGATGATTATATCGTCGAGATGCTCATGACCACATCACATCACTACCTGATGTTTTTCACAAATACAGGAAGAGTATACAGAATCAAGGCATATGAGATACCGGAGGCTAGCCGCACATCAAGAGGCACAGCCATCATCAATCTCATACCTCTTCAGCCTGACGAGAAAATAACAGCCATGATTCCAATCAAAGAATACGAGGATGACAAGTATCTGTTCATGGCTACAAGAAACGGAATAGTCAAGAAAACACCGATAAAGGATTATGAGAATATCCGAAAGAACGGACTTGCAGCAATCAATCTGCGCGAGGACGACAAACTCATAGAGGTCAAGGTCACAGACAATTCAGAGGATATTTTGCTCTTCACCAAATTCGGACAGTGTATCAGATTCAAGGAGACAGATGTGCGCTCAACAGGCCGTACAACCATGGGTGTAATCGGAATGAATCTTGCACCAAATGATGTAATAATCGCAATGCAGACCGCATCAATGGGTGAGGCAGTGCTTTTGGTATCATCAAACGGACTTGGAAAACGTACACGAATTGACGAATTTACCACACAAAACCGTGGCGGTAAGGGAGTAAAATGCTACAAGATTACAGAAAAATCAGGCAATCTCGTAGGAGTTAAATCAGTTGAAAACGATGACGAGCTCATGCTCATCACAACAGAGGGCATTATCATCAGAATCCAGGTAAGCGATGTAACAGTGCTTGGACGAATCACAACAGGTGTCAAGCTCATCAACCTGAAAGAAGGAGTCAGCGTAGCCAGCATCGCAAAGGTAGTAGAGGATAAGACTCTCATGCCACCTGAGGAAGCTAAGGCAGAGACTGACGAATCAGAAAATAGTGACGAAGACTCAGTAGAGAATAATAATTCACATGCCGAAGCTATCGAAAATAACACGGAAGCATAACTAAATTCATAAAAGCAGGGTCATAAGATCCTGCTTTTTGCGAATGTGGTGATATTATTAGAGCCTTATTGCGAAAAAATGTATACATGCAAGCACTATACATCATATTTGAGTTTCAGAGGCTTAGAATAGTAATAAATAAACATAATACGGAAAAATAAATATGTTTATCCACAAAAACACAAAAAATAATATTGAATTGTGGATAAAAGGTGCCGGAATTTAAAATCAGGTGTATAGAGTGGTAAAGAACAAGTAACTATTCAGAAGGATGATTCTGATTAGTTAAGAATACAATAAAAATATTTAAAATACAGAGAATAAAAAGAGAGGAAAAGAAATGATCAGGGAAATAAACGTTTCAGAAATAACAGCTGCAATAAAGGAAATGTGCATACAGGCAAATCATTTTCTTTCGCCGGACATGGACAAGGCACTTAAAGCTGCAACAGCAAATGAAGAATCACCTTTAGGTAAAAAAATATTAAACCAGCTACAGGAAAACTTAAAAATAGCAGGCGAGGATATGATACCGATATGTCAGGATACCGGAATGGCAGTTTTTTTCATAGAAATAGGCCAGGATGTCCATTTTACAGGAGGCGTATTGGAGGATGCCATAAATGAAGGAGTCAGACAGGGCTACACCGACGGCTATCTGAGAAAATCAGTGGTAAAGGATCCGCTCATCAGGGAAAATACAAAGGACAACACACCCGCAGTCATCCATTACTCAATAGTTTCCGGCGACAAAGTCAAAATAACCTTTGCACCAAAGGGCTTTGGAAGCGAGAACATGAGTCGTGTATTTATGTTAAAGCCGGCAGATGGTATAGAGGGAGTAAAAAATGCGATTCTGACAGCAGTTTCAGATGCAGGGCCAAACGCATGTCCTCCTATGGTTGTCGGAGTCGGAGTCGGTGGAACTTTTGAAAAATGCGCAATAATGGCAAAAAAAGCGCTGACAAGAGAAGCAGGCACACATTCAGACATAGAGTATGTGGCAGAGCTTGAAAAAGAGATGCTTGAAAAAATTAATAATCTGGGTATAGGGCCCGGAGGACTCGGCGGAAGCACTACTGCCCTAGCAGTAAACATAAACACATATCCAACCCACATTGCAGGATTGCCGGTTGCGGTAAATATTTGTTGTCACGTAAACCGCCATGTAGTGAAGGAATTGTAAAGAATTATTGCATAGACGAGCCATCTTGAGAAAAAATACTGTTTACATGCAAGAATGAGCATCAGCATTTTTATTCTCAGTGGTTCTGTATAGATACAAAATACAGTAAAAATAAAAGAATTAGGAGAAAAAAATGGAAAAACATATAACAACTCCAATCACACAGAAAATAACAAAAGACCTTAAATCAGGAGACTATGTATACATAACAGGTGAAATGTATGTGGCAAGAGATGCTGCACACAAAAGAATGATAGAGGCGTTGGACCGTAAAGAAGAACTGCCAATAGATATAAAGGATTCGACAATCTACTATATGGGACCATCACCGGCCAGAGATGGTCGTCCAATTGGCTCAGCCGGACCTACAACAGCAACAAGAATGGACAAATATGCCCCAAGACTGCTTGATTTAGGTGAAAAAGCAATGATTGGCAAAGGAAAAAGATCAAAAGAAGTAATAGATGCAGTCATTCGCAATAAAGCTGTGTATTTTGCCGCAGTCGGTGGGGCAGGCGCTCTCCTTTCAAAATGTATAAAATCATCAGAAGTAATCTGCTATGATGATCTCGGTGCAGAGGCAATAAGAAAGATATACGTAGAAGATTTCCCGGTAATTGTGGTAATAGACAGTGAAGGAAACAATCTGTACGAGACTTCAATAAAAGAATTTAAAAAAATATAAAAATACTATTGACAAAACAAAGAAAATTTTATAGATAAAGAAATCGAGGTTGGCGGCTGGGTTCGTAGCATTAGAGATTCAAAGACTTTTGGATTTATTGTCTTAAATGATGGAACTTGCTTTAAACCATTACAGGTTGTTTACAGCGATAAGCTTGATAACTTTAGCGAAGTTTCTAAGACAAATATTGGTGCTGCATTAATAGTAAAGGGTAAGCTTGTGGCAACTCCTAATGCTAAGCAGCCTTTTGAAATTCAGGCAGATGAAGTATATGTGGAAGGTGAAAGTACACCGGATTATCCATTACAGAAGAAGCGACACAGTTTTGAATACCTTAGAACTATTTCACATTTAAGACCTAGAACAAATACATTCCAGGCAGTTTTCAGAGTGCGCTCACTTTGTGCTTACGCAATTCACAAATTTTTCCAGGAGCAGGGATTTGTTTATGTGCACACACCACTTATAACAGGAAGCGACTGTGAAGGCGCAGGAGAAATGTTTCAGGTTACAACAATGGACTTAAATAATGTGCCAAAAACAGAAGAAGGAAAAGTAGATTATACAGAAGACTTCTTTGGAAAGCCAACTAACTTAACAGTTTCAGGTCAGTTAAATGGCGAAACTTATGCAATGGCATTTAAGAAGATTTATACATTTGGACCAACATTCAGAGCCGAAAATTCTAACACAACAAGACACGCAGCAGAATTTTGGATGATTGAACCTGAAATAGCTTTTGCAGACCTTGCAGATGACATGGAACTTGCAGAAGCAATGATAAAATACGTAATAAAGTATGTTTTGGAAAACGCACCGGAAGAAACTGATGAACAGAAATAAAAGCTGCCGGCAGTATGGTTTATGATAAGGCGTTTTGCTGCGCTGCAAAACGGATACGCTAAATAAGATGGCCGCAAAAGATAAACACAGCCAATCATCAAAATCAGAAAGCCAGAGCGGAACGGTTGTTTTCGGCCATTTGCTCTGGCTTTTTGCTGCCGGGCAGGTGCATTTTCATGCAGGGAATATCTCGTGTTCTATCCCTCGCCCTGGCTCCGCTGGATTTTATTTTGCGGGCGGGCTGTTAGCCACGGTACACTGCTTGCAAACAGTACAAAATTGTGGTAAGCTATTAACAAATATCACAACCATTCAATTCTGCCGGCTTACCCGGCAGCGGGAGGATAGAGCTATGGATGTACGCAACAGCATTGATGGCAGCCTGCAGATCTCCAATGAGGTCGTAGCCAAGATCGCCAAACTGGCCGCACTGGAAATTGATGGCGTGGCCGATGTTTCTTCCGGCAGCATGCAGAGCGTGCGCGGGTTGCTGAGCAAAGCCAGCCTGCAAAAGCCTGTTACGGTGGATTTAAGCGATGGCGTTGCTGTGGTGCAGGTGCACGTAATTGCCAAGTACGGCAGCAAAATTATGCCTGTCTGCGCCAAAGTGCAGGAAAACGTCAAGCAGACCATCCAGAATATGACCGGCATTACGGTTTCCCGTGTGGATGTGATCGTTGCCGGGCTGGAAGAGCCTGCCGCAGACCAGCATAAATAATTGAAAGATGGGAATAGTGACAATGGAACAGAATCTTACCCGCCGCGAAGCACGCGAAAATGCTTTTCTTGCGGCTTTTTCCGCAACCTTCCACCCGGATGATCCGCAGCCGGTGCTGCTGAACCAGCCCGAAAGCCACGAGCATCCGCTGGATGAGTTTTCTCTGCGCACTCTGCGTGATATGGAAGCCCATTCGGAAGAAATTGATGATGTGATCCGTGCAAACCTCAAAGGTTGGACCATTGCCCGCGTTCCGCGTGTCAGCCTGGTAGCCCTGCGTGTGGCCCTGGCTGAAATGATGTACGGCGAAGAAAAAAAGACCAGCGTTGCCATCAACGAAGCCGTTGAACTGGTCAAAAAGTATGGCTCTGACAAGGACTATCAGTTCGTCAACGGCCTGCTTGGCACCGTGGCACGGGCGCAGGATAAGCCCGCCGAAGAATGAGAACGCTGGGCATCGATACAAGCAATTACGCAACCTCTCTGGCCGTGTTTGACACAAACGCCGGAGAGGTTGTTTGCGATTGCAAACGCTTCCTGCCCGTGCGGGAGGGTCAACTGGGCCTGCGCCAGAGCGATGCGCTGTTCCACCATACCGCCGCCCTGCCGGAAATGCTGGCAGAACTGGGCCAAAAGGTGAACCTGACGCAGATCGAAGCTGTCGGCGTATCCGCCAGGCCCCGCCCGGTGGATGGCTCCTATATGCCATGCTTTTTGGCGGGCGTCAGTGCGGCCACAGCGTTCTGCGCGGCCAAAGGCATTCCGCTGGTTCAAACGACCCACCAGCAGGGGCATATCTCCGCGGCCCTTTTTGCGGCCAGCGGGGCAGACCTGTTCGGCAAAGAAGAGCTGGTGTTCCATGTGTCCGGCGGAACCACTGACCTTTTGCACTGCAAGGGGCCGGACAGCATTACCTGCATTGGCACCAGCAGCGACCTGTACGCGGGCCAGGCAGTGGACCGCCTTGGCGTGCGGCTGGGCTATGCGTTCCCGGCGGGCATCTATGTCAGCCAGTTGGCGGCAGCCTGCACCGAGAACATCAAACCCAAAGTCAGCGTGCGCGGCACAACCTGCAGCCTTTCCGGCTTGCAGAACCAGTGCGAAAAGCTGCTGGCAGAGGGCAAAAGCCCGGAATATGTCAGTAAGTACTGCCTGCTCTGCGTGGCAGAAACCCTGCGCCGCATGGCCGCCGCTGCCCTGGAGCGGAACCCCGGTCTGCCCGTGGTGTTTGCAGGCGGCGTGATGAGCAGCGAGATCGTGCGGGATTATATCACAAAACGGATGCAGTACGCCTATTTTGTGCCCGGCAAGTTTGCCAGCGATAATGCCATCGGCGTGTCCATCCTGGCGGCAAGGGAGATCAGTGCATGGCCGAATACATCAATGTAACCACCCTGAACCTGCTGGCTAAACAGGTGCTGGAGCAGTGCGAACCACTGAATAACCTCATCGTCTGTGGCGAGGTTTCCAACTTTACGCGCCATTACAAAAGCGGCCACTGCTACTTTACCCTGAAAGATGAAAACGCCGCCATCAAGTGTGTGATGTTCCGAGATAAAGCGCGTCTGTTGGGCTTTGCGCCGGAAAACGGCATGCTGGTGCTGGCGTATGGCCGGGCAACGCTGTATGAGCGGGACGGCGCATTCCAGCTGTATTGTGATTATATGCGCCCCTTTGGTGCCGGTGCGGCCCAGATGGCCTTTGATGCGCTGAAGAAAAAGCTTTCTGCCGAAGGCCTGTTTGATGCTGACCACAAACGCCCGCTGCCGCCTATGCCGCAGTGTATCGGGCTGGTCACATCCAAAACCGGTGCGGCATTGCAGGATGTGATCCACATCATCACGCGGCGGTGGCCGATGGTCAAACTGTTGCTGGCCCCCGTCAGTGTGCAGGGGCTGGAAGCGGAAAAGAGCATTGTGGATGGCATCCGCCGCCTGGATGCAGACCCGCGCCCGGATATAATTTTAATCACCCGCGGCGGCGGTAGCAAAGAGGATTTGTGGGTGTTCAACAGTGAGCGCATTGCCCGCGCAGCCTATGCCTGTAAAAAGCCAGTCGTTTCTGCGGTCGGGCATGAAATTGATACCACAATTCTGGATTATGTGGCTGACCTGCGTGCTCCTACACCTTCCGCAGCGGCGGAACTCTGCGTGCCGGATCAGGCACAGGTGCGGCACGAAATATTCATTTTACAACAAAATATTCAAAAAAATATACAGTCCCGCCTGGAAATGTGCTATAATAAATTCACTTTGCCAGAACGATTCAGGAGGACGACAGATGCACCGCAAGCAATGGATTTTCGACATGGACGGCACCCTCACCGACAGCATGACCGTGGTGTGGCAGGGCGCACCGCTGGAGCTGCTGCGCCGCTATGGCCGCACCGCAAGACCCGGCATCCACGATGTTCTTCTGAGCATGGGGATGGTAGAGGGCGCGGAGTATCTCATCCGCACCTACGATCTGCCCCTGACCCTCCGGGACTACGAGCCTGCCATGCGGCAGGTCATCCGGGACCTGTACAAAAAAGTTGAGCTGAAGCCCGGCGTCCGGGAGATGCTGGCCCGGCTGAAGGCCGAGGGCGTGCGGATGTGCATCTGCTCCAACACCTGGGCAGAGCAGTGCGAAGAGGTGCTCACCCGGCTGGGCGTCGCAGACTATTTCGAGTTCTTCTACACCGCACAGGGCGCGAAGAGCAAGGCCCACCCCGCCGTGTTCCATGAGGTGCTGGGCCGTCTGGGCGGC
>OGOH01000872.1_pt1 | contig 23003 bp, 18 predicted proteins | sample 1552571 | NCBI WGS metagenome assembly OGOH01 (sample SAMEA2580170, study PRJEB22360) | human gut metagenome | biome: human gut; feature: human-associated habitat; material: faeces | place: Denmark | collected 2008/2010
GTATGGGATATGCACGTAAAGATGTAGAGAAAACAAAGAAAATAGCAAAGAAATTTGTATGCTATCAAGAGGGTGCAGAGCTTTATAGTATTGGACTGACGAAATTCCAGGAGTTGGCGAAAGAAGCTAAAGCAGTGTATAAGATTGACAAGGTTGCTCTTGTAAACTGTGAGATTTTTGAAAAGTATCTGGAGACATTTCGGATTGCGTAGGGAACAGAAGAAAATCGTGGAAGGACGAAAAATAGGGATTGACTTCTTGTCATACGAAAATTATAATATGGATGTGGAGGAATAAGAACAGATATGGCGAAAATAGGAAGACCGAAGTCGGAAAATGTAAAAAAGAAAGTGTTGAGTATCCGGGTGGAAGATTCTATGTATAAGTGTATCTGTGATTATGCCAGGAAACACAAAATGACTGTGACAGAAGTTGTCTTGCAGGGACTGGAAAAAGTATTGAACAGACCTGAATAATATGTAGTCCTTCCTTTATTTGAAGGAGGATTTTATATGGCACAGACAAGAAAAGATCTGCGGGGCAGAGTCCTGCGGAAAGGTGAATCACAGAGACGTTCAGACGGGAGATATGTATATACTTATATGGATCCTCTCGGAAGACGTAAATATGTTTATGCACAAGACCTTGTAACGCTTCGGGAAAAAGAAGCACAGCTCATGAAAGATCAGATGGACGGTCTGGATATCTACGTTGCAGGAAAGGCGACTGTAAATTTTGTATTTGACCGTTATATGAGTCTCAAAAGCAATCTGAAACCGACAACCAAGAGTAATTATCTTTATATGTATGACCGATTTATCCGGGACACATTTGGAAAGCGGAATATAGCAGAAATTAAGTATTCTGATGTGGTGCAGTTCTACAATCACCTGATTGAGAAACAGGAATTGCAGATTAACACACTGGAAACAGTTCATACGTTATTGCATCCCACTTTTCAACTGGCTGTGAGGGATGACATTATCAGAAAAAATCCTACGGATGGAGTCATGACGGAATTAAAGAAAAATTTAGGCATGAAAACAGGTGTGAGACATGCACTGACAATTCCACAGCAAAGAGCATTTATGGAATATATTGCCACACACCCGATTTACTATCACTGGTGGCCGATTTTTACAGTTTTTCTTGGAACAGGTTGTCGCATTGGTGAAGTGCTGGGACTGAGATGGGAAGACATCAATTATGAAAAGCGAATCATCAGCATCAATCATAATCTGACGTATTATCCGGTAGGAGAAGACAGGGCATCAGAAAATCATATTTCAACGCCGAAAACAGAAGCCGGTATGCGTACAATTCCCATGTTGGACACAGTGAAGGATGCTTTTGAAATGATCTGGGAAGAGCAGAAAGAAAATGGCTGGACAGATGCAGAGATTGACGGAATGACAGGCTTTGTTTTCTGTAACCGTTATGGAAATATAATGAATGCCCAGTCAGTCAATCGAGCAATCAAGAGAATCTCATCTGCTTATAACGCAACAGAAGAAATAGAGGCAAAAAAAGAGCATCGGGAGCCGGTGCTGTTGCCGGATTTTTCAGCGCACAGCTTGAGACACACATTTTGCACAAGGCTTTGTGAAAGAGAAACAAACCTGAAAATAATCCAGTCGATCATGGGGCATAAGGATATTCAGACCACTATGGATATCTATGCAGAAGCGACAGAGGAGAAAAAACAGGAAACATTTGAACATTTGGCTGCAACAATGGATGTATTTTAAGAAGGGCTTATGAACCCTTTCATCTGACAACAGAAATAACCAAATGACATCAAATTGACAACAGATATGATTTGACAATGATTCATCATGAATGGTGATGAAGAGAAGACAATTTAATAGAAATAGCACAGCGAAGCATCACGAAGGGTAATGAAGAAAAATCAAAAAAATTCCCGACAATGAAGAGCATTGGTGGCGTAAAGGCTGAAAATGGCGTAAGTTCTAAACCTTCAGAAGAGGTAAAGGCTGAGCCAGAGAAGATTGATTTCTCTAATGTAAAGATTGAACCTTTATTTGAGGAAGAAGTAGACTTCGATACATTCAGTAAGTCAGATTTCAGAGCTGTTAAGGTAAAAGAGTGTGTAGCAGTTCCTAAGTCAAAGAAATTATTACAGTTTACTTTAGATGACGGAACAGGCACAGACCGCACTATTTTAAGCGGAATCCACGCTTATTATGAGCCAGAAGAGCTTGTTGGAAAGACACTTATTGCTATAACTAATCTTCCACCAAGAAAGATGATGGGAATTGAATCTTGCGGTATGTTACTTTCAGCAGTAAACAATCTTAAGGATTCAGAGGATGAAGAACTTCACCTTCTTATGGTTGATAACCATATTCCAGCAGGTGCAAAGCTTTACTAAAAACGTGATGTACCTTATTGGTGGAAATTTGTAAAATTACAAAAATACGCCAATTTTACGCCAAACGATGCAGAGTTTGATGTAAGAAAATAATATAATGATGTGGAATCAGACGATATGACATAGAAGCCCCATTGGATAGAGAAATCTGTCTGATGGGGCTTAATTACATATAGAACAGAGATTTTAATAATAAAGGAGAATTTGAGGATGCAGAATTATGATGGTCAATTTAAACTAAATGGACAGGAATATTTTTATAGAGCAAAGGATGACAGTGGAAGTTCAAAAATTACAAGGGATAATAATGAAGAACCTCATAAAGGTGAGTAATTCACGAATTGTAAATGTGATGGTGAAAAAAGTAATAGAAAAAGTTTGGCAAACAGTAAGTTGCTTGGCTTGAAAATAGTGATTTCGAATTGACATTATCACTTTGGTCATAAATGCATAGTTTATATATAAAACGGAGACGTAGAAAACAAGGTACAATCAGTTGTTGTATTGTGTCGATGGTAGGCGTATAATAGTTTAATAGATGTAGAACATTACTTAAAAGTACGATTAATGAATGATTTGAGTGATAATCCGAAAGAAGACGGGTATAATATAGTAAGGCTATTTCTGCAGTACCATCCAAATGCAGAGGCGGATATTCAGAGTAAAGCAGATAAATATTCATTTTGTTCGGATTTGGCAGAGAAGCATTTGGATGAGTATAAAGAGCCGAAGAAATTAGCTGTATGGAATATTGTTGAATTGTTCTCTTTTGGAAATTTTATGGAATTGTACGAATTGTATTACCAAATGTATCCATCATTCAACTATTCTGATTATTTAAAATCTATCAAGTTTATAAGAAATGCGGCAGCACATAATAATTGTATTCTAAGTACGCTAAGGAAACCTAATAGTCTTAAAAAGTTCAGTAAAACAAAAAAGCTGGCAAATATACTCGGAAAGATACCTGAATTTCGGGAGTTGGATAACAGGGATGCTATGATGAAAAATCCGGTTATTCATGACTTTGTAACATTACTTTTTGTGTATAACGATGTTATGAAGGTATCGGCAACAAAAAAAGCCAGAAATAGAAAAATGGAAGAAATTTGTCATCTATTTTGTGATGAGGATGGAAGAATAAAAAGGTTCACTAGAGAATATTGTGTGTGTTCTGGTGAGCCTTTTTAGTATTTTACCATAATTATTAGTATTTTGAGTAATTGCATATGTTTACTGTAGGGGTAGCCGTGCTAGGCTATTTCCAAGCCGGAAGGCTCTGATTTTCCAGATAATGATTTTGGAGAGTCAGGGCCTTTCTTCGTGCTGAAAAGCACGGCTACGGGTGCCTGCTGTCAACATATGAGAGAACTTTTGGTCAAGTTGGCCAAAGAAATCGCATAGACACAGGAGCTGTGGTATACTGTGTCTATGCGAATTTATAACAGTCTTAGGACAATGTATTGGAGGTAATGCAATGGAATTTGAACTGCTTGCAGATAGTATTAAGCAAATAAATGATAAAGCAAGTTCAGCAGCAAAAAGTGCTGTAAATCAGCTGTAAATCAGCTCATGACATTGCGCAATTGGGCGATTGGTTATTATATAGTTGAATACGAACAAGATGGCAGCGACAGAGCAGAATATGGTTCTCATCTTTTGAAAAATCTGGAAAAGCAAATTGATCAAAAAGGAATGAATTATACGCTTTTTAAGGCTTGTAGACAGTTTTATAAAGTATATCCTCAAATTGGTTCGACAGTGTCGAGCGAATTTAAATTACCAGATTTTGGAAAAAGTTCGACAGTGTCGAACGAATTTGTAACAGATCCAGATGTTTTAGTTAATAACTTGTCTTTTTCACATATTCGAGAAATTATGGTATTAAATGATGCGTTTGAACGATTTTTTTACGAAACAGAGTGTATGAAATGCAACTGGAATGTAAGAAAACTCCGCAGACAGATAAAAACTAACCTTTATGTAAGAGCTGGTATCATAAAATACACATAACGATTCAGAACCCCATCTTGATTCCGCTTACGCTGCATCTCGATGTTGCTTCTCGCTATATGAAATTCTACAAAAATAGCTCATTCATGTAACCATGATTCGCAATTTTTCTTCCATTTCGCATGGCTCTGAATCGTCAAAAACTCGCAAATAATTTGAAAGCAGGGAGTTCTTTCATGAACATTACTTCAAAATACCGCTCTCTTTCGATTCAGGCACGGGCGGCAGCGGTAGCCAACGTAGTGCTGAACTTTATTTTTATCCGTATTTTCGGTTATGTTGCAGCCGGTTACACGACGCTGGCATGCTATATTCTGTATTCGGTTGGACACTATGTGGTGAGCAAACGGATTCTGGTGGCAGAAGGCATTGAGGAAAACCTGATGGATGCCGGATTTCTGCTGGCATGTTCCGCATTTCTGATTGGAGTAAGCGTAATCTGCAATCTGCTGTTCCCATACAGGATCCTGCGGTATGCGATTCTGTTCGCAAGTGCAGGCCTGGTGTTCTGGAAACGGGAACTGTTGTTGAATACGATGGCAGACATCCGCAAAAAGTAAATCAAAAGAAGAAAGAAAAGGAAAATTTACATGAGTACCAGTATTTCAATAAAAGAATTAAAAGAACTCGATCCGTCGAGCTATCAGATCGTGGATATCCGCGACGCAGTAGAGATTTCCCACGGAGCCATTCCGGGGGCGCTTGCGATGAAGACAGAAGAAATTGAGACCAGCGATGCGATTGATCGGACGAAAAAGACGATCATCTGCTGCAGCCGTGGCCGGTTCAGTGTGGCAGCCGCAGAAGAAGCAGGACAGGAAAAAGAAGTTCATTCATGTACAGAAAAATAGAAGAAACGCCGGAGCGGGAGAAAATGCTGATCCGGTTAAAAGAGCTCCGTCTGAAACGAGGCTACTCGATGTTACAGGCGGCGCGGAAGATTTTCAGCCATCTGGACACCTACAACCGGTATGAGAAAGGCATTCGTGAGATCCCGTTGGACTCGCTGATGCTGCTGGCAAAGACGTACGACTGCAGTCTCGATTACCTCGCAGGTATTTCCGACCAGCCGCGAAAATATGGAAAATAATGCCAGAAACCGTACCGCTTCTGAAAAAATACGGTTACAGGCAGCCTGAAAGAGAAAAGAGGCTGTCGCACGAATAGCAAATTTCGGCATCCCCAGTAGTAATTGAAAGGATCCCAGCATCATATCGAGCGATTCATCCGGTATAAGATTCCCTTTTCACTCAGGATATTTTCATAGGATTCCTGACGCTTCTCTAAGAAACTTTTGGAGATGTACAGACGTTTATTCCCTTTAGCACGGGAACATCGTTCTTTATACGGACAGCCTGTAGGTACTCTTGGTTCAGTAGGGTGACCGCCTCCTGTATTTTCAGAAACATATTTTCTTCCCATTCGTTCCAAGCGACGTACCATCTGATAAAACAGGGCTTCGCAGGTGTCTGCCAAAAATCCAGTACGGAACCTTGCAATCGTGCTGTGATCCGGTGCTTTCTGACCAGCAAGCAGCTACATAAAGTTAATATCACGTTTACAAGCGGTTTCAATCTTTCTGCAAGAATAAATATTTTGGGAATAAGCATAGGTCAGGATCTTGAACATGGTCTTTGGGTCCACTGCCGGATTTCTGCCTTTGGTAGAGTACGCCTGATACAGTAAACTGTAATCTAAATCCTCCAATTCGTGGCTCAGCAGTCGGACAGAATCATCATCAGGAACCAGACCTTCCAAATTTAATGGCAAAACCAGTTGATAAGGCTCGCCGAATTCGGTATAATTTTTATGGTATTTTATGTATTTGGTCATACTTAATTATACCATGGATTGCGGGCTCTTCGGAGTCCGTTTTCTGCTTTTGGACATAAAAATGGAGCTATTGCTCCATAGATGATTACTCATCTATTTTGCAACAGCCCACTTGACTTCTCTTAATTGTGCACATCACCTGAAGCATCTGATTGCAAAATTTCTACAGAATGGATTGCATGAGTAAGATATGCATCCGGTGCAATACAGGATTCAAACTCCCAAACGGTATCGTAAAAGGCCGAAAAAATTCGATTCAAACTAATTTTGTTCGGAATACAGATATTGTAATACGGTGTATTTCTCCTAAAACGCAAATAAGAAAACTCATCTGCAAAAAACAGTGTCGGTCTTGGGATATGCTGGTAATCAGACAGCAAACCATTCGGCAAAATCTTAATCTGAAGCGCATTTGAAATTTCATGCAGATGTTTCATATGCTTAAAAAAATGAAGACGCTGTTCCGGCGAAAGCTGAATTCGATAACCATAGAAATCCAATTCGCCAGTAACTGTAAAATCTGTAAATGCAGAAGCATAAATCAGTGCTCTTATCGGTGTAACAGCAAGTATCTGCGATACCAGAGAATGCATTTTTTGAAGTACAGGTCTGTATGTCTTTCCTATAAAAGAGCCATACTTATCAAGCAGCTCATTATGTAAATCAGTTGGAAGAAAATGTTCTGTAAAATGTCCAAGCAGACAAGAAGAATTCCGGGCAAACAGTGAATGCTCATATTCGTAAGTACGAATCATTTCAGGAATAGATGTCCGTCGAATAAGCAATGTTTCTTTGCTGCAAAGTAATTTTAATTTGTAATAAAGTTCCGTTGAAAGAGACGAATCTTCAATTGTTGTAACAGCAAGACAATGGTTCTGATCAACTAACATACCTGAAAGCGAATAAATATCTTTAATCGCAAAAACCATTTTTTTCTGTGCCTGTGTTCCGCAATAAAGATTAAAATCAATATTCGAAAGATTTGAAAGCAAATTCATCAGGAAACCAGCCGTATAAACCGGATTATCTGAAGACGATTCCAAATCAATCATTAAAGAAAAATGAACTCCTGGAAGCACAAGTCCTATGTCATTGTGCATGCTGTTAAATTCAGCAATTAAAAGCTGATAATTCGTGTCTACATTCAGAATATCTACCATAGCATAAATATTTAGCGACTGTACTTTACGGAGTGATGGATGTTTCATTTTAAAGATAAACTGATCCAGTGTAAGTTCCGGATAATATGAAATTTTAGTAGCCACTTTAGAACCAGTTGTTACCTGAAGTTCTTTTACATATGTATATTCAGATTCGAGATGATCGTAAATCGCTTTCTGAAGATTCGAAACGTCAGAAATTTGATATTCTTCTAAAAAAGTGTCCCGGTTATCATCAGTCAGAGCCTCAACAATACACTGGCTGATATTCTGCAAAATAATTTCGTGATTTTTTTCTGTTGGAAGTGATTTTCCACTAATCCATTTGCTTATATAAGATTCATCATACTGCACAGCTTTGGCAAGTACATAATTTTTTAAATTGGCCATAGATGTCAGATGCTCTAACAGAACACTGAATCTGTTTTTTTCTTTCATAATAATCAAAAGCCCCTCTCTTCTATTATAATTTTAGTGTACTGCATACAAAATAAGAAAACAAGAACATTTATACAAAAAATTTCCTATTGAATGAAATCCTGAAAAAAATGAATTAGTTGATTTGTTTGATTCAATATGCCAAATTCACCACTTCTATTGAAAAGGAAAAATATCCATGATAGAATACGAATCGTCATTATAAAACAAATAAATAATCGGAAAAGGAAGTAAATAATTATGGAAAATACAGGAGCAACATTAACTGGAAAAGCGAGCGTTGATAAACCATGGTTACAGTTTTATCCAGAAGCACTGCGCAACGTTGAAGTGCCAACAATAACTGTTGAAACGTTTTTAAGAGCAAAAAATCCAGACGAAAATAAAATTGCATTTGAATATTACGGAAACAAAATTACATGGAAAGAATTCTGGGGAGAAGTTGATAAAGCAGCAAAATCTTTAAAGATACTTGGATTTGGTGAAGGAAACAGAATTCCTGTATTTCTGCAAAGTGTTCCGGCACATTTTATCCTTCTGATCGCAGCAGAAAGAATCGGAGCTGCAATTATCTGCAGAGATGACATTCCAGAAGAATTATGTTTTGCAATCAGAAAATCAAAATCAGAGACAGCATTTGTCATGGATTATACATCAAAGTCAGATGAAGATCTGTTCCGTGCAACGACACCAATGAAGCGTGTAATTAAGGTTTCTCCATATGATTATGCAGATAGAAAATCTGTCCCGGACTATGTTGAAAAAGAAATTGCATCCAGATATACCGGTGCGATAGAGACAACAGAAGGAGATCTTACATGGGACGAGTTCCTGGCACTTGGGAAAGATTATACAGAAGACTATATGGCACAAGAAGATGTGAACAGACCAGTATTTGGCGCATATACAAGCGGATCCACAGGAATCTCTAAATTAGTTATTCATTCTTCTTCTAATATAGTAGCAACTGCATTCCAGATGTCCATCTTTATTCCGCCGTCAGATGTACCGGAAAAATGGTGGCTGCCAATCTTACCACCTGCACTGATTGCAGTAACTGTATCAATGGCAATCTTCCCATTGTCAGCAGGACTGATTATGGTACTTGATCCATTCTGTCCGCTGGAAGATATTGATATCGCATTTATGGAGCAGAAGCCAAACTTCTGGGCACTGATTCCAATGTTCTGTGAAATGCTTATGAAGAGTGACAGAATTCCGGAAGATTACGATATGTCTCATCTAAGAAGTATCGGAACCGGAGCTGAAGCAATGAACGAAAGGAAAACACAAGAAGTAGAAGCATTCTTCCATAAGCATAATGTTAAAGCAACTTTAAGTGCCGGATATGGTCAGAGTGAAGGATGTTCAAACTTTACACTTCCAAATCCGATGTTCCCGCTGGTAGACGGATGCGTTGGAATGCCAATGCCGGCAACAACTATGGCAGTATTCTCAGAGGATCTGGAAGAACTGAATTATGGAGAAATCGGAGAATTATGTATGACGGGTCCTGCTATGATGCTCCACTATGCGGGATGGAGAGGTGATGAACTTACTGAAAGAACACTGATCAATCATCCAGATGGGAACTGCTGGTTACATACGGGAGATAAAGCTTACATCAATGAACACGGAATTGTATACATTCTTGGACGTGGAACAACAAAGCGTTTCGGTGGCGGAGAACTTTACATGATGAGAATGGAGACAAAAGCAGTACGTGTAGCTGGTGTAGAAGATGGATTCTTCTGCTTTGTACCAGATCAGGATCATGAAGGATATTTCCTTCCATATTTCTTTGTAATCCTTGATGAAACAAAGAGTCTGGATGAAGTAAAAGCAGGTCTTGCAGATGCACTGGAAGAATATGAATATCCGGTAGACATCCGCGTAATCAAGGAAAGACCGTATTTCCACTTCAAGACAAACAGAAAAGAACTCACAGCAGCAATTCTTGAGGAACTGAACTAAAAAAGACTCCTCTGTCGCATCAATATGTAAATTCTAAATAAATAAGTAAGAAAAAACTTGATGATTCCCCGTATTTTAACAAATCATAAGATACGGGGGAATTTCTTTATTACGTTTATACATGCCAGAAACCTGAAAACCAGACTTTTCGATGTGTTTTTGTGCTAAAAAACGTCAGTATGTCTTGAACAAAACAGTTAGCAGTGATATATTAAAGTAAATACCTAATTACTATATTATATGCAAAAATATATGCAAAATACGAATTACAGTAGCATATAATAGAGGGTGGAGTATAAATAAAATACAATGGAAATGAGGTGGGGGCAAACAAAAAACATAATATGAATTATCTAATACAAACACGAAAGGAAGGGTAGACATTATGAAAAAGAGAAGTAAAATGCTTTTGAGTTTATTCCTCTCTACTATAATGGTATTCAGTGTAGTGCCTTCAACAGTTTTTGCAGAGCCTGCACATGAAGAAACACCAGCAGTGCAGGAAAATACTACAGAAGCCGTGCAGGATAACACCAATACAAATGAGGCAGAAGATCCAGCAACAGAAGATTCTGTGACAGAAGATGATGCAACAGAAGCAACTACTGATTCTTCAAACACAGATAATGATGCTGTGGTCCAGACAGATAATGATGAAAATAAAGTAACTATTTCAGGTATTACAATACAGACACCAGTCATCCAGTTCAAGGGTGCTAATGCAGCAGTAGCAGAAGCACTTACAAAAGATATAAAGATTGATGAAAGCGATCCGGCAATCCAGAGCCTGCGTGAAGCATTGGGGGATCTCGAAATGGTTGGCGGAGAAGCCGGCACAGAATCCAATGAATCTAATATCAGCACAGCAGACCTGTATGAAGCAGATGAACAGGCTGAAACCAAGAAGCTGACAGAAGACCAGATTAATACAGTTGTTGGTATGTATCAGCAGTATCTGAATCAGTGGTCAGCCAATGCTAATGTACTCGGTGTTCAGAATCCATTCTTTCTGGATTTCAACGATGATACAGATGGTCTTGGTATCCTTGGTGAGATGCTTGCCTTAGACGGCAAATCTGTTCAGGATGTCAGAGATGGCAAGGTGAGCTACGATGACCTGACAGGTATGATCTTTACTTTCACATATGGTGATAAGTTAGGTATTAAGTATTATGGTCCAGATGTAACAAAGGCAAGAGATGAAGCCCTTGCTGCAGTTACAGCATCAGGTGCACAGACAAAGGCACAGAAGCTGCTTGTTCTGAATGATTGGCTGGCCCATAACAATACATTTGATATGTCCTACATCATGAACTCCGGTAAGAAATCAGATGATGACAAGCCGATGATCGCAAAGGATCCTCAGAAGCAGAAGCATGAGGATGAAGTTTACGATGAGATCTATAAGGTTTACGAACCACAGATCAAACAGAATTTCCATGATCAGATTTATGCAGGCATTAAGCAGGAGTTGCTTGTAAAATTTTATAAAAACGCTATTGCTCAGACTTTGGTGAAGGCTGGACAGTCTGAGGAAAATGCGAATGCATATGTAGAAGCTAATAAAGAAGCTATCGAGAAGGATCCGGAAGCATTTGTGAAAAAAAACCTTCCAGACGCAGCAGAACCATTGAAGCAGGAAGCAGATAAATTTATCAAAAATGCTGAAGAAAAAGGCGTTGAGGTTGAAGGCGTTACGATGACTGTTGAGCAGCTTACTCAGAAGCAGTTAGATAGCGATGATCCGGCATTGGATATGAACGGTGATGGAACGAAGGAAACAAGCTTTAAGCAGGCGATTCCAATCTATGCGAAGCAGGCTGCAACCGGTATGACAACTGGTGTCATCAACTATTGGGAAGGTACTCAGTTTGGTGCATTCGGTATGGGTACATCTGTATGTCTGGGTTACTCCAAAGCTTTTTCATATCTTGTGCAGTGCCTGGATAAAGATATCTATCTGATTGATCCTGATAAGACAGATGCGTATGACAGTAAGAAAACAGTGACAGCAGGTGATGGATCTACATCTGAAGTATGTGATAACTGGAAGACAGCCAAAGAACTGTACTATGGTTCAGATAGTAAGACACTGGATATCAATGCAGGCTACACAGTTGACCTTGTAAGAATTTCCTTCCAGTCCAACGTTACAATGTATGGCGAGGAGCAGGAAGACTTCGGTTCCGACCATTACTGGAATGCAGTCAAGGTGGATGGTAAGTGGTACTATGTAGACCCTTGTTATACAGATGTCTACACAGAAGTTATGAGTCGTGACCGTGTCGAGACAGATGGTGATATGAACCATGTCTTCTTCCTGTTCAGCGATACAGATGCAAGAAAATTGTATCAGGATAACTTTAGTGTTTTAAGATCACTTTATCAGAATGAAGCAACAGATACAACATATGAAAAAGCATGGATGGCTCGTGCAGCAAGTAATGTTTACTATGCAGATGGTTATGCTTACTATATGTATGATTCGACAGACCTGTTTGGCAGAGTAAGCAGCACAAGCATGAATCAGAGCCAGAAGGCTGCAGAGTACAAGATTGTTCGTCATAAACTGACAAATAAGGATACAGGCGATGGCGACAGCGATTATGAAACACTAATCAACTTCACAGACAAGAAAAACGACGATGATGACGATACATTTGTAAGCGTTCTGAACAAAGACGGTAAGATGGAGAAGAATGATCTTCTGACCAAACTGTATGCACAGTTTGTGGATGAACAGAGCATTTACCCATCCATCGGTCTGACAGCAGCACTGTATACAGATGGTAAGATTTACTTCAACGTATCCAACGATATCGTTTCCTACAATCCTGCAGACGGTGCAGTAGCCGTTGTGAAGGAATATAACACAGTATCTGCAAAACGTGATACAACCAAGTTATTTGGCGGTATGGCATTTACAACAACAGATGAAAAGAGTGCAGATTTCACTGTCACAAATCATCCAATCGCAGGTCTGACTGTGAAGGGTGACAAACTGGTTGTTTCAATCGGTACAAACTTCGCGTTCATTTCAGGTAAGAGCAAACTGCTTGACCATTCCAGCTACGGTTATGAATTCGAAGAGACAGATTACAATCCGACTTATACAAACTACAAGAAGTATCAGCAGTTCATGGGCAGTCAGAGCAATGATAATGACGAGTTCATGTGGTCAGCTAACTTCGTTGATACAGTTGATATGAAGACACTGACAGGTACTTCTCATAATTATGAAACAGTTTCTGAACCTGCATACTGCGGACGTAATGCATTTACAGAAGAACGTTGTTCTGACTGTGGTCTGATCAAAGCGGGCACACGTGTAGAAGCAAAGAATACAGCACACGAACATCATTACATCAAGTTCCATGAAACATACTATACAAAGACTGATAGCGGTAGCTGGAACGAAGCGGACAACTATGTTTGCCCAGAGTGCGGTGCTTGTATTACAGAACCTGTTAAGCCCAAATATGAACAGGCTAATTCTACATACGAGAAAAGAAAAGCTATCTGGGATGAAGCTCAGAAGAACGCAGCAGAAGGACATGCTTACACAGCAACAGATGCTGAGTGGAGCGATGATCACACAAGCGTTACATTCCAGAATCTGAAATGTGAATCCTGCTATGACAAACTTGATAAGCTGGATTGCCTTCTGACATCAGATACAAACAAAACAAACAAAGATAACAGAGATTCTATTGAGAACCATCTTGCAAAAAAAGTAACTGCAACAGCTAAACTTGCTGGCCATACAGGTACATGTGAACAGGGCGTGACTATGTACTACAAAGCAGCAGATAAGACAGCTGATGGTGTGAAGTATGTTGTAACAACTACTGAGGCAAAGGAAGCTGGAAAGCATGCCTACACAGGTACATGGGCATGGACTGAAGTCAAAGATGACAACGGCAATGTAACTGGATATACAGCATCTGTAACAGGTGTTAAGTGTGCTGTAGATGATGATGAACCTAAAGCAGAGCAGATTACAGTTGCTGATGCAGTTAAGGATACAGAGAACTCTGTAGCTGCAACATGTACAGAAAAGGGTAAAGATGTCTATACAGCAACAGCAACAGTAAAGGATGCTGAAGGTAAGACAGAAATCGGTACATTAACAGGTACACATGAAGTTGAATTGGCAGCCCTTGGCCATAAGTATGGTGAGCCGACATGGACATGGAACGATGACCATACAGAAGCAACAGCTGTATTTGCATGTGAACGCGGTGATGATACTCAGGAAGTAAAAGCGACAATCACAGAAAAGACAACAGCAGCAACATGTGAAACAGCAGGTGAAACAGTTTACACAGCAACAGCTTCCTTTGGCGGCAAAGATTATACAGATAACCAGAAGGTAGAAATTGCAGCTCTTGGTCATGAATATGGTGAGCCAACATGGAAGTGGTCTGATGATCATAAGTCTGCTACAGCAACATTCAAGTGCGAACGTGGTGATGATACTCAGACAGTAGATGCAACTGTTACACCAGAAACAACAGCAGCAACATGTGAAGCTGACGGTAAGACGGTATACACAGCAAAGGTATCATTTAACGGTAAAGATTATACAGAGACTTACACAGAAACACTCAAAGCCCTTGGCCATAAGTATGGTGCTCCTGTATGGAACTGGACAAAGGGTGAGAACAACACTTACACAGCAACAGCAACATTTACATGTGCAAATGATGAGAAACATGTAGAAACAGTTGATGCAAAAGTAACTGAGAAATCTGATGGCGCAACATGTACAGAGGCAGGTAAGATTACTTACACAGCTACAGTTACATTTGAAGGCAAAGATTACAAAGGTACTAAGACAGAAGAAGTAGCTGCTCTCGGTCATGACTACAAAGTCTCAGAAAAAGACGGATGGAAATGGACAGCTGATAAAGAAAAAGGATATACAGCTGTTGCAACATTCGTATGCAGCCGTTGTAAAGATTCTCATGACGTAACTGCAGATGTTGTTAAAGAAGACAAGAACAGTCAGATCATCTACACAGCAACTGCTAAATACACAGATGAAACTGGTAAGGAATTTACAGCTACAGCTACAAAGAGTACAAAAATGTCCGTATCTTACAAAGTTCACCGTCAGGATTATGACTGGGAAAAAGACTGGAAGAAAGACGGACAAACGTCTGGTACAGTTGGTGAAGCAAAAAGATTAGAGGCTATCGAGATCAAGTTACCAGGTGGTGTTTCTGGATCTATCGAATATCGTACACATATTCAGGACATCGGTTGGGAAAAGAACTGGAGTAAAGACGGAGAAAAATCCGGTACAGAAGGACAGTGTAAACGTCTGGAAGCAATCCAGATCAGACTGACTGGTGAAGTTGCAGAGAATTATGACGTATACTACAGCGTACATGCCGAGAACTTCGGATGGCTCGGATGGGCTAAGAATGGCGAAGAAGCAGGAACAGCTGGTTACGGATACCGTCTTGAAGCAATCAGGATTCAGCTGGTTACCAAAGGGGACAAAGCACCAGAACTTATTGGTACTATCAAAGAAGCTATGAAAGCAAGACTGGTCGGATACCAGACACATGTACAGGACTATGGTACACAGGCATATGTATATGACGGTGCTATGGCAGGTACAGAAGGCGAGTGCAAACGTATGGAATCTATCCGTATGAAACTCCCGTCTTCAATGAACAGCTCAATCCAGTACAGATCTCACGTTCAGAATATTGGATGGGAGAAGAAATGGGCATCTAACGGATCATTATCCGGAACAACTGGACAGTGTAAACGTCTGGAAGCAATTCAGATCAAACTGTCTGGTGATGTAGCAGAGAACTATGATGTATACTACAGAGTTCATGCTCAGGATTATGGATGGCTTGCATGGGCTAAGAATGGAGAATCTTCAGGAACAGAAGGATACGCAAAACGTCTCGAGGCAATTGAGGTTCGTCTGGTTCCAAAGGGAACAACTCCAAACCTTCCAGCATCAGCAAATGAAAAAGCCTTCATCAAAAAATAATAACAAAGCTTAACTTGCAAGGGGCTGTCGGGAAATGAACCGCTCCCCGTCAAGTAGACAATTGAAAAAATATAAATTTTTCCTGCCAGCAGAAATTTATCTGCTGGCAGTTTTTATGCGGTTTGCAAGTAAATTTCGTGTTTTTCCATTGGTGTTAAAATTCCGAGATTCCTTTGTAAGCGTTTATTGTTATAGTAATCTATATAATCTTCGATCATTTTTACGAGAGTACCTCTATCAGTGAATCGTTTTCCATAGTATCGCTCTCTCTTCAGAATTCCCCAAAAGCCTTCCATTGGTCCATTGTCGATACATTTAGCAACTCGCGACATGCTTTGTATTATTCCAGCATTTACAAGTTTTGTATGAAATGTCCTGTTCGTATATTGGAACCCCCTGTCACTGTGAAACAGTGGCTGCGCACCAGGATTTCTAAGTAAAGCATTGTCTACCGTATCAAACACCAAAGCATTGTTGTTCTTATCACGAATAACATACGAAACAATCCGTCTATCATATAGATCCAGTATTGCACTTAGATAAACTTTATGCTTTTCCATCCCAATATAATAATGGAATTCTGTCACATCAGTGAGCCATTTTTCATTTGGTGCTTTGGCAGTGAACTCCCGATTAAGTATGTTTTCCGCTATATACTGAGGGTTTGCAGCCTGTCTTGTGCATCCGTTGTTAGAATACTTGACAGTTGATTTTATATTAAGTTTACGGCAAATGCGTAGTACACGTTTATCGTTTACATCAATACCATGATATCGTTCCAAATCATCTCTGATTCTTCGATAGCCTTTATCCGGTGAGTCTGTATGAATCTTTTCTATCTCGTCAGCAATAAGCCTATTCTTTTGCTCACTTTTAGGAATTTCTCTGTGTAGCCATTTATAATAAGCTGCTCTAGAAACATTACCAAGTTTACAAAGTGCAGCAACTGAATAATTATGATCTTCATGTTCTTCTTTGATTGCCTGATATATATGTTCATGACGGACCAGGCTTAGCCCCGCCTCCTCTCTATTTCTTCGAGTTTTTTTAAAAAAGATGCCTCCATTTCAGCACGTTCTTTCTCTGCTTTTAAAATTTTAACTTCAGCACGCAGCTTTTCTAATTCACTCATTTCATCGGGACGTTTTCGTTTGCCACGGTTATCTCTTAAAGCTTCCACTCCACCAGCTTCATATTTGACTATATAATTGCGAGCCTGTTGATAGGACACCTGGTATTGTTCTGCTGTTTGGGCATAATTACGATCATGTGCGATACAATACTGTACTATTTCAACCCGTTCTTCAAAAGTGGTTTTTCTTCCTTTGGTCATGATAATGCTTCCTCCTGTTCCAGAAGATTTTAATTCTTCATGACCATTATACTTCTTTATCCAAGTTTGTAACTTACCTTTTGAACGGATCCCGTATTTTTTGCAAATATCATTTTGAGAACCATGGCCTGCTAAATAATCTAAGACTGCTTGTTGTTTCAATTCTTTGGAATATTTTTTATTCCCTTTCAATGTGAATGCATTTGCTCCCATAGATTCATAGTTTCGAATCCATTGTTGGACAGATGCGAGACTTACATCAAACATATCGGCAATTCGCCGTTGGCTTTCTTTTCCATCCAGATATAGATTTACAGCATATGTCTTATCCTCAACAGATACTTTTCTTTTAGACATAAAATATGCTCCCTCCTAAGTGACAAGTTTTTATTATTTCACTTGTCTACCTAGAAGGGAGCATATCAATAGATAGTTCCAAAGCAGAGAGGGTATGGCTCACAACGAGTCATACCCTCTCTGAATTTATCTGAAAAAAGAAAAAAAGATGGCTAACGACAACCATCTTTCTCTCCGTTACATGTTATAATGTAACTATGCTAACAACTAATTATTATAACGATTTTTTTGAGTTTGGGCAACAGAAAATTAACTTTAGTTTCTTCGAATTGAGTTTACCTGACGACGATCCAGTCTATACCCTGAAAAAAGTGATGGAGGAATTAGATTTTTCTGGCTTGTTAGCCAATTGTTCAGATAAGGGAAGAACCGGGTACAACCCAATTATGATGTATGCTGTAGTTACCTATGCAAATATGCGTGGAATACGTTCTGTTGACCGTATTGTTGATCTGTGTGAAAGAGACCTTGCTTTTATCTGGCTGACGCGCGGACAAAAACCGAAACGTGATGCTTTTTATGACTTTAAAAACAGGAAGCTGACATCTGATGTCCTGGATGACCTGAATTACCAGTTTATGCGGCGGCTGCAGAAAGAAGGGCTGGTCACATTAAAAGAACTTTTTATTGACGGTACAAAGATAGAGGCAAATGCGAACCGTTATACTTTTGTATGGCGTGGAAGCATCAATTATCATCTGGCAGGACTTCTGGACTCTATCGACCAGCTTTTTGAAAAATATAATTCTTTTTTGCAGGAGAATGATTATGGAACAAAGTACGAGCTGGGAAATGCACAGATGTTTGTGATCGAAGGGATGGATAAAGTCCGGGAAGTGATCGAAAAGAACAGAAAACGAAAGCTTGTAAAACATAAAAAGCTTTCAAATAACCGTATTATAGAGATCGATAACTGTTCACCGCTTGAAATACGGAAACTCCAGAACAATCTCACGATGATCGCAGACAACGAGGGAATCGAATTCGTTTACGGAAAAGGAAAAAGAAAACCTGCACTTCAACAGCTGCATGAGGAACTGGAACAATGCGGAAAACGACTGATGGAATATAAAGAATGCTTTGAGATCATGGGAAAAAACAGAAACAGTTATTCCAAAACAGATCTGGAAGCGACTTTTATGCGTATGAAAGAAGATCACATGCTGAACGGACAGTTAAAGCCAGCATATAATGTTCAGATCGCGGTAGAGAATTATTATATCGTACATGGATATGTAAGCAGCGACCGCACCGATTATAATACCCTGATCCCGGTCCTTGAAAAACATAAGACTGCTTTCGGGAGTATTCTGGAAGAAGTAACTGCGGACAGCGGGTACTGTAGTGAAAAAAATCTGCTTTATTTAAAACGGAATGAAATATCCAGTTATATAAAACTGCAGGATCATGAAAAGCGAAAAACACGCGCTTATTCAGAAGATATCAGTAAATATTACAACATGAGGACAGGGATCTTTGAAGATGAACAGTTCTATATCTGCCATGACGGACGTGAACTGCGGCATCTCAGGACAGAGAGCAAAGAGCAGGATGGATATACACAGACCTTTGAGGTATATGGTTGTGCAGACTGCAGCGGATGTGAACATAAAGCGCGCTGTCTGTATAAGTATGATGCGGAGAAAGATGCCGAAAAGAACAAAGTCATGAAGATCAATGAACAATGGGAGGAACTGAAAGAAAGATCGCATGCCAATATCCAGAGTGAACGCGGGATCCTGAAACGCCAGACACATTCCATTCAGACGGAAGGACATTTTGGAGATATAAAGGAAAATGAGAACTTCCGGCGTTTTAATTACCGTTCGGCAGATAAGGTATATAAAGAATTCATGCTGTATGCTATTGGAAGAAATATAAATAAATATCATCGTTTTTTATACGAAAAACTGAGAAAATTTGAAGGAAAAACTGCCTAGAAAAAAATGCGGCTGAAAAAATCCAAACAAGGATTTTTTGCGGCCAAAAACAGAAAGTATTTATCAAAATAAAAATATCCTGAACAAGTTGCAGAGCCAGAAAGCTCTGTAACTGTCAGGATATTTTTGTTTGGTGCTGTCAGCTCTAAAAAACGTTATTTACCGACAGCTCCGTTTTCGACTATAAATCTTTGTGGTAAAATGTACCTGATAACTGAAGACGGAGAAGTAGAGAAAGAACTTGCGATTGCCTGTCGGGAAAAACAGAAGTAAAAAATGGCTGGCAGAAAGGATAGGGAAAATGTCTAAGATTAAAATCGCGGCAGTGCAGATGCCGACTGTTTCAAATAAAATGGAAAATGTCAGAAAGGTCAGAGAATATCTCGAAAAATTAAAAGACCAGAATCTGGATTTTGTGGTTCTTCCAGAAATGTTCTGCTGCCCTTATAAGACAGAAAATTTTCCGGCCTATGCGGAAGAAGAAGGCGGAGAAGTATGGAAGCAGCTTTCGGAATATGCAAAGCACTATGGTATTTATCTCGTAGGAGGTTCAATACCGGAAAAGGATGCCAAAGGCAGAGTATACAATACCACCTATGTGTTTGACCGCCAGGGAAAACAGATCGGCAAACACCGCAAAGCACATCTGTTTGATATCGATGTGACGGGAGGCCAGTACTTCCGGGAATCTGATACGTTGACCGCAGGAGACAGTGATACAGTTTTTGATACAGCGTTTGGAAAAATGGGAGTGATCATCTGCTTTGATATCCGTTTTCCGGAGATGGTTCGCATGACGGTGAATGATGGTGCAAAGGTTATTTTTGTCCCGGCGGCTTTCAATATGACGACAGGACCGGCACACTGGGAACTTTCATTCCGTGCCCGTGCACTCGATAATCAGATATATATGGTTGGCTGTGCCCCGATGAGAGATGTAGCGGCGGATTATAAGTCCTGGGGGCACTCGATTATTACAGATCCATGGGGAACTGTGATTGGTATGTTGGATGAGAAGGAGGGAGTTCTCACCGCAGAGCTGGATCTGGATTATGAAGCACAGGTACGAGAAGAACTCCCATTATTAAAAAGCAGACGAAATGACATGTACAGGTTGGAAAAAATTATCTGATAAAATAGTTCCAGTGAATATAACCGAAACAACACGATCCAGAACTTGCACTGCTTACAGCGTCATGTTAAACTGAATATACAAAAAAGTTGATTTCAGGAGGTGTATAAACAGGTGAGTTATAAAAAGAAACTGCCGGTAGGAGTTGATTCTTTCAGTAAGTTGATCAGGCAGAACTTTTACTATATAGATAAAACAGATCTGTTAATGAATCTTCTGAATAATTGGGCCGAAGTTAATCTGTTTACCAGGCCGAGACGATTTGGAAAAAGTCTGAATATGTCCATGATGCAGACGTTTTTTGAAATTGGCTGTGATAAGACGTTGTTTGATGGATTAAAAATCTCAGAAGAAAAAGAACTGTGTCAGGAATACATGGGTCAGTTTCCTGTGATTTCTGTTAGTCTCAAAGGAGTAGAGGGACAGAATTTTCAGGAAGCACTGGCGGCAATGAAATGGATCATAGGGCAGGAAGCCTTACGTTTCCGTTTCCTTCTTGACAGCAGCAGGTTGTCTGCTGAGGATAAAGAGATATACCGCCAGCTTATAGAAGTAGGGAAGGGCGAAAGTGGCCTTTTTATCATGTCGAATGATACATTAGGTGCAAGCCTGAAGATTCTGTCCGATCTGCTTTGCCGGCATTATGGTAAAGGTGTGATTCTTCTTATTGATGAATATGATGTTCCACTGGATAAAGCCTTTCAATATGGATACTATGACCAGATGGTATCTCTTCTTCGTATAGTATTTGGAAATGTTTTAAAAACAAATTCAAGTCTGTACTTTGCGGTGCTGACAGGATGTCTCAGAATTTCAAAAGAGAGTATTTTTACAGGATTGAATAATCTGAAAACCCTTACGATTACAAATGCACAGTTTGATGAGTACTTTGGTTTCACAGACAAAGAAGTCAGGGAAATGCTGTCATATTATGAGCTGGAAGAACACTATGAAACGATGAAAGAATGGTATGATGGATATCGATTTGGAAAGACAGATGTCTATTGCCCCTGGGATGCAATTAATTTCTGTGATGATCTTCGGGCAGATGATGAGGCATATCCGCAAAATTACTGGTCAAATACCAGTGGTAATGCAATTGTGCATCGTCTGCTTAACAAAGCAGACAGCGTTACAAAGAATGAGATTGAAAATCTGATTGCAGGAAATGAAATCATAAAAGAAATACATCAGGAACTGACCTACAGTGAACTGGATCAGTCGGTGGAAAACTTATGGAGTGTACTGTTTACTACAGGTTATCTGACTCAGAGAGGCCGTGTAGACGGAAGAAAATATCGTCTGGCGATTCCTAACAGGGAAATTCGGGAATTATTTATAACTCAGATCCGGGAATGGTTTCGGCAGACTTCCAGAAATGATACAGGAACCCTGGAAACTTTCTGTCAGGCATTTCCTCAGAAAAATGCTGCAAAAATCGAAGAACTTCTGAATGAATATCTCTGGCATACAATCAGTATTCGTGATATATCCGGCAGAGAGAAAAAGGAGAATTTTTATCACGGGATACTTCTGGGGCTTCTCAGATATAAAGAAAACTGGCTGATAAAATCCAATGCAGAATCTGGAGAAGGCTACAGTGACATCCTTATTGAGATTCCGGAAAGCCGGACAGGAATTATTATAGAGATAAAATATGCAGAAGGTGCAGCATTTGATTTATCCTGCCACAAGGCGGTTGAGCAGATCAGAGAAAAACATTATGATGCCATACTTCTTGAGGATGGTATGGAAAATATCATAAAATATGGAATTGCCTTTTATAAAAAGAGATGTAAAGTGTTATTAGTGTGATAATTAATAAGGTGCCTGTCTTTGGGAAAACCAGAGGCAGGCATCTTTATTAAAAGTAAATCCGATTGTCTTTTTTGAAAAAATACTTCCAGTGCATATAGCCGGATAGGATCCGGGTCAGTATTTCTGCTGCCGGAACGGCGAGCCAGACACCTGTGATTCCCAGAAAATAAGGAAATGACACAAGACAGATGACCAGGAAAAAGAGTGACCGCAAAAATACGAAAACCGGTTGATGCGAGCTGAAAGGTTTCCGGATCTTTGGTGAATACGGATACAATGGGTCCGGAACCAAGGACAGATAAGATCACCATAACAATGGATGAAAGGAAGGTAAATCTCATAATAATATTATATGTATTTCTGAGACGATCTCTCTGCTGTACACCGTACTGGAAACCAATTACAGGACTGACCCTGATAGAAAGTCCCATATAAAAAGCGTTGAACAGAAACTGCCCGTACAAAAGGATTGTGATGGCGGCGACTCCGGATGCACCGGCCAGCCGGATCAGGATAATGTTCACCGTTAAAACGGTAATGTTTTTCTTGTGCATAGGGGAGCGCTAGAGTATAATAAAATCAGTTTTTGCGGCATAA
>OGOH01000896.1_pt1 | contig 22607 bp, 26 predicted proteins | sample 1552571 | NCBI WGS metagenome assembly OGOH01 (sample SAMEA2580170, study PRJEB22360) | human gut metagenome | biome: human gut; feature: human-associated habitat; material: faeces | place: Denmark | collected 2008/2010
CATTAAATGATGTATAAAAATATAAAGTGGTGTCTACTTTTTGTTGACTAGTACAATTCGTATAATGCGTAGGTCTTTTTTGCTACGAAATTGAACTGGATGAATTGAAAAACCCACTTATTAAGAGCAAAGTTAGAACATAGTAGGTGTTTACCCTGTAAAATGTGTGTATAATAAAAATGAAGGGGAAGAAAAGACCTACTCAATGAAAGATTGAGTAGGTTTAAAGTAGAATAACAATAGGTCAACGCATATAAGGAGGGAATATGTATATGGTGGAAAAACTGATAGATGACATCGTAAAGACTAATTCAACTAATTATCTTACAGAGGCAGGAAAGAGGTTCGTTAGTAATATAAAAAATAAGAATGACATTAAGAAGCTGCTTGCAGATAACCGGGATTTCTTTATTAAATATGAATCCAGTGCAGACAGAATGATGGATGATATAGCGACAGTTTTGTCAGATAAGAATCTTGAGGAACTGGCTGGAAAACTGTGTGAAGATTCGGGATATTCTTTTAAGGCAATACTTATAAAAGGACTTACAGATTGTATGAGTGAATATGAGATACCACATGAGGTGGCATGTCTATATGCTAACAGGATATTAGGTGCAGTATTGCATGAACTGCCACAGGTTGCTCCGGACAAATATGACAGGTATTTTCAGAGTGAATGGAGAATAGAACAGCAGCAGGCAGAGGAACAGATTAACCAGAAGTTGGAGAAGATAAGCAGTCAGATGGCGGTATATACAGCTAAACAGATGGCGATATATTCAACAGATGCTTTGGATTTACAGTTAAAGAGGCAGACGGTGAATCCTAAGATAGGCATAGATTTCTTTGACATAGATGATGATGAATTTATAAATAAATTCAATAAATTAAAGAATGATGAGAAAGTCTGTGTGAGGGCAAGATGCAGGGAAGAGGCTGTATACTGCATAATAAATGAATTGTGGAAATCAGGGGAGAAACGACCGATATTCGTTGTAAAGAGCAGGGAAGACTGGGATAAACTAATGGCTGTCAAAGAATCAGGAAATATATATATACCATGGTTCTATGCGGATGAAATAGTATCAATAGAGAATAATACTAATATATTTGTGTTTACTGACGAGGTGCCATCATTTTCAGATAACGAGATAGAGTTAAGACCAAGGACATATGAGACAATACGCAGAGCACTGACTAGAGCAGGAATGGGAGTTAATGAAGCAAATGAACTTGTAAGTGAAACACATGGATTATATATTCCGATGAAAAGAAGAATATTTAATGGGGCATTTTTAAAGAAACCAGAATGGATTGATGGATTGTCCGTAAAAGTAAAAGCTACATGTCTGCTTGCAGGTCAGTGGACAGATGCTGACGGAGATAAGGCAGTAATAGAGGAACTTAGTGGATGTGAATACGAAGAATTTATAGAGCAGATTACAAAATATGCAGGTGGAGAAGAACCATTTGTTTATATAATAGGAAAAGGAAGTGAGAAACAATACTATCTGGCAAGTGTTCAGAATACATGGGAATATTTAGATGTACAGACAGACAGTGACATATGGGGAAAGTTTACAAGGGCAAGCATAGATGTGCTGAATGAGTCAGAAACATTATTTACATATACATACGCAGAGCGTTTTGCTGCAAGATACAGAGGAGAAAAATTATTCTGGTCAGCTAATATAAGACGCGGAATGTTAAATACACTGTTAATAAAGGTGCTTCATAAAGACCACGGAGATTCACAGGTGGTTCTTGATGATATGGTTTCTGAAATACTTGGATATGTAAAGACAGAACAACAGTGGAAATACATATCAAGATACTTTAGAGAACTATGTGAGTTATCCCCTTCCATGGTACTTGACAGATTAGAGAATGAATGGGAGAAGTCTACAGGATTGTTGCAGCTTTTTGACAGGCAGAGTGATAACTTCCTGTTTGAAAGAAATGCATATATAGATATACTGTCTGGAGTTGAAACAATGCTTGTACAGAAACAGTATGCTGCGAGAGCACTAGAATGGCTGCTTCGAATAGATGATAAGTCATATAAATATACATCAAATACACCAGAAAGTATAATACATAAAGCAATATGCAGCTGGATTAATCTGTCAGCCTTCAGAACAGTAGATGAGAAAGTAAATGCTGCAAAAATAGCTCTTAAGTATGACAGGAATGGATGGGAACGCATATATAAGGCATTGCCACAATATGACAGTAACATTATTGGAAATATCATATGCCCACATTACAGAGAGCATGTGACAACTGAATGGATGGCAAAACAGGATATAGTAGAAACAGCAATACAGTATGTACAGCTTCTTATAAAAGAAGCACATTTTAAGCCAGAACGGTGGGAAAAGCTTCTTAATATAGCGGATGATGTACCAGATAATATTAGAGAAAAACTGATAAATGGCATGCTATATGAAATAAGTCAGATGACAGATGAAGAAAAAATACATCTGAAGAATTTCATTAGAAAGATAATATATAAAAACAGATATTTCAATACAGCAGAATGGGCACAGCCTGAAGAAATTGTTGAACAATACGAGAAGCTTTTAGATGGGATACATACGGATACTCCTGAATATGAGTATGAGTACCTTTTTGTGCAGGAGAATGACGGAGTACTGCTTAATCCTGTTGAAACATGTGATAATAATGCCAGACATGATGACAACGAAAAACAGGTGCAGGCAATAATAGCAGATGAAGTGACACATTTTAAGAAGCATAACTTAAGTGTGGCAAAGCTTGCTGCAATATGCTCGAAAGAAAAATGGACAACTCTTGGAAGGAGTCTCGCCAGATATTGGAGTGGTGTTTTTGATGAAGAAGTATTCTATGATTTATATAATGCACAGAGCCTGAACAGAACGATGGCTATTGATTACTGCAGAGAGCTGGCTTATAGTGGTGAAAATGTATATCTGTATATAATGGAAATACATAAAAAGAAAAAATTAGACGATGAATTTCTTGTTGGGATATACAGATTAGAAGCGGAATGTTCAGGTGAGGATATACCACAGATAGATAAAGCACCAGAACATATAAAGAAAATGTTCTGGCAGCAGGCAGACTACTATATGACATCAAAATATATCTGGGCGCTTGGCGAATGCAAGAAATATGGAAATGTAGATGTGTATATTAAGCTGTTATACAGAGCAATGTCGGATAAATATTTTGGTACGGAACAGATATACGATTATGTTGTATCATTAAAAGATATAGACGATATAAGGAATGTGTCGGATGTATCATATTATCTGAAAGAAATATTAAAACAAATGCATAAAAAATATATAGATGATGCTGTAAAAAGTTATGAGCTGGCTACTGTTGAGATAAGATTTTTCGGAGCATTAAAGTGGCGTGATATGAAATGTTTCCAGAAGATAGTCAAAGCAGACCCTGGTAATTATGCAGAGCTGATAGCAATAACACGCAGAAAGGATAATGATAATTCTGAAAAAATGCTGACAGAAGAAGAAAGTACATACATCAATGTAATGTGCCGCCTGTATGGAGAAATTAAGTTCTGTCCGGCAGAAAGAAACGGAAAAGTTATAGAATCAGAGCTAAGAAGCTGGATAGAAGAATTCATGATTCTGCTTGAAAAGAATGACCAGAAAAGTCTGTTCAGTTATTATATTGGTAAGATGTTATCATATTCACCAGCTGGGAAGGATGGTTATTATCCATGTGAGGCAGTAAGAAATGTGCTGGAAGACTATGCAGATGATGCTTTAATATCAGGTTATGTCACTGAGAAATATAACAGCAGGGGAATATACAGTCCGTCTGATGGCAGAACTGAAAAGAGTCTTGCAGCCAGATATAAGGAAAATGCAGATTATCTTAGTACAATATATCCTAAGACAGCAAAGATATATTACAGATTGTGTGACAGATATAAATATGAAGCAAAGTGGGAGAGAGAAAGGGCAGAAAATGGTGTGTATTGAATCAGGATACATTTACTGACCCGCTCCGTACATCGAACTTTCCGCAGAATTGGACGATTTACTATTGGGCTTATTGGATGGTTTGGTGTGTGGCTGCTCCGTTCTTTATCGGAAGCATTTCTCGTGGCAGAACAGTGCGTCAGACAATTCTTGGTGGCTATATATTTGGTGTTGGTTCCACATTGACGGGCTTTATTGTACTGGGTAACTACTCTATGGGAATGCAGGTGACCGGAAAAGCTGACTTTATTGCACAGTATCTGGAGAGCGGTGACCTGTACGGGATGATCGTATCTATCATTAAGACGATGCCGGGTGCGCCTGTTATTATGGTAGTTGTTTTGTTGACAATGATTGCTTTTTATGCGACGTCTTTTGACTCAATTGCATTGACAGCATCCTGCTACAGCTATCACACATTGAGAGATGGTGAGCAACCGAATAAGGGCATTCAGTTGATGTGGTGTATTTTGCTGATTTTGCTTCCGATTGCATTGTTGTTTGCAGAAAGTTCTATGAACAATCTTCAGTCGGTGAGTATTGTGGCGGCATTCCCGATTGGAGCGGTAATTGTGATGATTGCGGTTAGCTTTATGAAGGATGCCAAAAAATATATGGAAAATGTGGAAGAAAACGGTCAGCAAGAGGTTGACAATGTTGACAACGAAAAATAAATTTGACAGGATAGCATGTTGAATTTTAAAAGTACAATATAAAAATGTGTTGATAATAATCAGAATCTTTGCAGTTGGATATAAAAGGGTCAGGTTTTATAATAATTTTTCTCCCGCTAATTTCTGAAAATGTCTATTCGGGTTTATGTTTTTAGAAAATAAACTGCCTTTGCAAGATATACTTGTAACCATGAATATTCCTATGTGTAATATTGTAAATTATATTTCGGATGATGAGATGATTGCTGGGTGTACGGATAGGATTGGGAATGGGTGGATTAATGATAATGAATGGGATGAAAATTATAACATAAATTTATAATAAGATTGAAGTCAGCAAAGGCAATTGCGTCATGGTAAAAGCCGGTACGATTCATGCTATCGGAGCTGGCATCCTAATATGCTAAATCCAGCAGAATTCAAATTGTACTTACAGAATGTATGATTATGACCGCAGGGACAAGTTCGGAAATAAGCGCGAGCTGCATGTAGATAAGGCTCTTGATGTTGTGGATACTAAAAGATATGTGCCATATGAAAGCAGCATTAATGCATATGATGAAGCTACGAATGAAGCCGCAGCAACTATTGAAGAGGACTCATCAGGAGGTCAGTTATTAGTAAGCTGCAAGTATTTTGAATGTTATAAATATGATATATCCGATTCAGTATCAATTAATGTTGATACAGCTTCTTTCCGTTCTGTGATATTCACGGAAGGATGTGGAACTATCAGAGTAGGAGAAGATGTTAAGGCATATAAAGCGGGTGATAGTTTCTATATAACTGCAGGTAATAAAACCGTGGAAATAGAGGGAAACGGGGTTGCTATTGTTACGAAGGTCTGATTAAGATGTAGGTATGCATTTGTCTAGTTCTAGTTTTGTTATTGAAACAAAATAATGCATAAATTTTTAATTTAATATATGTGAAATTGACCTCCGTTGGTGAAGCATTTGCTTTGCTGGCGGAGTTTTTTTGTTATTCTGGAATATGGTTTGTGATTGGAGCAGATAATTCAGGTAGAGAATTGCAATATTGATTGATAAACGGATTATAATATGTTAATATTTAGACAAGTCGGATTGTGAAAATAATTGTTTGGATTAATTCAAGGATACATAGGGTAAGGAGTAAGGTACTATGGGTAAGGTTGGGTTAATTCAAGTTGTAAAACGAAGTCCCTTTGGGGACTGGGATATATGATGGGAGAGAGGTTGATGAGACCTCTCTTGAAGTGTTGGTTGTAAATGCATTTTGAAAATCTATTAAATGTATAAGATTTTCGGTATACATATAGGGAGGCATATTATGAATGATTTAATATTAATAAAAGATGAATTAAAAACAACAATTAGTGATTTTAATGAGCCATTCACTAATTATCTTGAAAATTTGGGATTACCAACAGAAGGAATATTAGCTCCAATTTCAGAAAGACAAATTATTATTAATTCTATTGAAAATGAAATAAATATGATTCCAGAAAATAATAAACAAGTAGCTGTATATCTCACAAGATTTTTAGCATCTGTTGCTGCCGGTCTTTTTGATGGTGCAATTACATATTTATGGAATGAAACAATTAAGAGTTTACGAAAAATGATTGTTAATTATGATTTAGACTATTTTATTAAAGTAACTGCAGATAATAATAATCGTTATCATAATCTAAAAACAGAAGATGATCTTTCATTAGTAGCAGATTATGATTTACTTAATACATGTAATCGTATGGGATTAATTACTGATCATGTATTTGAGGTATTTAAGTTTATTAATTATATGCGAAATCATTCAAGTGCCGCACATCCGACAGAAAATGAAATTGGTGCTTATGATTTGTTAAGTTGGTTGAATAATTGTATTAGATATGCAATAAATGCAGAACCTAATGGAGATGCTGTTAAATTGAAACATTTATTATATAATATAAGAAAAAATAGTATTCCAGATGAGGATTTATATAGGAGAAAATATAAAAGATTTGCCGACTATTATGGTGGAGGATTTTCTTTCGTCAATATTTGGAATGTATACAGATCCCAATATTTCTGCAAATATAATGAAAAATATTTCCGGAATTGCTAAGTTTGTATGGGATGCATGTACAGAAACTAAAAAGCATTTAATTGGAGAAAAATATGGATATTATAGAAAAAATGGTGATATACAACGAAAAGAAAAAGCCAATGAATTTCTTGTGTTAGTCGATGGATTGTCTTATAAAGATGAAGATAGTATTTCTTATGAATTGAGAGATACACTTTCTAATCTTATGACTACACATAATAGTATGAATAATTTTTATAATGAAGCTCCTTGGGCACGTCAACTTAAACAATTACTTCCAGCATCAGGTAATATTCCAAGTTCTGTTTTGTCAGATTGGGTAAAGACAATTGTAGTATGTTATGTAGGAAATGGATTGGGATATAGAGAAGGGGTAGATGAAGGAGCATTACCATATTATGAGGAGTTTATTAAGAATTTTGATAATAAAGCTATAGCTTGTTTGTTGAATATGATGGATGATGCAATTTTGATAATGGATATTGATACTAAAAAAGCAAATGAAAGATTTCGTAATCTTTGTGCTGTTCTTACCCAACAAAGTAAAAATGCATTTATATGTGATGCACTAAATTATTTAGTTAATTGTAATGAAGAATTATCTAACGCTCATAAAACTACGGCATTTAAAAATTTACTTTCAAAGGTAAATAGCCAGTTTTAAATTTAAATGTTTTTATGACAAAATTCAGCAGGAATTTTACTGTAACATACAAAAAACAGAATAGGAGATAAGCTATGGATAAAATTATACCTGCATTTGAAACAACGCTATTTGATCCAACATTAAGTGGGGCATGTTTAGATGTAGCTGAATTAGGAATTGACTCATTACTTGATGATGGTGTTTTTAAAAGTATTCCAGTTGTTAGTGTTCTTGTAGGATTTGGTAAAACAGCTCAGAATATACATGATCGGAATTTATTAAAACAAACTATAAAATTTATAAATACATTCAATGAAAAATCAATTTCTCAAGAAAAACTTAATAAATATCGGAAGAAATTAGAGACTCAACCTAAATATGCGGAAGAAGAACTTGGAAGAGTTATTATTCTTTTGAATTCTAATGTTGATTTAAAAAAATCAGAGATTTTAGGGAAATTTTACCGAGCATATGTAGAAGAATCTATAAATTGGGATATTTTTTGTGAGGTGTCAGATATAACCTCTCGATTATTTATGGTTGATTTACAACTATTATATGATATTTATGATTTAAAGGTTACTGATACATCTCAATGTCTGAGTTATAAAGTTGATCGACTTATCGCATTAGGCTTACTTGATTCTGCAACAAAATCCATAGTTATTGGTAATTCTACAGGAAGTCAAACACAACGTTATATTCAGGTAAATGAGCTTGGTAAGTTATATTGTCAGCTTAGTTTGTCATAAAATGTAACAATAAATAAGAAAATAATATTATCAATGATTTGATGGATAAGGAATAGGATAGATAATCAATATGGAACTCATATTTAAAGTAATACAAGCAATAGGAACCATAGTTGCGATTGGATTTTCAACAATTCAGATAAGAAAGGATAGAATTCTTCGGGAAAAAGAACAAGCTTTGCGTATAGTCTGCTGGATGTCTGATATAGAAGTAAATGAAAAAGAACCAGGTTGTATATTTGAAATAATGAATGAGTCTCATGAACCTATATATAATGTCGCAATTTCAATAGATTGTGTACATTATGATGAAAAAAAAGTAGATGGAGTAAATGATGAATGTTCATATTTTCATATTATACCACCAGGACATTATTTAACGCGAGTTAAGTATGGAGGTGGTGGTATGCACGTACAGTTTGGGGCATCAATTAGTTTTACGGATTCAAAAGGAAAATATTGGTATAGAGATTCATGGGGAAGGTTGTTTAAAAAGAAAGAAAATGCGATATTAACAAGAAATATACCATTACCAGCAGGATCGGACAAGTTAGAAAAATGTAGCTAATAGCAAATAGAAGAATATTCTCAATTGGGGTGGATAAAAGATGAGATTAAGAATAAGAGATTTGATGATGATTTGCTTCTTAGGGGAGATATAATTGAAGAATTTCACATAGGAAAAGAAATCTACAATTATTATAATCAAGATATAAAATTTAAAGTTTTATCAACAGTAACCCAAAAAACTTTTTGAGATATGGGGTAGATTCACAAGGAACATTTAAATTAGTAATAGGATTTCCAAGACATAGTTGTGCGTATAATTTATATAATTATGTAGATAAAGAACTTTTTGATAACAATGGGGCTTTACTTGATGATGTTGTTATGCAGGTTTCTTTTGCAAAACTCGGTAATATAGATGAAACATTATTATTCTTTTCGTATGGAAATAAAGGCTATTATATGAAAACAAAAATATTTAGAATAAGCAATATTGGAATCCAACAAATTGGAGTTATAAGTGGACAAAGTTTTATGTATGTTGATTATGATATAAGTGTTCCTATAGGAAGTCAAGGAATTACTATAGACTATGCATATGTTAATGAGAGAATTTATGAATTGAAACAATTGCATAATAGTTAAAAAAGATGTGGGAGTTTTTGATATAATTCATAATCATAGATTAACGGTATTTGCTGTATTCTAATTTATAGTCTGTTTTTTACGTTTGTTACACCATTCCGCAGATGTTCTTGATAAACGCTCCAACCCATGTACCTACAAATACCCACAAAAAATTTGATATAACCATAATAATTCAGTTGTACAAGTTGTACGATTTTTACGAATTGTACAATTCGTAAAACTATCACAAATTTTTCAGTGGGTTATAATTATTGAACGTTAAGGAGCTGGAAATACAGCACAATCTTAAAAAGTGGGCAGCCATAATAAAGGAATGCCGTTCAAGTGGCATGAAGATACTTCAGTGGTAATAATTTAATATAACAGTTTTAATTTATATTCAATAATTATTCAAAGTCAGTTTAAAGCTATACAGGAATTATTGTGTTTTATATATCAATATCCTATAATATTATAAAATATTTTATATGATTTATTGACGTTTTTATGCTGCGATTAATTGCACAATAATAGAAGATTTTAATAATGAATTGAATAAAGGAGTTGCATCAGATGATAGATATATATACACAGAAAAGTGATTCGGGAAATTGGATATTTCAAAATGATTTGTATTTCAATTTAAATACAGGCAATGAAGAAATGTCAAAAAAAGAGATTGATTTAATTCAGCAGATAGATGAAGCAAAGCTTACTCCAGATAAGCATATTGAAACAAAATATGGTCTTGGCACAATCCGTAATTTGTCATCTGGCTGCAAGACATTACTTAATATTGTGAAGCATCCTGATAAGGTTGTAAATGTTGAGGAATGTGGTCCCAATGTACTTAGAATCATATTTACTATGGATAATATAAAAATTTATATGTCAAGACCAACACTTTTTGACATTCCGGATGATGCAAAAATCAGATTTAATGATTCAGATATAGTTACTGGTGGCAGAGGGTATAATGCATGGTGGAGTAAGGAATATGAAAGGAGAGAAGCAGATGATTTATAGGAATATTACATTTAAAGCAGCTCCATTTTCATATGATTTGACATTTGATGATAGGATTACTCTTGTTGGTGGAGACAGTGGTACCGGCAAAACAGTACTTTATGAAATGCTTGAAGATATAAGATTGACAGATGAATATAAGGCAATCAAGCTATTTAATTACAAATCAGATGATTTTTTAGAAGCAATCAAACAGTGTAGAAATAGTTTTATTGTGATAGATAATGCAGATTGTCTGATTAATGATGATGTCAGGAGATTCATTAATTTTGAATTATCAAATCAGTATATGCTTTTCCTGCGGAATTGTGACGGACTCAACGTATCTGATAAGAGTTTTAAGGAGCTGAAGTTTGATAACAACAGAATAACATTGGAAGAGGAACTGTGATATGAAATATTTATGGACAGAGGATACCAGTGCAGGATTTCACTTCTGGAAATTAGTTAATCAGTATTTCTTTAATAATGAACTTGTGGTAGAAAGCAAGGAAAGCAATCAGGGTTTATTAGATGCAGTGTCGGACGTGGATGTTAATGGTGAAGATATATACTATATTGCGTTCGATTATGTGGTTGATAATCAGGATATTCGTAACAAGTATCGTATGTTGAAATCAATAACAGATAAGTCAGAAGGAAAGATTGTGATTTTGGATATGATTTGTTTTGAGTACCTGATTCTTTCTTTTGACAAGCTGGTAGAATGGACTGGTACTGGAAAAACAGATAAAATCAAAATTCGTGAGGAAGTCTTGGCAGCAGTTGAGAATCACAGAATTAATCTAGCAAAGATTAGTGATGAGAAAACATTGCAGTACATAGCAGGTTTTAAGAGATATTCTACAGAACGTGTGATGAAGTCATTAGTTGGTGAATTTACACAAAACGAAAAGTGGTCTGTTAAGGGAGCACTTATGGGCGAGTGTTGGTATAAGGATTGTTGCGTGTCAGAACATCCAGATAGTCTTAGGTGTGGAAAGCCTGAGATTGAATATGGAGATGAGAAGATGAAAATGCTGATACAGTCAGAATGCGTACAAGAAGTGATTAGAAAAGCAAAGATTAAAATGTAGAACCGCTCGCAGCATATGGTAAAGTGATGATGAATCATCTGACTCAGGCTAAAGATATGGATGAACTTTATGAAGCAATGTGTTCGATTTTAGAAAAATTTACATTTTTATTCAAAGATTGATTGCGTGATTGGTGAGGATATATGTATCAATAGAAAACGGATATTAAGATCGTGCAGAAGCTGTCAGATGTTAATAATTCCTATAAACATATAAATTCGTATTTACAAAGCGAAATGATAATGCTATACTTGCTAAACAAAGTTAACTATAAGTTTATTGCGAATATGAGGATAATGTGATGAAAACAATCAGTGATAGAATTTTTGAATTACTAAAAGAAAAAGGAATGAGCCAGAAAGAATTTTCTTTAAGAACAGGTATAGCAGAAAGTTCGATTAGCGACTGGAAAAAGAAGAGAACTAATCCGGTCAGTGATAAGATTCTAATTATATGTGAAGTACTTGAAGTAACACCTTATGATTTGTTGTCGGGTGCTGAACATACAGGAAACAGAAGCCGTACTAATGATACATATGTAATAAGCAAAGGAACAGATATAGGTGTATTGGTAGAGTCTTATCAGCAGTTAAGTACAGAACAGCAGAAAAGGCTGATGGGGTATTTGGATGCTATAAAGGAGTAAAAGAATCTTATAATTCGTATAAACGGAAATATTCTTATAAGCAATGAGATAGAATTTTAGATATGAGATTGACACCCTATTATATAGGGTATATTATAATTAAGGAAATAAGAAAGGCGAATACTAATGTTGAGGACATTTGTTGAAGTACCATTATTTACAAAGAGATGGAAAGAAATAGGGCTTGGTGATGATGAATTGAGAGCATTACAGATAATGCTTTTAAAAGATCCTGAATCAGGTCCAGTTATGGAAGGTACTGGAGGAATTCGTAAAGTTAGATTTTCTCTTGAAAACAGAGGGAAAAGTGGTGGTATAAGGGTTTGTTATACAGATTTTGCAGAATATGAAGTGACATATCTTATAACAGCTTTTGAAAAGAAAGATCAGGAGAATTTAACTGATGAAGAAAAGAATGTTTTAAAAAAATTGGTAAAATCGTTAAAGGGAGAAGCTGTAAAAAATAGGAGATGATTTATATGGGTTCATTATTTGATGATTTAAAACAAGGACTGGAAGAGGCTATAGAGTATGAAGAAGGATGTGGGAAAGCACATACGAAAACATTTATGATTATGCCAGTAAAAGAGTATACGAATAAAGAGATAAGAGATATTCGTATGAAGGCAGGCATGACTCAGAGTGTTTTTGCAATATACATGGGGGTATCTAAGAAAACGGTCGAAGCATGGGAATGTGGCAGGACACATCCTACGGGACCAGTATTTAGATTGCTAGATATACTTTCTAGGGGAGATTTGGATAATACAGATTTTATTGTTTGCAAATAAAATTTTTATAAATATACGAATGATGTACTTAAACTTGAAGATTTTCCAGAAGAAATATCCGATTATAGTACAGAAATAAATAATGGTAAATTATCTGCTGTTCATATTAGATTTATAGCTATAGATGAAAAATACCCCAATAATATGATTGACAGATTGTTGAATCAGAATGCTCCATCATTATTATTATCCTATTTAAGACCAATTGTGGCACAAGTAACATCTGCTTCAAAATATGGAACATATAATATTCCTTTTGTTAATTTTACCAAACCTATGAAAGCTGAAATTTAAACCGCAAATACACGATAAAAGGAGAACCCATGAAGGAATACGATAAATATCTAAAGTTATTAAAGGAAAAATATCCCACAAAACAGTCAGTTTACCGCGAACTTATTAACCTGAATGCAATTATGAATCTGCCAAAGGGAACAGAGCATTTTATGAGTGACCTTCATGGGGAATATGATGCATTTTACCATATAATTAATAATTGTTCGGGAGTAATTAGAGAGAAGGTAGCGATGCTGTATGGAGATGAACTTACTGTATATGAGCAGCAGGAGCTGTGCACTCTGATATATTATCCGAGAGAGAAGCTTTCTATTCTTATGGATGAGAATAAGGTGAATGATGAATGGTACAGAAATGTACTTAACCAGCTGATTCAGATTGCAAAGCTTCTGTCTTCTAAGTACACAAGATCCAAGGTGCGAAAAGCAATGCCTGTGGATTTTGCATATATCATCGATGAACTTATTCATGCGCAGAAGGATGAAGATGACAACAGGAGTGTGTACCACAGACAGATTATGGAAACAATTCTGAGCCTTCATAATGGCGATGAATTTCTGGTTGCTCTTACTGATCTGATTAAAAGACTGGCTGTGGACCATCTTCATATACTTGGGGACATATATGACAGAGGAGCACATGCAGATAAGATATTAGATCTTCTGATGGAACATCACAGCGTTGATATCCAGTGGGGAAATCATGACATATTGTGGATGGGAGCTTTTTGCGGCAATCCTGTGTGTATGGCACTTGTGGTCAGAAATAATATTAAGTACAAAACTATGTCAATTCTTGAGAATGGTTATGGAATAAGCCTAAGGTTTCTTCTACAGTTTGCAGTTAATACATATTCAGATAAAAATGTTGATGACGCAGTCTATAAAGCTATTTCTGTGATTCTATTCAAGCTTGAAGGGCAGCTTATTAAGAGACACCCGGAATACAGAATGGAAGGAAGACTTCTGCTGGATAAGATGAATCTGGATAAAGGAACAGTAAGAATAGGGGATAAGGATTATTTTCTTAATACTAATGAATTTCCAACTGTTGACATGAATAATCCTTATGAGCTTACTATGGAAGAAATGTTTCTGATGGGAAGATTCAGGGCAGATTTCATTAACAGTATGGCGCTTGAGAGACATATCAATTTTCTATATGACAAAGGCAGCATTTATAAGATTCATAATGGAAATCTTCTGTTTCATGGTTGTGTGCCACTTGATGAACAAGGGGTGTTTGATGGAATTGTTGTGGATTGCAAGTCGTATTCAGGTCGTGAGTATCTTGATTATTGCGAGTCAATGGTAAGGCAGGCAAGAACCGGTGATTCAGATGCAGTTGATTTTATGTGGTTTCTGTGGAGTAATATATTATCACCAGTGACTGGAAGGTGTATCAAAACATTTGAACGAACGTTCCTCGACAAGGATAGAAATGCTGACTATAAGAAGGCAATCGAAGAGGATAAGAATCCGTACTATGTCCAGTACGAAAATGAAAGAATCTGTAAAATGATTTTAAGGGAGTTTAATCTTTATAATGAGAATGCACACATTATTAATGGACATACTCCTGTCAGGACAAAGGAGGGGCAGCACCCTGTAAGGGCTGGTGGAAAACTCATTGTTATAGATGGCGGTTTCTGCGAAGGATATCATGCTGCCACAGGAATAGCCGGTTATACACTTATTTATAATTCGCATGGAATGAAGATTAAAGAACATCATCCGTTTATGAGTATTAATATGGCAATTAATAGTAATAGGGACATTGAGTCTGAATCACAGGTTGTTTATGTGGAAAAGCAGCGGGTGTTTGTAAAGGATACTGATAACGGAAAGCAGATTGCGGAGGAGATTAATGATTTAATGAATCTGCTGAAGGTGTATAATTCATAAAATATGTGTAAATATGTAAGTTATATAATTATTTCCACTTGATTTCTATCCCTAATAGAATGTAAAATTATAAGATAAACCAGATTATTATTACGAGGAGTTGCAGCATGGAAATTTATGAAATGATTGATCTGCAGGATTGTCCAAGATGTTTTGGACCTTCTATATTAGAAGAGGAAGATCACTCTTATTATGTGATGTGTATGGATTGCGGCTGTCAGTCAGCATCATTTAGGTTTGAAAATGATGAAGACAGGCTTGATGCAGCTAAAAGAACAGCAGAATTGTGGAATAGCGGCAAGGTAATATTCACAGGCCGTTCGGAATAGATATTGGAGGAAGATTTTAATTTATGAAGAGCAAAGAAGAACTTTTTAATATGCCGATAGTTGAACTGAGAGAATATATGAATTCTCTTTCTAATGCTGAAATACAGGAAGTTGCAAAGATATTTGAGGAAGATGATATTGAGAGAGACCCACTTGAACTTCTTACAGCGTCGAAGCTTTTTGATTATATGAAATATGCAAATGGTTCGGTGAATATTGAGTTTTAGTTGTTTAAGATTTTGAAATGATTTTTCATACGTTGTATGAGAATAAATATTAATCAGGAGGATTATTAATGAAAATAGCAGTAACATACGAGAATGGTCAGATTTTTCAGCATTTCGGACATTCTGAGAGCTTTAAGATTTATGAGGCAGAAGGAAAGAATATTGTCCGTGCAGAGGTAATTGGCACTGATGGAGCTGGTCATAGCGCATTGGCAGCTGTTCTTAAGGATAAAGGTGTAGATGTTCTTATATGTGGCGGAATTGGTAACGGTGCAGTCACAGCACTTTCAGAAGCTGGAATTGATGTATATTCAGGAGCAGATGGAGAAGCAGATGCAGCAGTTGAGGCATATCTTAATGGCGATTTAACATCAGCAGGTGTTAATTGCGACCATCATCACGATCATGAAGAAGGTCATGGCTGCGGACACTGTGGAAGCCATGAAGATGAAGAGTCAGGTTGCGGACATTGTGGAAGTGATAAAGGTGAATCAGACTGTGGTAGTGGTTGTGGCGGCTGCGGCGGTGGCTGTGGTACATTTACACCATCATTTGAAGGACCTAATGTGGGAAAGAAGGTAAAGGTTCATTATAAAGGAACTCTTAATGATGGAACACAGTTTGATTCTTCTTACGACAGAGGTGAACCGCTTGAATTTACTTGTGGAGCAGGAATGATGATTCAGGGCTTTGACAAGGCTGTTGCAACAATGAATGTCGGAGACGTTATTGATGTTCATCTTATGCCAGAGGAGGCGTATGGAGAAGCCGATCCAAGAGCTTTCATAACACTGCCTATAAGTGAGCTTCCGGGTGCAGAAGAACTTAAAGTTGATGATAAAGTGTATCTTCAGAATATGTATGGACAGCCATTCCCAGCTAGGGTTGCTGCTTTAACTGATACAGATATCACATTTGACGCTAATCATGAGATGGCAGGAAAAGAACTGAATTTCAGGATTGAGCTTGTTGAAGTATTATAATTTAATAATATCAAGATACCGGCTGGTACAGCTAAATGCAGTATCAGCCGGTTATTTTATTGTCTGGAAACAAGCTCTTTAGTCAGCCGTATCCATTCTTTCAGTTCTTTCCGGTTTTCATCTTCCTTGCGGAAGGCGGCGGAGAATGGTATACGCATGTCTGGGTCGCCAACCTGTAATACAATTGAATCAGGTGAAAGCTTCATTGAATTAAGATAACTGTTTAGTGTAAATGCAATTCCATATCCCTGTTCAGCAAGTCGGATTCCTGCGTCAATACTGCTTATCTTATAGGTAAGCTCTGGCAGGACATCAGCATAGAAAAGGGCATCCTCTTCAAGCTGTCTTATACTCTGGTTGCTGTGCTGCAGGATGAATCTTTCTTTTCTTACATGCGCAAGATCAAGCCATGGATAGATGCATGATTCTTTAGACTCTGCGAAAGATACAGCAGGGTGGCTTTTCGGAAGAATGGCAACAAGACAGTCTTCATATATGGTTTCATAGGAAAGTCTGGTGTTGCTCACACTGTTATATCCAAAGAACATATCAAGGTCACCGGCAAGAAGCTGCTCTTCATGGTCTGAGAGATGTCCGTCAATGGCATATACAACTGACTGTGGATACAGTCTGTTAAATGCAGTCATAACAGAAGGAAAGAGAGACTCAACCTGACGTACCATATAACCAATGCGGAGTTTAACAGCTACATTTTTGCCAATATCAATCATGCGGTCTTCAAGCTCAAAGCATTTCATAGTAATATCTCTGGCAGATTTCACGAATTCCTCGCCTGCATATGTAAGAATCATGCGGCGGCCTTTTCTTTCAAAAAGCTGTATGCCAAGTGAAGTTTCAAGTTGCTTAAGATGTATGCTCAAAGCCGGCTGCGACAAGAACAGAGCATTGGCGGCTTTGGTAAGATTTCCGTAATTAGCAATTGTAAGAACATATTGCATGTCTTTTTCAGTAATCATATGAATTCCCTTTCTAAAATAGTGCATGTTTCAATAATAATGTAATAATTATACATAATTAAAATGTATCAATCAATTGAAACTATAAATTAGATTTATACTTTCGATAAAAACATACAATTTTATTTTTAGTATGATTTATATTAAAATGTATAAAAATATAAATTTGTTATGGGAGAAAATTTCATGGAAACAAAAGCAAAGAAAAAATGGAAAACGCCACATACATTTGTAATACTTGTGGTAATTATTCTTATTGCTGCAGCGGCAACATATATTGTGCCGGCAGGCGAGTTTACAAGATTTAAAGATGCAGCAACAGGCAAGACTTTAGTTGAAGCTGGAAGTTATCACAGAATAGCATCAAGTCCGCTTAATCCGTTAAAGATTCCTTCAGCAATCTATACCGGAATTGTGAAATCAGCATCAACAATCACATTTATGCTGATAATCGGCGGAGCTTTTCAGGTAATTACATCAACAGGTGCACTTACAGCGTTATGCAAGAAGTTATCTAAGACATTTTCTAAGCACAAATATGTTGTAATTCCTGTATTTTTAACATTGTTTTCTATATTCGGATTCACAATGGGAATGTCATCAGAGGTTATGATATTCGTTCCTATCGGAATAACACTTGCGTTATTCTTAGGCCTTGATAAGGTTACAGGAACAGCGATGATTGCACTCGGTGCAGCGGTTGGATTCACAGCCGGATTACTTAATCCGTTCAATGTAGGAGTTGCGCAGGATATAGCAGAATTGCAGTTGTTCTCCGGGATGGCTTACAGAGTATTTATTCTTGTTGTGCTTCTTGCTGCTACAAGTGCATACATAATCTGCTATGCAAGAAAGGTTGCAGCACATCCTGAAAAAAGCGTAATATATGGAATTCCTGAAGACCAGGAGTACACATTTGACAATGCAACAGACACAATTACGATAAGACAGATTGCAGTTCTTATTGTTATGACACTTGGCTTTGGAATACTTATATATGGCCTTTCAAAGAAGGGCTGGTACTTTGAAGAAATGTCAGGCCTCTTCATATTTATGGGTGTAATATGCGGATTTATCAGCGGTTACGGTCCTAGCAGAATTGCAAGGGAATTCGGAGAAGGTGCAAAGGGCATTATCGTAGGATGTCTTATAATCGGAATTGCCCGTACAGTTGAGGTAATATTAAGTGATGCCAATATTCTTGATACTATCGTGTACGGAATTGTTAATATTGTAAATGTTATGCCAGATTCAATTAAGGCTGTCGGCATGTTCTTATGTCAGTCACTTATTAACTGCGTAATCGTGTCAGGAACAGGTCAGGCAGCAGTTACAATGCCACTTATGGTGCCGGTTTCAGACCTTGTAGGAATATCAAGACAGACATCAGTACTTGCGTTCCAGTTAGGAGACGGATTCTCCAACTCAGTACTTCCAATGTCATCATCACTTATGGGATATCTTGCTGTATCAAAGATTCCATACAGTAAATGGCTTAAGTTCATGATGCCACTGTTCCTTATATGGACAGCACTTGGATGCCTGTTTATGCTTGGTGCATTAATGCTTGGATATTAGAATTGATTAGGAGCAGATATTATGTCAGACGATATTAAGAAGCAGCTTGGAGCGGTTATTGACAGCTATAAAGAAGATTTATGCCAGATGTCAGATGAGATATTCGACCTTGCGGAGATAAGCGGGGAAGAGTACAAGACATCTGATATATTGTGCAGTTATCTTGAAAAAGAAGGATTTGTGGTAGAGCGTGGAACAGGACTTGAAACAGCATTCAGGGCAACATGGGATAATGGAAGTGACGGCCCGGTGATTGGAATTCTTGTTGAATATGACGCTCTTGAAAAAATCGGACATGCGTGTGGACATCATCTTCAGGGACCTGCCGGAATAGGGGCAGCAATTGCAGTAAAGAACTGCCTTCAGGATTATCCATGCAGGCTTGTTGTGTATGGAACCCCGGCAGAGGAAACTCTTGGCGGCAAGATAATTATGCTAGATAAAGGTTATATGAAAGAGCTTGACCTTGCATTTATGTCGCATGGTTCGCCTAATACATCAGTAGATGAAAAATGTATGGCACTCGAGAATTTCGTGGTAACATTCCACGGAGTAAAAAGCCATGCTGCAATAAGTCCAGAAGAAGGACGAAGCGCACTTGATGCAGCGTTATTATCATTCCATGCAATTGAGATGTTAAGAGAGCATGTTAAAGATGACACAAGAATGCATTACACAATCCGTAATGCAGGTGGTCCTCCAAATGTAGTTCCGGACCTTACTGTTGCAGAATATACACTCCGTTCATACAGCACGAAATACCTTGATGAAGTTGTAGAGAGATTCTACAACATTTTAAAAGGTGCTGCGCTTATGACTGGAACAACATATGAGGTTCAGAGAGACCTTCCATTCAAGAGCAAGGTTGTGTGCCATAAGGTCAATGACCTGCTTATGGCAAATGCAGCATATGAGAATGCCCCATCAATCGCACCACCACGCGAAAGGACTGGCTCAACAGATTTCGGCAATGTGTTATATGAAGTTCCAGGCTCATGTATAAGAATTGCATTCACAGATAAGGATGCACAGCCACATTCAGAAGCTTACCTTAAAGCAGGAAAGAGTGATGCAGCGCATAATGCTATAGTATACGCAGCAAAGATAATGGCTGATTCAATATGTGATGTTCTTGTTAATCCTGAGCTTCTTGCACAGATAAAGCAGGAGTTTGAGGTGGCAAGAGAAAAAGGCTGATTAGTAAGCGTAAGAATTGATTGTATAGAGCTGGCTGTGTTAAAAAACTGTTTTGAGTTAGAAATGCTGCGACCGGAAAGCATTAGCAGGAAAAGCTGGTTGGGAAAGAATGATAAGTGAGATATGATTGCAAGATAAGTAATCAGGAATGCATGATAAATGAACTACGAAAGAAAGATATGTCATCAGGAATGCATGATAAATTTGTCAAGACCTACGAAATAGTTAGATATGGGTAGAATAGTAGGTGAATTGCAGTCGCCTTAAAGATGAAAATTCATAATAAACCCACTAATTTTGCTATAATACTAAGAATAGTAGGTGAATTAGCAGCAAAATAGATGCAAAACATAATACTTATCAATTTAAGAGCTGAAAAAGACCTACTCAAGCAATACGGATTTGCTGATTAGTGGGTTTTCGCACAATTAAATGTGATTTGGGAAATAAAATAAACCTACGAAAATCAGATAATAAGGCTGATTAGTGGGTCTAGCGATAATATTGAATTGAATTAATAGAATCGAAATCAGGCTGCGGAGAAATCCAAAGCCTGATTTTTTATAATTTGTAAGCATAAAAAATTGTATAGACACAATATGTCTGACTTGAATGCTATTCTTAATATACAAACAACCTGTATTTACAGTCGATTTATGTACAGATGAAAGGAGACATTTATTATGGGATTTTTCTGGGCTAATGTGAAAGCTAATATTGAAGGAGCAGTTGCAAATGCAAAAATGCATTACTATGAGGATAAGCTGAGAAGCGACGACTATGATGAAGATGAAGACGAGGAAGAAGATTATAATGAGGTGCAGGAGGAATATGATACGGACAGCATAGAAGATAGTCCTGTTGCTAATATCCAAAATAACTGGAAATCAATATTATTAGTTCTTCAGACAGAATATAATATTCAGGATATACAGATGAGTACATGGATTAAACCACTCAGGGTAGAAAATGTGGAAGATAATATTTTGAATTTATCTTTTAGAAATCCTGATGATAACGAACAAGAGCATAATACGAATGTAAAATATGTACAGAAAAGATTTGCAGAGTTATTATCAAATGCAATTGCTGAATATATGGATGCTCAATATGTAGTGAAGATTAAATAAATGGATGATGCATCAGGCGGAGGAGAAATCCAAAGCCTGATTTTTTATAAAATAAAATAATATGACAATAAGTGTCTGACATAACTGGTATTATTTAAAGGAAATAGGCTGGGAGTAATTATGTAGGCAGCTTGAACACCATAAATTATATACAGGATGGAATAATTATGCAGAATGAATTAGAAGGATTATATAACATGCTTGTAAGTCAGACAGATATAATGAAAAATGTGGATGAATTAGTAGAAAAACAGATTGAACATGAGCTGATGCAGTTCAAAGAACTGGCAACATGGATCGATTATGAATGTGAGCGTGATAAATATATGGCAGTTGCTGAAGTTGCGAAAAAAGAAAGCTTCATGGCAGGATTTAACTATGCTGTGAGATTACTTGAGGGCACGCACAACCCTTAAAACACGTTCCTTTTCTTCATCAGAAAGAGATTGAATCTCTTTCATGATTTCCCTGTCGATTGAAGAATAATCGCCAGTATATTCACCAGATAACACATAATCTACAGTTACACCTAGTGCATTACATATATAGATAAGTGTAGGCAGGGAGACTTTCACGCGGTTATTTTCAATATTGCTTATATGAGAAGTGTTGACCTCAGCGGCACTGGCAACAGCGTCTTGTGGCAACCCTTTAGATAAGCGTATTTCTTTTAACTTCTTTCCAATACTTTCAAAATCAATATCCTTCATGAAATCCCTCACTATAAAGATGATAAATACAATACATATAATTGTAATATTGATTGGCTGATGATATAATTATCTACAACTAAAATAAAATTAGCCACAGACAATTAAAAGTTTTTAAAAATAAAAAGACAAAATATGACACTAAGACATATAATGTCCAACCTGTTTGTTATCATTAATACATAAAAGAGAAGCAAAATGAGGAGGCATAAGATGAGCGACAATAATAATGTTGAAAATGATAACGAGAGTGATTATGTATATCTGAAAAGACCATATTTATTTAATATCAGGTACAATTCAAGACAGGTGTGGAACAAGCTGCCAGATGAGGAAAAAGCTCCGTATGTTAATTATGAAGAATATTATGAGGAATGCCGGCTTATAAAGTTGAGAAGCATAGGATATCCGATACTGGCAGGTATATATATGTTTTGCATGCTTTTGAACCATATGTAG
>OGOH01000910.1_pt1 | contig 22397 bp, 10 predicted proteins | sample 1552571 | NCBI WGS metagenome assembly OGOH01 (sample SAMEA2580170, study PRJEB22360) | human gut metagenome | biome: human gut; feature: human-associated habitat; material: faeces | place: Denmark | collected 2008/2010
CAAGTGGGACCACGATGGATGATCGCTAAATAACGTAATATTAGTTATTTAGCGATTTTTTATTGTACCTGCATGAACTAAAAAAGAATATGAGTGTTTGAGGTCACAATTTGTGTTCTCTTTAGAGAAACGCCGCCGCCCTCGTGAATATGGAATGAAAGGCTTGGTTGATCAGGCCCGGATCGATACGGGAGTGTGTCGGGAAGGGGATTTGATGGGAGTAAGCGAACGGGAAATCCAGCTCTTCCAATATCTTGCCGGACGCTTTTCCTAAAGCCTTGATCACCCCGCCAGTAGGCATAACGATATCTTTTTTCAATGAGATCGCCCGAATACGATCGCAAGCCCGTTGGAAGAACGACTCCCGGTAATCTCGTAACACATCCTCACGTACCATGGCCTTAAAGGCTTGCTCCAGAAAATCATTCTTGAACGAGGTGGGAAGCGTACGGTTCTCCAAGAAATCATGCCGGAAGTAATGGCGTACCTTGGCGAACGCCTCCTTGTCCATGATATCACGGGCGTTGCCATCCATCTCACTGAAGATGGAGCCACCGCAAAACATGAATAAACGGGTGTCCGTAAACATCTTGTCCGGATTCGCTAATAACAAGACCTGCGAGAGTAACGCCCCGATGGAATAAGCGAATAAGTTGATGGACGTATCTTCCTTGAACAAAGGATGCTCGCCGTTCTTGATCTCATGAACCAATTGCCACATATTATAAACGGACTCTCTGCCCGAGGCGTAAAAGCGTAACGGGTTTTGGGATAGCCGGCTGCTGAGGGCCACGTTGGCGAAGGTGGAGTTCGTCACGTTCGCTATCTCCTCCTTGCGTTTGCTTACCCAAGGGAGGATCGCACGGGGATTGGCCCATAATCCCGGGGTACGGTTCATATGGAAAGCGATCGGGAACAGGATGACCGGCTTACCGGTCGTATGGGTGAGGTATTCCGCCCATGTGAGGTATTTTTCCCAAGTCCGCTCGTTCAGGCCATGCAACAGGATAATCGCCTCATTATTCTTTTTACGTCCAGAGGGCGTGAATATGGCATATGAGAAAGATTTGTTCTCTTGGATACGATCGTCTGTCATCGGACAGAATCCGGTGGGGGTAAGTCCCTTCTGGAACTCGTCGATCTCGCTGGCGCCACGGGTCTGGGTGAAGCGAAACGGGATGATCTCCAGATGGCTCTCTTCCAATTCAGTCTTTTTGTCATAAGAGAAAAGACTGTTCAGTTGCTTAGTACGAAGTGAAATATCCATAATCCTCTGATTTTTTACTGCAAACAAACAATAGAAAAACATCTCTTCAAAATAAATGGTTTAAACGGGCTTTGTTGGGGACATAAAGTGTTATTTAGGGATGAAATCTTTTATAGAGGGGTGAATTTCGTCTGGGAAAATGATTACATTTGTTCCAAAATAGAGGCAAAAAGATGGGAATGTGGGATCAAAAAATACCAAGTTACATATACGGTAAGCAGAATATCGTGAGGCTGATTCTGTGGACGGCCTTGTTTGCGTTGGTGTTTATCAACATCTACAAGCCGTTTAGCTCCACCTCTTGGTATAAGGTCTCGGAGTTTAAGTTCTTCGTATTCTCTAGCTTGATTATCTTGACGGGAGTATTGGTGGTTGTCTTGAGCCGTATTATTCTGTTCCATTGGGGGAAGCGGCATGCTATCACGGTCCGGACTTATGCGATCTGGATCGTGCTGGAGATATTCTTCATGTCGCTTTTCTATACGATTTATACGTTGGTACTGAATCCGGAACGAGAATATATGGAAGTTTTTAACGATTCGGCGGTGAATACCAGTCTGGTTTTATTGCTCCCTTATTCCGTGCTGCACCTGTATTTCTCTTATAAAGAGAAAGAGCGGCAATTGCGATTGTTGGAGGAGAACCAGACAGAAGCGGCGGTTCGGCAAAGCGTTTTCTCTTTCTATGACGAGAAGAACGAGTTGCGCCTTTCCGTGAAGCGAAGTAACCTGCTGTACCTTGAATCGGCGGATAATTACGTTTGTATCTGGTATCTGAATAAGGGGCAGCTCACGAAGTTTATGCTTCGCAACTCCTTGAAGGCGATCGAGGAGAGCCTCGCTGATACGAATGTACTCCGTTGCCATCGTTCTTTCATGGTAAATTTCGACCAAGTGAAGGTGATCCGCAGGGAGAAGGAGGGCGTTTATCTGGAGCTGGGGATCGAGAAAGTACCCGATATCCCGATCTCCAAGACGTATAGCGAGAAGGTAACCCGCTGGTTCCAGACCTATTCTTCCTAGCGGGCTATTTCAATTCGATATTATTTTCTTTTGCGTATTGCGAGGGACTCATGTTGAATTGCTTGGAGAAGGCCCGGCTGAAATAGGATTGCGAGTTGAAACCAACCGCCTCGGCGATCTCGTAAATCCTCATATCGCCTTGAAGGATTAACTCGGCGGCTTTCTTTAGCCGGCTGATCTTGATCAACTCGTTGGGCGTTACGTTCGACAGGCCGTTGATTTTACGGTAAAGGGTCGGACGGCTTAGATTCATCAAGTCCGCTATCATGTCCACGTCTAGGTTCACGTCGTTTATATGGCTGTCGATGATATCGTTCAGTTTCTTCAAGAACTTCTCGTCCGCCTTCGTGTAAGCCATGGATTTGATATTGGCAATCGGCGAGTTGAAATAATAGGCACGCATATTGCTCCGGTTGTTCAGCAGGTTCGTCACTTGGGTAAGCAATAGATCCATGGAGAAAGGTTTGTCGATGTAAGCGTCCGCCCCCAGCTCAAGCCCTTCCATGCGAGATTGTAAGGTGTTCTTAGCCGTCAGGAGGATGATCGGGATATGGCTGAACTCCAGATTAGTCTTTATCTTTTTCAATAAGGTGAAACCATCCATGACAGGCATCATGATATCGCTGATGATTAATTGGATGCCATATTCCTGAAGACGGGCAATCGCCTCCTCGCCATTACCGGCGGTGACAACATTGTAATGGACATTGATCTCTTGACCGATGAAATGGAGCATTTCGGTGTTATCTTCCACCACGAGAACCGTCGGGCGGGATTCTTGGGTGACATATTTCCGCTCGCTGGCAGGGTTGGTCAGGACCTCTGCTTTCTCTTCCTCTAGTTTTAATGAGTTCGGTTGGTTCACCGGCAAACGTAATCTAAAGATGATAAGCCCGGCCGGAGATTCCTCCAACGTCAACGATCCCTCGTGCATCTCCGCTAAAGAACGGGCCAAGGGTAGTCCGAGCCCGGTCCCGGATTTATGGATAGAGGAGTCATCCCGGTAGAAAGGCTCGAAGATCTTTTCTTTTATCTCCTCCGAGATGGGCTTTCCATCGTTCATGATATCGATCGTGAATCGCTCGCCATCTTGCGCCTCGAACCGGACGATGATCTTGCTTCTTGCGTATTTAATAGCGTTCGATAGGAGGTTGCTGAGTATCTTCGTGCAAGCCTCCTTATCGATAAAGGCGTAGAAAGATTTCACGTTACACTCGATAATCATTTGCAATGCCTCCTGCTCCGCCGTGTCGTGGAAACGCTCAAAGGTCTCTTGCATCAATGCGATGATGTCCGTATGTATGAAGTTTAGTTTATATCCCTCGATTTCCGTCTTCCTGAAATCCAGTAGTTGATTCACCAGATCCAGTAGCCGGTTCGCGTTTTTATCCACAATTGTCAGATAATTCTTTGCGCTGGGAGATAGCTTGATGTCCCGTGTTACTTTCTCCAGAGGACTTTTAATTAAAGTCAGGGGCGTACGTATCTCATGAGCGATATTGATGAAGAAATCAATCTTAGCTTGATAAAGCTCCTTCTCCTTTTCATTCTCGAACTCCTGTATTTTCTGCTGTATATTGGCCTTATTATGCCGGGAAATGATAAAGATCAGCAACACTACGCATCCGATAGCGATAATCCCATATAGGATTAACGCCTTGGTAGAGAGCCACCATGGGGGAAGGATCGTAATCTGGAACATCGCCGGCTCATCATTCCAAATACCGGACAGGTTCGCCGCCTTCACCTTGAACGTATAATTACCGGGCGGTAGTTTCGTGAAATAAACCCGGTTCTCGCCCACCACATGATACCATTTGGAACTTAACCCTTCCATGCAATAGGCGTATTGGGTGAGGTTGGGGGCTTGGTAGCTTAATGATGTGTAGTCGATGTAGAATGTGGACTGATTATGTTCTAAGGTGATCCCTTTTTTAAAAGTGATGTCTTTTTGCCTCAATAGATTATGGTCGAGGTCCGAATAATTGATTTGTGTCATATAAATCTTCGGTTGGATAGAGAACTGTTGGATATTATCGGGGTGGAACCGGACCAAGCCTTTCAAGGTCCCGAAATATAATTTGCCGTCTTTAGCTTTTAAAGAAGAGTTATAGTTGAATTGATTGGACAGGAGCCCATGTTCTTTTTTGAACACCTTGATCTCTTGATTGACAGGGTTAAGTACGGCCAGGCCATTTGTGGTACTGATCCACATGTGGCCTTTAGGGTCTTCCTCGATCCGGTAAATGACGTTACTGGGTAGGCCGTCTTGAGTCGTGTATCTTGTCGTACTCTTTAAATTCCGGTCGTACATTTTCACTCCGTTTCCGGTAGCGAACCATAGATTGTTTTTAGTATCCTCATGGATGTGATTGATCGTCCGGTTGGCGTTCGTGTTTATGGAATCCAATTTAAATTCGCCGTGTTTTTGCCGGATTGGGTCGAAATAATATAATCCGATATTGAATGTTCCGGCCCATATAACCCCTTCGTGATCCTCGAAGATCGTTTGTATCCTGCAATTACCGGGGAATTGATCGAGAGGCTCGAAAATATCTTTCTCCGGATTATATTGATACATGCCGGATGCCGTAGCTATGAGCAAGTTATTTTTCCGGGTTTTATAGAGATATACGATGATATCGTTTTGGGAGGCGTAAGGATTCGGGGCGATCGTATAATGCTTGATGATTTTCTCCGTACGGATATCCATCACGTCTACCCCGTTAGCGTGTGTCCCGATCCATAGATAGTCTCCAATCACGGTAAGCCCGTGGATACAGCTTTGGGAAAGACCGTCTTTATCTTGGAAGTTCTTATAGGTTTGCGTACGGATGTCGAGTTTATTGAGACCAGCATCTTCGGTTCCTATCCATATATTATGGTTAGCGTCTTGGCAAATATCATGGATAATATCACCGTTAATTGTTTTTTGCCCGGGTATATTGTAGTCTTTCTTGAATTTGAGATAAGGGGGAAGGTAATTAATGCCCCCATTATCCGTACAGATCCATAAGCCACCTTCCCGGTCCTTGCAAAACTGTTTGATAGCGTTATTGGATAGTGAATATGGATCGCATTTGTCTTGTTCTATGTGAAAGGTCTTGTTTGAGGGGATTTGGTAGATATAGATACCGTTGTAGGTGGCGATCCATACCTCGTCGTTTGTCACTTGGAAAATATCCCGGGTATAGAGGGGGCTGTTCTTTTGCTGGGTAAGAACATTTCGGCAAACACCTGTTTGTATATTGACTTGTTTGACTCCGTTATCGCTTGTACCTATCAGTAATGTATTATCGGACGGGGATGCCCATAGAGTCGTCATATTATCTATATGTAGGGTGTCGCTACCGTTATGGATATTTAGAGGGATGAATTTGTTATCGGTCGGGTCTAAGAGGACGACATTGCCGTTTAGCGTGGTGCCCCAGATCTGATCTTGGGGGGTGATATAGAAAGAGGTGATCGGATCACTATCCTTATACAGGTAGTTTTGGTGTAGCTCGGATTGCTCATTATATTTAATAAGGGAAAAGCCGGATAACAGCATCCACAGATTCCCTTGGTGATCAAATTCCAGATAGGTACAGCCGATTCCTTTCGTGAACTTTATCAAGGAAAAAGTATCGGTTTGGTAATCGTATTTTTGTACTCCCATATTAGTACCCACCCAGAGTTCACCGGAAGGGCTTATCGCCAAGTCGGTAATCCAGCTACTTATTAAAGTTCCTCTCTGCTTGGTTTGATTTTTTATGATATGGAATTTGTTCCCGTCAAATCGATTGAGCCCGTCCCGTGTTCCAAACCACATAAAGCCATAATGATCTTGCACACAACATGTCACGTTATTATTGCTTAATCCATCTTCTACCTCATAGGATTTAAAGTAGTATGACCGGGCGTTGAGCTCTATTGCGGTTACTACAAATAATAGGACGTATAAATAATTCATCAAGTTTTTTTTCATAGATCTCCCTTGTATTTCATGCGCAATATAAAGCCTTTTCCTAGACTTTCCATAGCAGTATCGTATCATTGTTTTTCATTTTGTTTCAATGTCCAGACTTCAGTTTTTGGCTTTAAAAGCCGTTCCTTGCAAGACTGTTTGTTGAGACGATAGGTAATAATTTTGAGAGAAAAGTGCAATACTGTTTGATTCAAGGGGCTTTAATTTTGGCAAAAACAGTGTGAATCTTTAAAAGATAGAATATGAATCAAAAAGTAAAAGTAGGTATAATAGGCTTTGGTCGCATGGGTGGATTTTATTTGGAGGAGATGCGGAAGAGCGATCAATGGGAGGTACTTTACATCTGCGATACGGACCCAGAGGCACGAGATTTGGCAAGGAGAAAGTCGCCGACATCCCGAATCGTAGCGGATGAGCAAGTTGTATTCGAGGACCCGGAAGTACAAGTGGTCGGTTTATTTACATTGGCGGATTCCCGGTTGAGGCAAATTAAGAAGGCAATGGCATTTGGCAAGCATGTCATCTCAGAGAAACCGGTCGCAGATACGATCGAGCATGAATGGGAGGTCGTGAAATGCGTGGAAAACTCAAGTTTGTTCTCGACCGTTAATTTGTATTTGCGTAATTCTTGGTACCATAATACGATTAAAGAATTTATCCGGAGAGGAGAGATCGGAGATTTGGCGATCATTCGCATTTGCCATATGACTCCGGGGTTGGCTCCGGGTGAAGGTCATGAATATGAAGGTCCGTCTTTTCATGATTGCGGAATGCATTATGTGGACATTTCCCGGTGGTATGCCGGATGCGAGTATAAGACATGGCATGCGCAGGCGATCCGGATGTGGGATTATCCCGAACCTTGGTGGTTGCAATGTCACGGGACATTTGAGAACGGGGTGGTATTTGATATAACACAAGGGCATGTGTATGGACAATTATCGAAAGACCAAACGCATAACTCTTACATAGATGTAATAGGAACGAAAGGAATCGCCCGGATGAGTCATGATTTTAAGACTGCGGTTGTGGAGTTGAGAGGTGTTAATGAAACACACCGGATCGAGAAGCCCTATGGAGGGAAAAATATAAGTACGCTATGTGATTTGTTTGCGGATTCCGTACGGACCGGTGTTTTTAATTCCCGCCTACCACTGATGCGTGATTCCGCTATCGCTTCCGAGTATGCGTGGAAATTTTTGGATAACGCTAGACGAAATGAGATGCCTTCTATCGGGAATCTACAAACCTTGGAGGAAATCCGGGAGAGAAGACGGAATATGACGGAAGGGTATGGCTTGCTTCGCCATGTAAAATTGTCTCATTCTTGATACGATTTTCTCAATGACCGGGGGAAACAGGCTGGAACTTGTATTATGCGACAATCGGAAACGATTTTGATAAAATAGAAAAAGAGGAATTTTCGTATGCGTGATACATTTGCGGCAGCTTGTTCATAGAGCGAAAATAGAAACATTAATTTAATACTATGTAGCATGAAAAAAATGATTGTTCTTATCAGTCTTTTATGTGGAGCGTTTTTTATGAGCGCCCAACAAAGTAATCAACAACAAAGACCACCGGAAAGATGGAAACCTGAGAGTACTGAATGGTATTATCCGGTTCCTCCTAAGGTAAAGCCGGGTGTAGGAACTGGTGCTCCTTCCGATGCGATCATCCTGTTTGATGGAAAAGATCTTTCTATGTGGGAATCTGCGGGAAAAGATGGAGGTCCCGCTAAATGGACCGTAAAGGATGGGGCGATGATTGTGGCTTCCGGGACCGGATCGATCCGGACAAAAGATTATTTTGGAGATTGCCAGTTACATATCGAGTTCAAGACCCCTACACCGGGAAAGGATAATACATTACAGATGAAAGGTAATAGTGGCATTATGTTACAAAGCCGTTATGAGGTGCAGGTTTTGGATTGTGAGGATAATCCTACGTATGTGAATGGCTGGGTCGGCAGTATTTATAAGCAAAGCGCACCGTTGGTAAATGCTTTCACGAAGACAAATGAGTGGCAGGTTTATGATATTTATTGGAAAGCTCCCCGTTTCGGGACAAACGATGAATTGGAATCTCCCGCTATGATTACCGTGGTATTGAACGGTATCGTAGTACAGAATAATTATGTACTGAAAGGAACGACCCCATATACCGGTTTACCTAAATATGTAGCGCATGGCCGTCTGCCATTAAGCTTACAAGATCATGGAGTGGAAGTGGCTTTCCGTAATATATGGATTCGTAATTTATAAATTGTATAACCTTAAAATAATGATTTATGACTACACGTAGGAATTTTTTAAAGAACTCGACGATGTTGGCCGCCGGCTTAGGTATCTCACCTCTTTTGGCATCGGCAGCTCCTACCGTCTCTCATAAGGAAGAGACTATAAATGGGCGGGTGAATATCGCTGTAATAGGTGTCGGTATGGGATGCCGTGATTTGCAAGGGGCTTTGACTGATAATCCGTGGGTACATTGTGTGGGCATGTGCGACGTGAACAAAGTGAGACTTGATGAGCAGATCGCACGTTTCAAAAAAGACTTTCCGAACCAAACGACTTCGATCAAGGCATATAGTGACTTCCGGGAAGTCTTGGCAAATAAGGATATCGACGGGGTCATTATCGCAACACCGGATCATTGGCATCCTTACATCTTCGCTGAGGCTTTAAAAGCGGGCAAGGCGATTTATGTGGAAAAGCCGGTTGGTAATTCGATTCCGGAGTGCCATTCGATGATGGATTTCCAAAAGAAATATAAAGGGGTGGTAACAACTGGCTTATGGCAGACTAGTCAACGATATTTCTTGGCGGCTAATGAGATATTGAAATCCGGTGTGTTGGGGGATGTTTATAAAGTTCAGCTATGGCTTTGCCAATCGACGGACCCACGTCCGGCCGTAGCGGATTCTCCGGTTCCTTCTACATTAGATTACAATATGTGGTTGGGCCCGGCTCCCGAGCGTCCATTTAATAATTACCGTTTTCGTGGATGGCGTGGTTTTTGGGATTATGGAGGCGGTCAGCAAACCGACTGGGGAGTGCATTGGATAGACTCTGCGTTCGATGGATTGAAAGCGTTAGGATTGTGTGACCGTGAATATCCGGAGGCGGTATTCTCTACGGCTTATAAAGATCCTACCTCTTTTAATGAGACTCCCAGTTGCCAGACAACGATCTTTCAGTATAAGAATTTCCATATAGAATGGGCCCAACAAGTCGCTCATCTCTATAATCGGGATCAAGGGGTAGCTTGGGTCGGAAGTAAAGCTACCTTAGTATGTAATCGTGAAGGTTATGAATTGATTCCAGAGAAGAATCGGGAGGGTGAGTTACTAACCGACCGTGCCCAGCTTGTCGGGAAGTTCGAGGATGGTGGTATTGAGGCCCATGCGACGAATTGGTGTAAGTGTATATTAAATAAATCTATTGAGACGAACAGCCCGATCGAGAAAGGGGCTTTCGCGACGATCCTAGCCCATATGGCTAATATCTCATATTTGACGGGAACTCGTGTTGTGTATGATCCGCAAGCTCGTAAGTTTGTGGATAATCCGAAAGCGGACGCGTATTTGAAGCGGAGCTATAGAAGCCCGTGGCAATTCCCGAAAGTTTAATGCGATTGAATGCTTAAAAACAACGACCGGTGGATTTTAATACTCTATTATATATAACCATTACCATACGAATTGAATTACAGCACATTGAGATCTCCGGTCGTTTTTTGTAAAAACAATGTCAACTTTAAATGAATGAGTTATGGAAAATCAAAAAAAGGAAGTATGGCTTCGAAAGGCCCTGTTTTTGATCGTTAGTTTGGCGTTATTCTTTCCCATGATGGCGCAAACGATTACAGTAAAAGGAGTTGTAAAGGAATCTATGACAGGCGAACCGATCATTGGCGCCAATGTAGCGGTGAAAGGAACGACTAACGGTACGATTTCTGATATAAGCGGTATGTATCAGATCTCGAATGTATCATCAAATGCCGTATTGATCGTTTCTTATATTGGATATAAGACCGCGGAGATTCCGGTAAATGGCAAGAACACGATAAATGTGAGCTTGGAGGAAGAAAGTATCGGACTTCAAGAAGTGGTAGCCGTGGGATATGGCTCTCAGAAAAAGAAAGAATTGACCGGCTCTGTTGCAGGCTTGAAGGAGGGAGACTTGATTAAGGGCGTACAGTCTGACCCAATGGGTATGTTGCAAGGTAAAGTGGCAGGTTTGAATATATCCAAACCAAATGCCGGCGACCCGAATGGAGAGTATAAGTTCCAATTACGCGGAACTTCATCCTTAACCGGTAATACTTCTCCGTTGATCGTCATTGATGGTATTCCTCAAGGGGATTTATCCGCTATTCCACAAGATGATATTGAAAGTATCGATGTATTGAAGGATGGTTCAGCGGCGGCGATATATGGAACCCGTGGAACGAATGGCGTTATCTTGGTTACGACAAAACGAGGTTCTGCCGGGAAGATGAGCGTTACCTACAATGGATATATGTCTATCTCTTCCATAGCCAATCAATTGGAAGTCATGGATCGTGACCAGTTTTTGGCAAATGGGGGAAACGACCGGGGATATGATACGAATTGGATGGATGAGATTACCCGAACTCCGTTCTCCCATTCGCATAACTTGGCATTGACAGGAGGTACGACCGATTTTAATTACCGGGCTTCTGTATCTTATCGAAATAATCAAGGTATCGCTCTTAAGTCAGGGTTCAATGAGATGATCGCTCGTTTTTCCGCTAATCAGAATTTATTCGATAAAAAGATTCAAATAGCATACGACGCTACTTATCGTCGTTTTGACCGGGAAGGTGAGAATTCCAGCTATGATGATTATTCCGCTTTTAAGCATGCGTATTATTATAATCCTACGGCACCCGTATACGACGAGACGGGAACGATAGATGCCGGAGGGTATTATGCGCTGGATATTCAGGGATATTCAAATCCGGTGGCTTATATTATGCAGCGTGACCGTCGTACAAAAGGCGGACTTTTCCAAGGGTCTGCTCGTGTAACTTGGAACATTTTGGAAGGACTTCGTGCGCAAGCTTTTGGCTCATTGAAATACTCTGATATAAATAAGGGTACTTATACCTCACGAGAGGTATTTAACACTTCTAGTTTCGGGTCAGCATCTCGGAGTTTTAATACTCGTTTTAATAAAACACTGGAGACGACGATCGACTATGTAAAATCTTTTGGAGAACATCATTTGGTGGTATTAGGTGGGTATACCTATGAGCATAACTATCGGGAATCATTTGGTATGAATAACTCGAATTTTGATTCGGATGTATATTCTTACTATAATTTGGGTGCGGGTAGTAACTTGATTAATAACCCTAGCCAAAGCATGATGGATGGTTCGGTTTCTCAAGATAATTTGGTTTCGTTCTTCGGCCGTGTAAATTATAACTGGGGAAATCGTTACTTGTTATCAGCGTCTGTACGACGTGAGGGTTCTACTCGTTTAGGTGCGGATTATAAATGGGGAACTTTCCCTGCGGTAAGTGTCGGTTGGTCTATCGGTAATGAGGCTTTTATGGAAAGCGCTAGCTGGATTAACGATTTGAAATTGCGCTTGGGATATGGCGTGACAGGAAATATGCCTTCAGATAATTATTTGTCTTTGTCGATGATGGGAGTGGTAGGCCGTTTTTATGATCATACTTCTAAACAATGGATCAATGCTTATGGGCCGACACAGAACCAGAATCCGGATTTGAAATGGGAGCGGAAAGGCGAATGGAATCTAGGTGTTGATTTTGCAGCGTTGAATAACCGCTTGAACGTGACCGTTGATTTGTATACCCGTAAGGTTTCAGATTTGTTGTATAAATATAAGGTTCCGACTCCTCCTTATCAATATTCTTCTATGTTGGCGAATGTTGGCGACGCTACAAGTAAAGGTCTGGAATTCTCTGTTTCCGGAACCCCGGTGCAGAATAAGAACTTCTCATGGACTAGTTCTATTAACTTTTCATTTAACACGAATAAATTGGACAAATTAAGTAATGAGACTTTCCAGACTGACTGGATTGAGACCGGTTATTTGTCGGATGGTGATTTAGGAGGTATGAACTCGACTCCATTGATTCGTTTGGTCCCGGGTGGCAAGGTCGGTGATTTTTATTTGCCGGTATTCGAGGGATTTACGGAAGATGGTAAATGGAAATTCAAGGATGTCGATGGTAGTGGTGACTTTACATATAATGAGGATCGTGAGATCGTAGGTAATGCGCAACCTGATTTTATAGCAGGATGGACTAACGAGTTTAAATATCGTGACTTCGATTTATCGTTTACATTCCGTGCTGTCGTAGGCAATGATGTATATAATGTAAGCCGTATGGCATTGGAGAATCGGAATGTGGCTGGAAAGGAGAAGAATATGTTGGCTTCGGCAATGGATATCCCGTTGCAAGATGCGGCTCAAGCCTCTAGTTATTATTTGGAGGATGGTTCTTTTGTGAAGTTGGACAATATCACATTGGGTTATAATGTGCCGGTGAAGAAATTAGGTTTCATGCAAAACTTACGTTTGTACTTGACTGGTCAGAACTTGTTTACGATCACAGGCTATAAGGGTATCGACCCGGAGGTTGATATGGTAGGATTAGATAATATGGGTATTGAGAGGACTCGTTATTATCCGGCTAGCCGTTCTTTTATTCTTGGTTTGAATGTTACGTTTTAATGGATACTCTAAATATCGAAGGTTATGAAAAAATATAGTTTAATATATATAGTATCAATGATTTGTTTCTTGGTTATCGCTCCTTCTTGTACGGATATGGATGAAGATACGACGGGACAAATGGTATCAAATGACTTTTATGCGGATCCTTCTTTGATTCCGCAAGCGGTAGGTGCTGCCTATGCGGAATTGCAGGCTTATCAGAATCACTGGGGAGTATGGGGGTTGCAGACTGTTTCCTCGGATGAATGTGTTGTTCCGACTCGTGCGCCGGGTAATGACTGGTATGACGGAGGGGTATGGCAGGATTTCCATCGTCATCAATGGCAATACAATCTGGATGCATTGAATAATGTGTGGATTTCCGTATTTTCTGGAATAACGACATGTAACCGTGTGGTTTACGACTTGGATACATATAAAGAGGAGATGGATGTCGATATCTATAATAAATATCGTGCGGAGACTGTCATCTTGAGATGTTTCTATTATTCTATCTTACTGGATTTATTCGGGAATGTTCCTTATATCGATACATATGAGAGTGAAATCACGGCTTCTCCTCAGACAAGCCGTCCTGAGCTTTATCAGAAAGTCGTAGATTGTATCTTAGATAATATGGAATATTTGGATGACGCTCCGTCTGCCGAGAATTATGGAAGATGTACGAAATCGATGGCTTATACGATGTTGGCAAAACTATATTTGAACGCAAAGGTGTTCAAAGGGGCCTCTTCTTACGATAAGGACGATATGAATAAAGTGATAGAGTATTGCGATAAAGTGATTAACTCTGGATATTATGAGGTCGTATCTGATTTCTCCGCTCCATTTAAAGTGGCGAATGAGTCTTGTAAAGAAAATATTTTCGTGGTACCGATGCAAAATGGTATCAATTCAAATGGAGACTACGAGTTTCATTTCCATAAATTCTCCGGACATCCCAAGTCTCGCCAGATGTGGGGTATAAATGTGGGCGGTTGGAATGGAGGTTGCGCTACTCCGGACTTCCTTGCTTTATATAAAGATGACGATACCCGGAAAAAGGCGACTTTTATTTACGGTTTGATTTATGATAAGGTCACGGGAGAGCCTGTTGAGGATGGTGATAATCCGGGAAAACAATTGGAATTGACTATTGAGGTATCTTCTATTAATGCCGCTTATCGTTGGGAAGGTGCTCGTATTCAGAAGTATGAATATGAGTTGGGTATGACTGGTAATATGAACAATGATTTTGTTTTATATCGTTTAGCTGATATCTATTATATGAAGGCTGAAGCTATTTTGAGAGGTGGTAATGCCGCTACTTTATCAGCTTTGTGTGCGGAACCTGCATTCCAGTTAATACGTGAAAGGGCAAATCAGCCCGTGTATACTCCGGAAACATTAACGTTGGATGAGTTGATCAATGAACGTGGCCGTGAATTTGCTTGGGAAGGTTGGCGTCGTCAAGACTTGGTTCGTTGGGATAAGTTCGCTAAAGGTAGCTGGACATTTAAGGAAGCCTTGAATAATAATTCGCGTGATTTATTCCCGATACCATACGATCAGATTACGAAAAACCAATCTTGGAAACAGAATCCGGGATATTAATAGTTGTGTTTTTATGCATATGGATAGACGACAATTCGTGAAAAACCTAGGACTGGGCACAGCCTCTTTAAGCATGGGAAGCTTGGTAACGGCTTCCTCATGTGCCCCGTCCGGGGATTCCTCCCTTAAACAAAACGTCAAGGAAGGAGAGGATGGACAGTTTTTATTTATCGGTGACGATATCGCCATTGCCCAGACAGAGTATGGGAAGGTGCAGGGATATCTGCTGAATCATGTATATACGTTCTTGGGGGTTCCTTATGGGGCTGATACGTCGGGAAAAAATCGCTTTATGCCTCCCCAAAAGCCAGAGCCGTGGACAGATGTGAGACCTGCGGTTTTTTATGGGAATACGGCGCCGCAACGTATGGAGAACCGGTGGCCCAATAATTACGGAACTTTTGCCGATCATTGGAACTACTGGGATGTGAGTGAGGATTGCTTATATTTAAATGTATGGACACCGGGCATTGCGGATGGTAAGAAACGTCCCGTATTGGTGTGGCTGCATGGCGGCGGTTTTACAAATGGTAGTGGGATCGAGCAGGATGGATATCATGGAGAGAATATAAGCCGGGAAGGAAATATCGTATTCTGTTCCATTAATCATCGGTTGGGGCCGATTGGCTTCTCTGACTTATCTGGTGTTGGTGGAGAAGCGTATAAGGATTCCGGAAACGTGGGGATGTTAGATATTATTGCCGCCTTGCGATGGGTTCATGATAATATCGCCAATTTCGGTGGAGATCCCGGGAACGTAACGGTTATGGGACAATCCGGAGGAGGTTCTAAGGTCTGTACAGTAGCCGCTATGCCGGCGGCAAAAGGTTTGATCCATAGAGCCGTGGCTTTAAGTGGATCTACGGTAGGAGCTTCCGATCAGGTGATGACCCGGAAGGTGGGAGAATATATTTTGAGAGAAGCGGGGCTGACCGCTTCCCAACTGGATAAATTGCAAAGAATACCTTGGCGGGAATATTTGGATATAGCGGATAGGGCTTGTAAAAAGTGCTGGGAAGATCAAGGGATTAGCATGAGACGGACTTTTGGCCCTGTTGCTGATGACCGGAATATTCCGGCCGGTGTATTCTACTCCGGTGAGAGCCATTTGGAGTCTCCTGTCGTCCCGATGATATTCTGTACGACTTTCCATGAATGGAACCCGAACAGGGCGGATGCGGCCTTGGAAAAAATCACTCAAGACGGTGTGATCGAGAAACTGAGAAGTCAATATGGTGATAAAGCGGAATCGATCGTGAAGGCTTTCGCCAAGAATTTCCCGGATAAGACTCCGATGGAGCTTTGGGCGATGATTTTGTCTTCCCGTCAACGAGTGGTTGAGGCGGCTAACGCAAAATTAAAGCAAGGCCAGCCTGTGTATGTAGCTTGGTTTGGCTGGTGTCCGCCCTTGTTTAATAACCGTATGCGTGCGTTCCATTGCTCGGATATCTGTTTCTGGTTTAAAAATACGGATCGGATGTTTACTCATACGGGTGGAGGTAAGGTACCTCGTGCGTTGTCAGATAAGATGTCTGGCGCTTTGTTGAATTTCATGCGGACAGGAGATCCGAACGGAGGAGAGTTACCCGCTTGGCCGAAATACACGGAAGAAAATGGAGAGGTGATGATCTTGAATAATACGTGTGAGGCTCGGAATGATCCGGATCGGGAGGCCCGTAAATCTTTGGAGGTTTAATTTAAAACGAGAGTGTTATGCTTGAGAAAAAGATTTCAAGACGTAATATGCTTCGGACTACCGGTCTGGCGGTTTTGGGCAGTACGTTCGCAGGCTTGGCTTCTTGCGCTCCGAAGAAAAAAGAGGAGCCATCACCCGAAGCATCCTCTTCGAAACGTCCTTTCCGTGTCTGTCTCAATGTCTCTACGATAGCGGGTTATAAACTTCCTGTTCAAAAACAGATTGATTTATGTGCCGAGGCTGGTTTTGAGGGAATTGAGTTATGGACCCGTGATGTGGATGCGTTCGTAAAGCAAGGGGGAACTTATGAGACACTCAGGCGTCAGCTGGAAGGCTCCGGACTTTTATTGGAGAATATGATCGGTTTTGCCTCGTGGTTTGCCGATGATCCTTCGAAACGGAAGGAAGGGCTAAACCAAATGCGGCATGATATGGAGATGGTAGCGGGATTGGGCGGTAAATTTATCGCCGCTCCTGCTCAAGGAGTTACTCAATTGGATCGTACACGGTTGCCGGAGTATTCCGAACGCTATCGGGCGATACTGGATTTAGGGGATGAGATGGGTGTCACTCCGATATTGGAACTATGGGGGGCCGGGGTTCTGAATCAATTATCGGATACCATGGCGATAGCGATCGCCTCCGGGCATTCGCGGGCTTCCGTCTTATTGGATTTCTACCATTTGTACAGAGGAGGAAATAGTTTTGATAGTTTACGCTTGATAAATGGGAAGATCCTTCCGGTTTTTCATATCAACGATTATCCGGAGTTGCCTCCTCGTACGGAGTTGAGAGATTCGGATCGGGTGTTTCCGGGAGATGGTATTTGCCCGTTTAATAAGGTACTTCCTTTGCTATACGACTCCGGTTTCCGGGGTGGGTTATCCGTAGAGCTTTTTAATAAGGGATATTGGGAAACCATGGATGTAAAGGAGGTCTTAAGGAAGAGTTTTGAGAAAACCACACAGGTAATCAATAGTTCGATGGGATAAAAGTTTGTTGGGATTTAGGAAAGGGACTGCCTCGAGGTGTTTTACCTTCGAGGCGGTCCCTTCTGTTTTTATAGTATCTTCTCTTAAAAATCAATTATTTTATAATCCGCTGTGATATAAAAAGTAGTATATTTGCGTACATCCAAAATAAACAGTTGTTTTGCGGAGGGTTATGGGGGTTGTTATCATCGGAAAAGCCGGTAATAAAAGATATACATTATAATGAACTTACTTCAGAGATATGTGAGTCATGGTATAGCTATAGGTTTGTTAGTATTTATAATGCTAGCGTTTAATTTGTCTGTGTTAGCGCGGACAAGTGAAAAACGTGTACTTAGGGTTGCCTTTCCGCAGGTAGATGGCATGAGTTGGACGGCCGAAGATGGTACTCATCATGGTATGCTCGTAGATTATCTCAATGAGATCGCCAAATATACCGGTTGGGAATACGAGTACATAGATACGAAGGGACCGGCTATGTTGAATGAATTTGTTGAGGGTAAGTACGAGTTGATGGGTGGAAACTATTATATACCCGCTTTAGAGAAATATTATGCTTATCCGAACTATAATATGGGATATAGCCGTTCATTATTACTTGCCCGATCTGATGATCGCTCTATCCATAGTTATGATTTGGAGAGTATGAATGGTAAAACCATCGGTGTGTATGAGAATGCAAGGGAGAACATTCGCCGTCTCAAAGAGTTTATGGCTATCAACGGATTGTATTGTAATATCCGATATTACAAACAGGAAGATATGGTGGGGAAAATCGGGTTATATCCCTATCTGGCTAAAGGTGAGATCGATTTGTTACTAAATAATGTTGCCCATATTAGCGATTCTGTCCGTGTAGTCGTGGCATATGACTCTCAGCCTTATTATATCGTGACCAATCCGGGTAATAAAGAAGTCTTGGATGGTTTGAATATGGCTTTGGAACGGATATTGGATGCCAATCCTAATTTTGCGGCGGAACGTTATGCCGTTAATTTCCCAGACCGGCTCGTAAACATCCAACTGAGCGACCGGGATCTGGAGTATGTCAATGAGAGGAAAACGATCACGGTAGCCGTACCTGAGAATTGGTATCCTTTGTATTGTAAAGAAACGCCGCTGAAGAACCATACGGGTATCATGGCGGATGTACTGGATGAGATTAAAAGTTTCACAGGGCTACGATTCTCGTATGTATATGCGAAAAATTATGCTGATGCGATCCGTTTGATACAGCAAGGGGATGCCGATATCTTAGGTTTTTTCTTGGGAGATGAGAACGATGCGGCCCAGCTAGGACTTGCGCTTTCAGCCTCTTATGTGAGTGCTAACAATATCATAGTGCGCAATAAAGCATGTAGTTATCCCGCACCGGGTCTGGTTGGAGCCTTAGTGGAAAATCAACGATTGCCGAGTGGTATATCGGTGGAGAAGATACGGTTCTATCCGAGTATTAAGGAGGCGTTATTTGCTGTCAATAATGGTGAGGCTGATTTTATTTATGGTTTGTCCTCTAGGATGGAACAGGATATCTTGCGCTATCATTTTACGAATCTTGCTCCCGTAACGTTGGTCAATGATCAGAGTACGATAAGTTTCGCGTTGCCTATCCCGGTCGATCCGGATTTGCTTACCATACTCAACAAGGCGATCAATAATCTTTCTGAGTCCGAGAGGACTGTTATACGCAATCGGAATCTGGAATCTATCGGCGTGAGTGAATTTTCTCTTACGGACTTTATATATGCTCCCTTACAATTCATGTTTATCGTGATGTTTGTCCTGTCGGTGCTATTTACGGCATTACTGCTGGCTATAGGGGCCCGGATGAAAGCGACCGTGATACAGGGCAACCTGAAACGGGCTGAGGCGGCTAACTTGGCGAAGAGCGAGTTTCTTTCCCGGATGAGTCATGAGATCCGTACGCCGATGAACGGAATTGTAGGTATGAGTACTATCGCCATGCAAAACATAGATAATACCGATAAGATAAAGGACTGTCTTGAGAAAGTAATCATGTCTTCCAAGCATCTTCTCGCTCTCATTAATGACGTGCTGGATATGTCGAAGATAGAAAGCGGAAAAGTGGAACTTCGACATGAGAGCTTTAATTTCCGGGCATTCTTGCAGGACTTTGAAAATCTGTATGGCGAGCAGGCCAAGAGTAAAGGGATCAGCTATGAGACGGTATTGGCTAGTGATCTGGAAGTACAGATTATAGGAGACTCCTTGCGCTTGAATCAAGTTCTCTCTAACCTGTTATCGAATGCGTTGAAATTTACGCCGGCCAAGGGAATAATTAAACTTCGGGTATCTAAAACAGGTGAGGATCAAGAGAATGTTTACCTTCGTTTCGAGGTAATCGATACGGGATGTGGTATAGCCGAGGAGAATTATGATAAAATCTTCGAATCGTTCGAACAGGAAAATGTGGATGTCACTTATAAATATGGAGGTACGGGGCTTGGGCTTTCTATTGTTAAGCGTTTCACGCAATTGATGGGTGGTAGTATACATGTGACGAGCGTGCAGGGGAGTGGTAGCACATTCACGGTTGATTTGCCTTTCGGCAAAGTAAAAGAGTCGGGTGAACTCGCTCGTTTTTCCGACATCAATGGGAGGGATGATCTTGCGAAAGATTGTTATGTGATTGATTATGATTTCAAAGGTAAACGGATCTTATTAGTTGAGGACAACGAGCTTAACCGGGAGATTGCGGAGGAATTGATCGGAGCTACCGGTGCTTCGGTGGAGAGCGCTGAGGACGGGGTGCAGGCCGTAGAGAAGTTTAAGGAATCTGCCGAAGGATATTATGATTTGATATTGATGGATGTGCAGATGCCGCATATGGATGGTTATGAGGCTACCCGATGTATCCGGGCATTGGGGCGTTCTGATGCTCAAAAGGTTCCTATCTTCGCTATGACAGCCAACGCATTCGCTGAGGATGTGCAGAAAAGTAGGGAAGCCGGTATGAATGCTCATATATCTAAGCCGTTGGATATACGTGCCGTGTATAAACAAATGAACCGATACCTTCAAGGATAAATAAAGGATCGATGAATAAATAAAAAGGGACCGCCTCGGGAAATTAGGTTTTCGAGGCGGTCCCTTCTGCTTTTATTAGATATTCTTTATTTTTCCGTAATTACCGAGAATTCACCGATACCCGCTTGCTTTTTATTATCTACGATACGGGTTGCGACCAAACGGATTTGGTTACCTTTCGTTATCGGGAAATGTACGACTTGCTCGATCGGGTTAGCCTTGATATTGGAGAATTCGCCTTCGGCCACCTTCTTTCCATTAATATATAATTGATAGTTGGAGATATGACCGCTTGCGTCACGTCCTTGGTTCGGGGTGTAGCGGAATCCGGATATAGGCATTTCTTTCGCTAATTGTACGACTAACTCTTGTTTCCCTTGTGGCAAATAGTAGGTCGTGTAGCCGTTTCCGTCTAGGATCAGGCTGGTTTTCTCATCTTTCGGTGATACGATCGTGTAATCACAAGCAGGAATATCGAACGTTTGCGCGGAAACCGGACTGACTGTATCGAAAGTCGGATCATAGGCAATCGCCTTGACAGTTCCTTTTTGAGCGAAAGCGAATGGCGCCTGATAAAGCGGTGAGTCCTTGGTCGGATCTGAACCGTCGGTGGTATAATGAACCTCGGAGCCTTTATCCCCGGCCTGTATGGTTACCTCGTCATTGATATTACGGGCAATCGTTGGCTCGGTCACCAAGGCGGGGGCAAGGTATGCCTCCACGTTATTGATACAAAGCGGCCCGCGGGCGTCCGTGAAGTTGATGCGTATCTTCTCCGCTTTCTCAGTCTGGAAACGGACAATTCGTTTATAGCCGACAGTTGTCGTAGAATCCACAGTCTGTGCCGGAATCCATTTACCCCCTTGCTCGAGTTCGATATTGAACGAGCGTACTCGTTGTCCTAATGGGATATATTCTTGTATTACCAAGCGGTTTACATCGGTAGGATGGGTTAACGTGAAAGTCAATGAACCACTGGTTACTCCATCGTCCGTAGCCCAATAGGTATCCCAATCCCCATCTACTGCCTTATTGGGACTAAAATTACGTCCTCTTTTATTGCTCGCTTGTACGTAACATCCTTTCAACAGATTCTCCTTAAAGTCATTTTGGATGGTTTGATACCATTGTACGGCACGGGCGGAGTCTACCGGACTTATTTTTCCGTTCAACGCTACGGGGAAGTTCAATAGGAAATTGGCGTTATGCCCGACGCTTCGGTAATAAAGATCGACTAATTTTGCCAGAGATTTGACTTGGTGATCTTCCCGGGAGTGATAGAACCATCCCGGACGGATAGATACATCGCATTCTCCACCTAGCCACATCGGTCCGTTCTCATCTCCCCATACACTCTGTTGGAAAGTAGGCATGGAGGGTTCCGGGGCGAAGATGCTCCATTGGGTATCACCGGCCCAACCTTCCTCGTTACCGATCCAGCGGATATCGGGTACTGTCCCTCCGAAAACCATGATGTCCGGGTGGTGCGCCTTGATCGTGTCTCGTGCCCGCTCATATTGATAATAGGTCTTGGCGTCTATAGCACGGGTTTCATTCGTGCCGCCATACCAGCCATTGCCACCGTTTGCCCCATCAAACCAGTATTCGAACAACGGGCCATAGTTGGAGACTAATTCATGTAATTGGGCATGGAATTTCTCTACATACCCCGGTTGTCCGTAATTCTCACTGTTTCTGTCCCAAGGGGAGAGATAGACACCGAATTTCAGCCCGTGTTTCTTACAAGCATCGGATAGTTCTTTTACCATATCCCCTTTGCCATCTTTCCAAGGAGAATTCTTTACGCTATATTCGGTTGTGGCGGTAGGCCATAGACAGAAACCGTCGTGATGCTTGGTGGTTAAGATTACGCCTTTCAATCCGGCGGCTTTGATTGTTTGCGCCCATTGATCGCAATCCAGATCCGTTGGATTGAATGTGGAGGCGGGAGTGTTTCCGTAACCCCATTCCAGATCATTGAACGTATTTAATCCGAAATGGACAAAGGCGTATGTTTCCATCTTATGCCATTCAACTTGTGCCGGCGTGGGAACGGGCAGGATAGGGGCGGG
>OGOH01000917.1_pt1 | contig 22197 bp, 15 predicted proteins | sample 1552571 | NCBI WGS metagenome assembly OGOH01 (sample SAMEA2580170, study PRJEB22360) | human gut metagenome | biome: human gut; feature: human-associated habitat; material: faeces | place: Denmark | collected 2008/2010
CCGGCAGCGAGACCGGCGGCGAGACCGGCGGCGAGACCAAGCCCGAGGAGATAAAGCCCGAAGAGAAAGAACCCGAGGAGAAAGAACCCGAGGAGAAAAAGCCCGAGCAGATCGGCACCGCTGAAAAGACCGAGAAGTCCGAGACCAACGTGGAGACGAAACCCAACCCCGGCGCAGAGCCCATTGTGGACACCACCACCCCGCCCACTGTGGAGAAGAACCCGGACGGCTCCACCACCATCACCCAGCCCACCGTGACCCCCGGCAAGGAGACCACCACCACCACCGGCAGCGGCACGGCCACGGGCGATCTGCACGAGAAAAAGGAAGAGGTTCCGAAAGCGGACATCAACCTAAAGGAAGAGCTGGGCGAGAATCCGAACATCAGCTGGGATATTAAAAAGGGCGCTGACGCGGTCAACGACTACAAGGTAGAGGATGTGACCAACTCTCCCGACGGCAACCAGCAGACCCTCAAGCTGAGGAAAGAGGAAGAGACCACCGCCGAGATGACAGCCGAAGACATCGCCAAGCTGGTGGATGCCGAAAAGCCCACGGTGAACCCCGACGGCACCTATACCCTCACCCGGACCGAGACCGTTCTGGACGCAGAGGGCAACCCCCAGACCCGCACCACCTACATCACCATTCAGGACAACAAGGTCACCACCAAAACCACCACCGAGCTGACCATCACCCGGAAAAAGGCAGAGCAGGATGGCAGTGAGCGGGTTGATTTTGAGGTGAAATACCCCGAGATCACTGTTAAAAATAAAGAGAAGCCTGAGGATACGAAGACCATCTCCCGTGAGCTTCTGGATACCATCCTCAGCCAGAACCCGAAGGAAGACGGCAGCTATGAGTACACAGATGGTGAAGGCCAGAAGTATGAGGTCAAGGTCGATGGGACTGCCAAGAAACTGAACAACGCAGAAATCGTTGCAAGACTGCAAAAAGACGGCCACACAGAGTATACTTTGGGTGCGGACGGCGAGATCTACTACACCACCCCGCACAACGAGACCGTTAAGCTGGACGTAACGCAGAACGAGCTTCTCCGCCGGAGCCTCACTTATACCGTGACCCTGACGACCACGAAGAAGGGCAGCGTAGAAAACGAGAGCACGAGGCCCGAAGAAGAGAGCAAGGCTAAGATGAACGCCATCCGGGATGCCCTGAACAACGCAGTGGGTGAGCTGGGCGTTGAGGATCCTGTCAAGGCAGAGCTGACGAGTGCCATTGCCAACGAAACTCTTAACCCGAACGGCGGCACCTTTACAAAAACAATTGGCGGCAAGACCTACACCCTGACCTACACCGGTGCCGAGGTAAAGGTTGAAACTAAGGAGGCCGAGGATTCCACTGTTCCCGGCAAGGACTCCAAGGACATCACCGATGTGATGGACAACACCGTCACCGGCACGGCGTATGTGACAAGCGGCACCATCAGCTGGACTGCGGAGGGCCAGAAAGGCGAGTATACCGCAACCGTGGGCGATGCCAGTGTGCTCAATGTACCGGATGGAGCGGAGAAGATCTATGTCAACGGACAGTTCACCGGCTATAAGCTTACCTCCACGGATAATGACGGAAATACGGTTACCACGACCTACACCATCACCTACGGTAACACTTCCAGCATGTCCCCTGATGAGCTGAATCGGCTGGCTGAGCAGAACCTGATGGAAAAGACAGGCTGCAAGACCCTGGAAGAACTGGCAGCCGCAGGCTATACCAATATCCGGTTTGAGAATGCTTCCACCGTGACGTGGACGGTGACCCAAACCACCCAGAAAAAGACCACGAATACGGAGACGTTGAACAACAAAACGCTCACCTTTGAGGGCGACAAGAATTGGACAATTGCAGAGGACGGCAACACCCTGACCTACGACGGCCAGACCTATACAAAGGATGAAAAGGGCAACTTCACCCGTACTGACGAGAACGACAAAAATGTCACCTATACCGCTACGGAACAGGAAGAAGATGTTCTGTCTCCTGAGGATGCCAAGGCAATGCTGGCAAAGGAGTTCAAGGTTGAGACCAGCGCAATTGAGCTGAACGGAACCACCGCTACCTTTACGAAGAACGGTTCCACGGTTACGGTTGACTGCACCAACCTGAAAAAGCGCACCCTGAAGATCGAACGCAGCGAGGCTGCATCGGTGCAGAAGACTGTGGTGGCTACGGACGAGGCAACTCTGAATGCAGCCTATGAGGAGCTGTGGGCCGAGATTGAGGCGAAAAAGAAAGGGCTTGGAAAAGACGAGACCCTCTTTGTCGGTGACATTGAGGTCAAGGATACGAGCGATTCCATCAAGACGCAGGTCATTGAGTATATCAAGACAAAAGTCACGCAGGCTGATATGAGCCCGGAGCAGCTGAAGGAAGCCCTGAAGAAACAGGCCGAGGCCGCAAAGACGCATATGGTCAAGGTCAATGAAGGAACCGAGTACGAGGATACACTGCCCAACTACTACGCTGGCGATAAGGCAGACACCTACTACAAGACAGAGGACGGCCAGCGATTAGAATGGTATCAGGTCGAAAAGGATAAGAACGGTTATTATTACTTGCAGTGGAACGGTGGTTTCGACTGGGAGAAGGTGTATGTCGAGAAGGTGGAAGTGAAGCCCACCAACATCAAGCACCTTGACCTTGCATCCGGCGCACAGCTGGAGAAGCAGGACGGCACATCCACGGATTGCGTGCTGGTCAACCCGACCCTGAAGTGGAACTACGAGGCCGATAAGCTGGTGGATAATGACCCGAGCAACACAGACGTGGGTCTGGACAGCAAGATCAGCTTTGACAACGAAGGTGGAAAGGGCCCGGGCCACTACGAGTACGAGCGCGGCGAGAACAATAATCCGAACCAGAGTGCTTTCTACAAGGTCACCGGTACGGTGGTCTACGATGCGGTGAAGGAAAACGGAAAGGTCAAGCTGTTTGGAAGTAGTAATGCAGCCTTCAATGCCTATCTGGAAGAAACCGGTCAGACGGAGACGTACCGGAACCTTGGCTGGCGGGAGAAGAAAGCATTCAGAGAGAAGATCAAGCAGACCTACATTGTGGAGATCGGGTCTTCCGATTCCAACCCCAACAGCCCGAGTGGCTATCAGGTCTACACCCAGAGCGCCGACATGACTGCCTATGGTTATATGACCCGGGATGCCAACACCTGCATCAACCGGACCTACAAACGGCAGGACGGTACTTGGGAGTACGTCGGCGGCTACGACCTGATGATCTCCAAGCTGGTTCAGACGAAGGAAGGCAAGGTGGTGGGCGAGACCGAATCCAAGGTCAAAAACATCTTTGCTCCCCTCAGCATCCGCACGTCGACAGACTACACCCACCGCAGCATGAAGCTCACCCAGATGACCACCGTGACTACTCAGCAAACAGAGGAAAAGAGAACGGATTTGGGCGGCAGTCAGGAGACGGTAAAGTACCTGTACGATAAGTCCGAGTCCGTAACCCCCATTACCGAGGAGACTAAGGTTGAAGGCCACGGCACCGACCACTACAAGAGCTTTACCAACCTGATCCGGAACATCTTTAAGGGTGATGGCACAGGCACAAAGGAAGGCGGCTTTATCAAGTACAAGTACTACTCCGAGAAGAACGAGGACGGCACCCCCGTGCAGTTTGAGCCAGAGGAGATGGTAGTGACCACCAAGCAGGATGCGGAAGTGCACTACACCTTTACCTCTCAGGAGAGCCGGGATGTGTGGATCAAGGGCTACACCCAGACCGTGGTGCCGCCCGTGAACCCGGGCCCCGATGCCCCCGAGCTGCCGCCGGTGGAGGACGCAAAGCCCACCCCCGCCCCGGCTCCCGCCCTCGCCGTTACGGCAGATACCACCGCCATGAGCACTCCGCACGAGATCGAATACACCCTGACGTTTGACAGCGCGTCTCTTACCGCATGAGACGGCTTACAGCGCTTTTAGCGGCGCTTTTGCTTCTGGCTTTCACGGGCTGCGCAGCAAACCCGGCACAGCCTGAGAGTACATCAAGCCCAGCGCAGGCCGATGAAACGCAAGCAGATTTTCAAGTCGAAAGCGCCTATCCGCTCGAATACGCGAAAGAGTTCACCGTGGACGAGTGCACCGGCGGTACAAGGCTCATCACCATTCAGAATGCCCGCTACCTCGTCGTGCCGGAAAACAGTACCGTGCCGAACGGTCTTTCGGAAGACATCACCGTTTTGCAGAAACCGCTTGAAAATGTCTATCTCGTCTCCACGTCTGCGATGGACCCGATCCTGAAGCTCGATGCACGAAGCGCCGTCACGCTTTCCGGCACGAGTGCCGAAAACTGGTATCTGCCGGAAGCGAAAGAAGCCATGGAAAACGGTGAAATTTCCTACGCGGGTAAGTACAGCGCGCCGGATTACGAGCGCATCGTGTCTGCAAACTGCGGCCTCGCGATTGAAAACACAATGATCTACCATACGCCGGAAGTGAAAGAGCAGCTTGAAAAGTTTGGCATTCCCGTGCTTGTTGAGCGCTCCAGCTATGAATCCGACCCCTTGGCACGCATGGAGTGGGTGAAGCTCTATGGCATTTTGTTTGATAAAGAGGCGGAAGCCGAAACGTTCTTCAACGAGCAGGTTCAGCGCATCCGGCCGCTTTTGGAGCAGGATACCACAGACAAAACGGCAGCATTTTTCTCTGTGACGTCGAATAACCTTGTCACGGTGCGTAAATCGAACGATTACGTTGCGAAGATGATTGGCATGGCGGGCGGCAAATACGTTTTTTCCGATCTTTCCGATAACGGCAATAACCTCGCAACGATTAATCTTTCGCTCGAGGAGTTCTACGCCGGCGCGAAAGACGCTGACGTTTTAATCTACAACAGTACCATCGAGGGCGAGATTAAAACAACCGAGCAGCTCTTATCAAAATGTCCCATGCTGGCAGATTTCAAAGCCGTGCAGAACGGCAACGTCTGGTGTACCACGCAAAGCCTGTTTCAGGAAAGCATGGAGCTGCCCGATTTGATTTTGGACATGAACCGCGTGTTCACGGCGGAAAGCCCGAATGCGGTCAACGAAGATGAACTGAAATTTCTGACACATGTAAGCTGAGGAAACCATGAAACTAAACGGCACAAAGCGTCTGACAATTTCATATCTTGCGCTCACGGCTGCATTGCTCGCGCTGTTTATGCTGAACATTTTCTGCGGCAGCACGGCCCTTTCGCCGAAGGACATTTTAAGCACGCTTTTCAGCGCGGGGAATAACGCACTCGCGCAAAAGATCATATTTGGTTTACGCCTGCCGCGCGCCGTCATGGTCGTTTTGCTCGGTGCGGCGCTGTCCGTTGCGGGTTATTTATTGCAGACTTTTTTTGCAAACCCTATCGCCGGGCCGTTCGTTATGGGTGTTTCCGGCGGCGCAAAGCTCGCCGTTGCACTCACGATGGTCGTGCTTTTAAATCACGGTTTGTTCACAAGCTCACTCACGCTGATTTTAGCTTCATTTGTCGGTGCCATGGTCGCTATGGGCTTCGTCTTGGCCGTTTCACAGCGCGTAAAGCGCGCAGGCGTGCTCGTTATCTGTGGCGTGATGATTAGCTATATCTGTTCGGCTGTCACGGACGTTGTTGTTGCATTTGCGCAGGATTCCAACATCGTGAATCTACACAACTGGTCGATGGGCAGCTTTTCCGGCATGACGTGGGAGAATGTCCTCACGGCGGCTTTAATTGTGTTGCCATGCCTTGCGCTTTCATTTATGCTTTCCAAACCGATGGCGGCGTACCAAATGGGTGAAGCCTATGCGCAGAGTGTCGGCGTTTCCGTGCGTCCGTTCTCAGTTACACTTGTGTTGTTATCCAGCCTGCTCGCGGCATGCGTCACGGCATTTGCGGGGCCGATCTCCTTTGTCGGCATCGCGGTGCCGCATCTCGTAAAGCGCACACTCCGCAGTGCAAAGCCTTTGCACGTGCTGCCGGGGTGCGTTTTAGGCGGTGCAGCATTTTGCCTTTTGTGTGACCTCATCGCGCGCAGTATATTTGCGCCGACGGAGCTTTCCGTCAGCTCCGTCACGGCGATTTTCGGCGCACCGGTGGTCATTTTGCTGCTTGTGCGCAAACAGAGAAGGGAGGCGGCAGCATGAGCTATTGTGAAGCGAACGACCTTGCGGTCGGCTACAATTCGCCGCTTTTGGAGCATATAAAATTCGCCGCCGAGCGCGGACAAATTTTGACGCTTATCGGCCCGAACGGCGCGGGTAAATCGACCCTGATGAAAACGCTTGCCGCGCAGCTTGCGCCGCAGGGTGGGACCGTTTTGCTCGATGGGCAGTCCCTTTCGGTATACGCACCGAATGCCCGCGCGCGCAAAATGGCGCTGATGGTGCCGCACACGAACCGCACAGAGCTCACGACCTGCTTTGATGTCGCCGCAGCCGGGCGTTACCCGTATACCGGTCGTCTCGGAATCCTTTCCGAAGAAGATAAAAAGCAGGTTTTCGACGCGCTGCATCTCGTAAATGCAGCCGATATTGCCGACCGCGATTTTGATAAGATCAGCGACGGTCAGCGCCAGCGTGTCCTTTTGGCACGGGCAGTCTGTCAGAAGCCGGAAATTCTGTTTTTGGACGAACCGACGTCGTTTCTCGATGTTAAAGGTAAAGCGGAGCTCATGACGATCCTGCGCCACCTCGCAAAAGAGAAGAACACCGCAATTATCCTGAGCCTGCACGAGCTTGACCTCGCGCAGAAGCTCTCCGATGCCGTTGTCTGCGTTTCGCTGGACAGTGTCTCGGACATCATGACCGTAAAAGACGCGTTTCAAAAAGAGAACATACAAAAGCTATATAAAATGTCCGATGAAGAATACACGTTTCTGTTTGGTAAAAAGGAGCCGCCAAAGTTTGAGCACTACATTCGCAGCGGACAAAAATTATTGCGCTGCGGCTACACAACGGGCACGTGCGCGGCACTCGGTGCCGCCGGTGCGGCGCGACTGCTTTTCACCGGCAAGGCCCTGGAAACGGTCGGTCTGCGTACACCGAAAGGCATCGTTGTTGAGGTCGCGCCAATCTACTGTGAGAAGACCGAAACCGGCGCCGTATGCGCCATTCGCAAAGACGGAGGAGACGATATTGACGCCACGGACGGCCTGCCCGTCATCGCAAATGTGACGCTTTTGCCCAATGAACACGGCGTCGTTAAAATCGACGGCGGCAAGGGTGTTGGCCGTGTGACCAAGCCCGGGCTTGACCAGCCTGTCGGCGCGGCGGCCATCAACCACGTTCCGCGCGAGATGATCACCGAAGCCCTCTTAAAAGAAGCCAAAACATTTGAGTATAAAGGCGGTTTTTCCGTGCTTGTCTCCATCGAGGGTGGGGAAGAGGCCGCGAAAAAGACGTTCAATCCACACATCGGCGTCATTGGCGGACTTTCGGTGCTCGGTACCAGCGGCATTGTGGAACCGATGAGTCAGCAGGCAATCGTCGATACGATGCAGCTGGAAATTCATCAGGCTGCGCTCAAAAACGGTGCGCGCCGCCTGATTCTGACGCCCGGCAACTACGGCCTCGATTATCTGCGTGAAACCAACCTCACGCTCTTGGATATTCCCATCATAAAGTGCTCGAATTTTATCGGTGACGCGCTCGATGCCGCCGCAACAGAGCACTTTGAAGAAGTTTTACTCGTCGGGCACATCGGTAAGCTCGTGAAGGTCGCAGGCGGTATTATGAACACGCACTCCCGCATGGCGGACTGTCGCACGGAGCTTTTCTGCACGTATGCGGCGCTTGCGGGCGCGAAAAAAGAGGTGTGCGAAGCGCTGATGCAGGCGGCCACAACCGATGCCTGCCTTGATATTTTGGATCAAAACGGTCTGCGCGAGCCTGTCATGCACGGCCTGATAAACGCTGTACAGCTGCACCTCGAGCGCCGCGCAGCGGGTGCATTTCAAGTCGGCGCGGTGCTGTTTTCCAATCAAACCGGCCCCCTTGGGCAGACCGAAACCGCAGAAAAATTGCTGCAAAAGTGGAAGGAGTCGTAAACATGGTACATTTTGTCGGTGCCGGCCCAGGCGCGCCGGATCTCATCACGCAGCGTGGCGCGGCGCTCTTACAGACTGCCGACTGCATCATCTATGCCGGCAGCCTTGTCAACCCTGCACTTTTGGGGCTCGCTAAAGCAGATTGCACGATCTATAACAGCGCCAAAATGACGCTGGAAGATGTGATCTCCGTCATGCGCGAGAACGAAAAGAACAACAAAACAACAGTTCGTCTGCACACAGGTGACCCGTGCCTTTACGGCGCAATCCGCGAGCAAATGGATAGGCTTGATGCAGAAAGCCTTCCCTATGACGACACCCCCGGTGTCTCCAGCTTCTGCGGCGCGGCGGCAGCTTTAAACGCAGAATATACGTTGCCGTCTGTCAGTCAAACGGTTATCATCACGCGCATGGAAGGCCGCACGCCCGTGCCGGAAAAAGAAAAGCTGCAAAGCCTCGCCGCACACGGCGCGACCATGGTGATTTTCCTTTCAATCGGTTTGGTCAATCAGGTGCAGCAGGCGCTTTTGCAGGGTGCTTATACGGCTTCCACTCCCGTGGCAGTCGTCTACAAAGCCACGTGGCCGGAGGAAAGAATCGTGCGCTGCACTGTCGGTAATTTGGCCGAAAGCGTGCATAAAGCGGGCATCACCAAAACGACGCTTATTGTCGTCGGAGATTTTCTCGGCACACGATACGACCGCAGTAAGCTCTACGATCCCACATTCACGACGGAATATCGGAAAGGCAGCAAAGCATGAGCTGCGCATATATCGCTTTCACCGAAACCGGACTAAAACTCGCAGAAAGGCTGGCTTTTTCACATCCGGGCAGCATCAGTCGCGGCGGTAAAAACGGCGTGAAATTATCCGAGTGGACGGCCGAAAACTTTCAAAAATCCGATGCACTCATCTTCATCGGCGCTGTCGGCATCGCCGTGCGCGCCATTGCGCCGCATTGCAAAAGTAAGGCGACCGATCCTGCTGTGATTGTGCTCGATGAGCGCGGTCGGTTTTCCATTCCGATTTTGTCCGGTCACCTCGGCGGCGCAAATGACCTTGCCAAGAAACTCGCGAGCATCTGCGGCGCAGTGCCGGTCATCACGACCGCGACCGACATCGAAGGCGTGTTCGCCGTAGACGAGTGGGCGAAAGCGCAGAACTGCCACGTGCTCGAGCCTGGGCGTATCAAAACCGTCAGCAGCACACTGCTCGCCGGTAAAGTGGTTTATTATGATTCGCAGTGGAAAATCACAGGCACTCAACCTAAAAATGTTTCCCCGGCAGACGAGAACCATCAAGCCGATTTTTCCGTAACACTCTACCCGCAGAGTGATGCGCTGCACCTCGTTCCAAAAATCTGCGTGCTTGGCGTCGGCTGCAAACGCGGCACATCGGCTGAACATATCGAAGCAACATTTAAACAATTTTGCAAAAAAACAGGCTGTGCACCGCAAAGCATCTGTGCGTGTGCGAGCATAGACCTCAAAAAAGATGAACCGGGACTTTTGGAATTCTGTCAAAACCATGATTTTAACATCCGTTTTTATACAGCCGAGGAGCTCAAAAAAACGTCCGGTGAATTCACATCATCTTCATTTGTGCAGCAGATAACGGGCGTTGACAACGTCTGCGCCCGTGCGGCCGTACTGGCGTCGGGCGGCGAATTGGTGATCGAAAAGCATATATACAGCGGCGTGACGTTCGCCGTCGCCGCAAAACCCTTTACCCCGGATTGGAGCGTGTAAAATGAAGCGAAATCTCGTTTATGTCGTGGGCCTTGGCCCCGGCGACCCGCAGTTTTTGACCGCACAGGCGAAAACGGCGCTCGAAAACGCCGACGTACTATGCGGCTACACCGTCTACATCGATCTTATCCGCTCGTTTTATCCCGAAAAAGAGGTGCACGCAACGGGCATGACAAAGGAGATCGACCGTTGCCGCTGGGCGCTTGAGACCGCGCAAAGCGGCAAAACCGTGGCGCTTGTCTGTTCGGGAGATGCCGGCGTATACGGCATGGCGAGCCCGATTTTGGAACTTGCACCCAATTACCCGAGCGTCGAGATCGAGGTCATTCCGGGACTTACGGCGGCGCTCAGCGGCGGTGCGGTTTTGGGCGCACCGCTTGCGCATGATTTTTGCGTAGTTTCCCTTTCCGACCGACTCACCCCATGGGAAATGATTGAAAAGCGCCTTGCCTGCGCCGCCATGGGCGATTTCTGCGTGGCAATCTACAACCCGTCCTCGAAAGGTCGGCCCGATTATTTACAGCGTGCCGTCCGCATTTTGCTCCAAAACGGTAAATCGGAGGAGACCGTCTGCGGCATCGTACGCAACATTGGCAGAGAGAGGCAGCAAAGTGAGATCATAACGCTCCGCGAACTTGAAAACAAGCAGGTCGATATGTTCACGACTGTATATATAGGCAACAAAACAACAAAGAATATCGAAAGCAAAATGGTAACGCCAAGGGGGTATCGCACGGTATGAAAGCTGTGGTGTTCAGCGGAACGACAGAGGGCAGACAGTTTTCGAAAATTTTGGCAAACCTCGGCGTAGAAGTTCTTGTCAGTGTTGCAACAGAGATCGGTGCAGAAGAACAAGACGAGAATGAAAATATCACAATTCATGTAGGTAGATGCACTGCCGCAGAGATGACGAAACTTTTGCACGGCGCGTCAATCTGTGTGGACGCAACGCACCCCTATGCAACAGAAGCCACGCGCACCATTTGTGAAGCGTGTGAAACGACAGGCGTTGAGTACCATCGATTGCTCCGTACCGAAAGCGAATTGCCGAAGAACAGTATCGTGTTTGGAACGGCAGCAGAAGCGGCAGAATATCTCGAAAGTACTGCCGGGAATGTCTTGCTCACGACCGGTGCAAAGGAGTTGTCTGCTTTTAAAAATCTAGATATAAAGCGGATTTTTCCACGTGTGTTGCCCACACTCGACGGTATTCGCGCATGCGAAGCCCTCGACATTCCGCACCGCAACATCATCGCCATGCAAGGCCCGTTTTCACTTGACCTCAACCGCGTGATCCTTGAACAATTCAACATTCAATGGCTCGTTACAAAAGACGGCGGCGCAGTAGGCGGCTTTATGGAAAAAGCAAAAGCCTGCGAATACTGCGGTGCACGCCTCCTTGTACTGCGCCGCCCGCGGGAGAACGGGGAGACAGTTGAAAGTATCCTTGAAAGGTGTAGAGAATTGCTATGAAAATCACTTTAGTCGGCATGGGAGGCGGCACAGTCGACAGCGTAACAACGCAGGGAGCAGAAGCTTTGCATGAAGCCACACTCATCATCGGCGCAAAGCGTTTACTCGAAAACTTGCCGGATTTCTGTACACAAAATCGTATCGCAATGTATAAAATCGGTGAGATTTTATCCGTGCTTGAAACAACAAAAGAACAAAATATCACACTTATATACAGCGGTGACACCGGGTTTTATTCCGGCGCCTCTGCACTGTGCCGCGTGCTCGATGAACGCCACATCGGATACACCGTGATTCCGGGCGTTTCCAGCGTACAGTTGCTTTCTGCTGCCATCCACGAACCGTGGCAGAACTGGAACCTCGTCTCCGCGCACGGCTGTGCATGTGACCCTGTTGCTGCGTGCAGCATGGGCAAGCCTACATTTTTCTTAACGGGCGGTGAAGTAACTCCCGCGGTGATTTGCGCGAAACTCACCGAAGCCGGGCTGGGAGACGTGCAGGCGGTTGTCGGTGAAAATCTCGGTACACCACAGCAAAAAATCAGTAAGAATGCAGTACGAAAAATATCTGAAAGTGCTTTTGCACCGCTATGTGTGCTTCTTGTAGAGTCGTGTGAAGTACCCGTGCAGCGTGTGCCGGGTTTGCCGGATGAAGTCTTCATCCGCGGCAAAACACCCATGACAAAGCAGGAGGTTCGCGCCGCAGCACTCGCAAAGCTTGCCGTTAAACCGACCGATATTCTCTGGGACATCGGCGCGGGGACCGGCAGTGTCAGCATAGAAATGGCGCTTGCTGCGCCGCTCGGATACGTGTATGCCGTGGAGTGTGACGCAGCCGCCTGTTCGCTGATAAAACAAAACCGAGACAAATTTCATGTACATAATTTGACACTTGTAGAGGGCAAAGCGCCGGAAAAATTAACGGGTCTTCCTGCACCGAATGCCGTGTTTATCGGCGGCAGTAAGGGCAATCTGCCCGAGATCATCGATGCTGTATTGACCGCAAACCCGAGTGCTCGCCTGTGTGTTTCCGCTATCGCGCTTGAAACGCTGCAAACGGCGCTTTCATCTTTTTCAACCCATGGCATGACTGCGCAAATCACACAAATTGCCATAAGCCGCAGCAGTTCAGTCGGTAATTTGCACCTGATGAAGGCGAATAATCCCGTTTTTTTGATTGTGAGGGAATGACATGCTGCAAATGCTCATCTCCGCGCAGAACTCCGGCAGCGGCAAAACGACCGTCACCATTGCGCTGCTTGCGGCGCTCAAAGCCCGCGGCCTCAATCCCTGTGCGTTTAAATCCGGGCCCGATTATATTGATCCCATGTTTCACCGCAGCGTACTCGGCGTTGAAAGTCACAATCTTGATTTGTTTTTCTCAAAGCTGCAAATAGTGCAAAATTTATATAATAAAAGCGCAGCCGATCACGGTGCTGCTATATGCGAGGGTGCTATGGGGTACTATGACGGCCTCGGCGGCACAAGCGACATCGCAAGTGCGTGGCATTTAGCCGATACGTTGAATCTACCCGTCCTGCTTGTCCTGCGTCCGAAGGGTGCAAGCTTAACCCTTGCAGCGCAGATACGCGGCTTAATGTCCTTTCGCACACCGCACCATATCGCCGGTATTATACTGAATGACTGTAAAGAAAATTTGTACCGTATTTTAGCACCGATGCTCGAAAAGGAGACAGGTGTGCCTGTTATCGGCTATCTGCCCCCAATGCCCAAAGCTGCGATCGAAAGTCGGCATCTGGGGCTTAAAACCGCCGGTGAGATTAAAAATCTGCAAAAGAAGATCACACTTTTGCATGAGACGATGGAAAAGACGGTCGATTTTGAAAAACTCTTTAGCGTCTTTGCGTGTCCGGCACCCAAAGTACCGAAAGAGGAATTTCCGATTCCTAATGTGCGCATCGCCGTTGCCAGGGATGAAGCCTTTTGTTTTACATATACCGAAACGCTTGAAGCGTTCAAAGAAGCCGGCGCAGAACCTGTCTTTTTCAGCCCATTGCACGATAAAAGCTTGCCTCAAAATATCAGCGGGCTGTATCTGCCCGGCGGTTACCCGGAGCTTTGCGCAAAGGCACTCAGCGAAAATACCGAGATGCTTTTGTGCATCAAAACCGCAATCAAAAACAGTTTGCCGACTGTGGCAGAATGCGGCGGCTTTTTGTATTTAGGTCAAACACTTGAAGATGTAAACGGCGACAAATACCGTATGGCAGGCGTTCTGCCCGGCGAAGGTTTCAAGGTTGGCCACCTCGTGCGCTTCGGTTACGCGACGCTTACTGCGAAGGAGAACAGCATGCTGCTAAAAAAAGACGAGTTGCTTCCTGTGCACGAATTTCACCACTGGGATTCCAACGAAAACGGCATAGCGTGCACAGCGACAAAGCCGAACGGCCGTACGTGGGACTGTACTTTTGCAAACGAACATTTTTATGCGGGTTTTCCGCATTTATACTGGGCGGGCACGCCGCTGCCGCAGCGCTTTGCGGACGCCGCCCGCCGCTACATGAGGGACAAAATATGACGGAAACAGAACTTAAAAACCGGCTCAAAACAATCACGCAGCCGGATGAAGCCGCGCGCAAAGCCGCCCACGCGCATTGGGCGTCGCTTGCAAAGCCACTCGGCGGGCTTGGCGATCTCGAACCGTTATTAGAAGATGTGGCTGCGCTTACAGGTGTGCCGCAGTTCGATTTTTCAAAGCGCGCGGTATTGGTGCTGTGCGCGGATAACGGCGTCATCGCGCAGGGCATCAGCCAGTCCGGCAGCGACGTGACGCGCGCCGTTTTGCAGAATCTTGCGCAGCGCAAAACAAGCGTCTGCAAAATGGCGGAAACGGTGCACTGCGGTGTGATTCCCGTCGATATGGGCATCGCGGGAGCGCCCGTGGACGGTGTGAAAAATTGCCGTGTGCGTGCGGGTACGGATGATTTCACCGGCGGACCTGCTATGACCCGCGAGGATGCTTTAAAAGCCATCGAGACCGGCATCGAGCTCGTCCGCGAGCAGAAAGCGCAGGGCATAAAGCTCCTCGCGACCGGCGAAATGGGCATCGGCAACACGACAACCTCTGCCGCCGTGAGCAGCGTTTTGCTCGGCCGTGCGCCCGAAGAAATGACCGGCCGCGGCGCGGGACTCTCCAATGACGGTCTGCGCCGCAAGATCGAGGCCATCTATAAAGGCATTGCGATCAATCATCCCGAAAAAGCCGATGTGATCGGCGTGCTGTCGGCGCTCGGCGGCTTAGATATCGCCGGGCTGTGCGGCGTGTTTTTGGGCGGTGCTCTGGAGAATATCCCTGTCATTATCGACGGTTTCATCAGCAGTGTGGCGGCGCTTTGTGCAGCACGGCTGTGCCCGACGGCGACTAAGGCCATGTTCGCAAGCCACGTTTCGGCGGAGCCCGCGGCGCGTATCGTTTTGGAAGCGCTCGGCAAAAAGCCGCTCATCACGGCGAATATGCACCTCGGCGAGGGCACCGGCGCGGTCGCAAGCCTGCCGCTGTGGGACATGGCACTCGCGGTCTACGACAACTGTTATTCGTTCACGGAGGGCGGCATCGCGCCGTACACCCCGCAATGCTGACGCTCGTCATCGGCGGCGCAGCAAGCGGCAAAAGCGCCTATGCAGAAAGCTTGACCTTAAAGCTCCCGCTACCGCGTTACTACGTCGCCACCATGCAGGTATGGGATGAAGAGTGCGCCAAACGCGTCGAAAAGCACCGCGCCATGCGAAAAGAAAAACAGTTTGAAACGATTGAATCACCTATCAGTATTGATAAAATCAGAATACCAAATCGCGGAATAGTTCTGCTAGAAGACCTCGGCAACCTGACCGCAAACGAGCTGTACGATCCGAAAGGTGCGGGGGTCAATACCGCAGAAGCCGTTCTGTATGGCGTTGAAATACTACATAAACAATGCGAACATCTGATTGTTGTCGGCAACGAGGTGTTCAGCGGCGGTGCAGAGTATGCCGACGAAACAGATCTGTACCTCAAAGCGCTGGCGCAGATCCAAAACGGCATCGCCGCCCGCGCGGATCACGTCTGCCGCGTAGTGTGCGGTATCCCGGTTTATTACAAAGGAGGGGGAAAGGTATGACGATTTTGCAGACGATTGCCGTGGCGTTCGCTATGTTTTCGGCGATTCCAATGCCACAGTTCGAATGGAGCCAAAAGAACATGCGATACGCGCTGTGCGCATTCCCGCTCATCGGTGCAGTGTGCGGCGGGTTGTGGTGCTTAGCCGGCGTCCTGCCTGTGCCGGAGCTCGTCCGCGCAGCAGGCTTTTGCCTTGTGCCTGTGCTCGTCACCGGCGGCATCCATCTGGATGGCTTCGCCGACACATGCGATGCGCTCTCAAGCTACGGTGATGCGGAAAAGAAGCTCGAAATTTTGAAAGATCCACACTGCGGTGCATTTGCAGTTATCCGATTATGCACATATTTCATATTGTATTTTGCGCTCTGTGCTTCGGTGAAATTTACGGTACGTTTCGGTGTGATCTGGATATTGGCACTCACCTTGGAACGTGCGTTTTCCGGTCTCGCCGTGGCATCATTTCCCATGGCGAAAAACACCGGTCTCGCGCATACGTTCTCGGAAGCCGCAAACCGCATAACGGTGCGCCGCGTCTTGATTATTTATACTGTCGTGCTCGGTGCTGCGATGATCGTGCTCGGCGGCTGGGCGGCAGTTTTGGCTGTTTTACTTGTCTTTCGGCGGTATTACGCAGTGTCGAAAAAGCAATTCGGCGGCATCACGGGCGACCTTGCCGGGTGGTTCCTGCAAAGGGCAGAGCTCGCCATGTTGGCAGCGCTCGCCGTGTGCCAGTGGGGAGGAATTTTGTAATGGTGTTCATCACAGGTCCGCTTTACAGCGGCAAGCGCACGTTCGCGCAAAAGCTCGGCGGTACATGCTGTTTTGAGGTGCAAAAGCAGGCCGAAACGACGGAAGACCTCGAAGCACTTGCTAAAATACTTTCTGAAAAATACGATATTATCACCGCAACGGAAGTCGGCGGCGGTGTTGTGCCCGTTGATGCCACAGAGCGCGCAAACCGCGAAAAAGCCGGCCGCTTGGCATGCCTGCTCGCCGCACGTGCCGATTGTGTTGTGCAGATGTTCTGCGGCATTCCGACCGTCTTGAAAGGGGAATTGCCCAAATGAAAATTTACCTTTTGCGCCACGGTGAAACCGCCTATAATGTGGATTACCGCTATCAGGGCGTGACGGACATTCCACTCTCACCGGCCGGGCTTGCGGCACTGAAGCAGGCGGACTTTTCGCCCAAAACCGTTTTTGTCACGCCGTTAAAGCGCACAAAACAGACAGCGGAGATTTTATTTCCGACTGCCGAGTATATCCCCGTAAACGACCTCGGCGAGATGAATTTCGGCGTATTTGAGGGACGTAACTATAAAGAGATGGAGCACGATTCCGCCTACCGCGCATGGGTGGATTCTAACTGCGAAAGCACCTGTCCCGGCGGCGAGTGCAAAGCGGATTTCAGCGAGCGTGTTTGCAAAGCATTTGAATCCCTGCTAAATCAATCTATTCAAAACAGTGAAGACATGCTCGTTATCGTTGCGCATGGCGGCACGCAGATGGCCGTCATGGAAAAGTACGCTGTGCCGCAGAAAAATTATTATGAATGGTGTGCGCCGACTGCCGGCGGCTATGTGCTCGATGCCCGCGATTGGCAGGAAAAGCACGTTTTGCATCTCATCGGGACCGTGCAGTACACAAAGGAGGCCACATGCTGATTTTCTTCGCCGTCCTCGGTGGATTCATTTTAGACGCAATCTTCGGCGACCCCCTGTGGCTGCCGCACCCGGTTGTATATATGGGGAAGGTTATCTCCTTTTTAGATCGAAGCTTGCGGAAAATTTTACCGAAAACACCGCGTGGCGAGCGTATCGGCGGCGCAATCACCGCATTCATCCTGCCTGTCGGCACATTCCTGCTTTCCGGCGCGGTGTGCTTCTTCTTTTATAAAATTCACTGGGTGTTCGGACTTTTGATTCAAATGTTCTGGTGCGCGCAGTCACTTGCCGCAAAGGGACTTGTGCAGGAGAGCCGCAACGTCTACAAGGAGCTCAAAAAGAACGACCTCCCCGCCGCGCGCAAGGCCGTCTCTCGCATTGTCGGGCGTGATACCGACGCGCTTTCCATGGAGGGCGTGACAAAAGCCGCTGTGGAGACCGTTGCCGAAAACGCCGGTGACGGCGTGATCGCGCCGCTTCTTTGCATGCTCATCGGCGGCGCACCACTTGCGCTGACCTACAAAGCCATCAACACGATGGACAGCATGCTCGGCTACAAAAATGAAAAGTACATAAACTTCGGGCGCGTGCCCGCAAAGCTTGACGATGCCGCAAACTACATTCCGAGTCGTATCGCGGCACTTTTGTGGGTGCTCGCGGCGAGGTTCACGGGAAACAGCGTCAAGGGCGCGTGGAAGATCTGGCGGCGCGACCGCCGAAATCATGCAAGCCCCAACAGCGCGCAGACCGAAAGTGCCTGCGCCGGTGCGCTCGGCGTGCAGCTCGCCGGGCCCGCATATTATTTCGGTGAATACTATGATAAGCCGACGATCGGCGACCCGCTGCGCCCGGTCATGCCGGAGGACATTTTGAAAGCCAACCGCATGATGTACGCAGAAAGCATTTTGGCACTCGTGCTCGGTCTGCTCGTTCGCGCGGCATTCGTCTTACTGTAAAGGGGGAGAGAATATGGAACTCACACACGGCGGCGACTGGGCGGGCTACCGCGCAAAATTCGGCCACGATGCACTCGATTTTTCCGCGAATGTCAGCCCTCTCGGTTTGCCGGAGGGCGTCGCACTGGCAATCGTAAACGCACTGCCTACCGCAGACCGCTACCCCGACCCGCTTTGCAGAGAGCTGCGCCAAAAGCTCTCCGCAAGCGAAAACGTACACGAAAACCAAATTCTTTGCGGCAACGGCGCGGCAGACCTCATTTTTCGGCTCGTGCTCGCGAAAAAGCCGCGCCGCGCATTATTGCCCGCGCCGACTTTCGCAGAGTACGCGTCCGCACTCAAAACCGTCGGCTGTGAAGTCGAATATTTCTTTTTAAAAGAGGAAAACGATTTTGAAATCACCGAAGAGTTGCTCTCTGCTCTCCATGAAACCATCGATATGGTGTTCTTATGTCAACCAAACAACCCCACCGGGCAGATCGTTACGTCGAGTTTTCTCGAAAAACTCCTGAAAAAATGCAGGGCGTGTCATGCAACGCCCGTCATCGACGAGTGTTTCCTCGATTTTCTCCCGGAGCACGAAAGCCGGACTGCAAAGCGCTTTTTAGCGCAGTTCCCCGAGCTTGTTATTCTGAAAGCTTTCACAAAATTATACGCCATGGCGGGCGTGCGGCTCGGTTATGTACTCAGCGGAGATGAAAAATTATTAGAAAATATGCGCGAAGCGGGGCAGCCGTGGGCAGTCTCGTCACTCGCACAGGCGGCAGGCGTCGCGGCGTTAGATGAAACCGAATATGCCGACCACGTGCGAAGCTTAATCGCACGGGAGCGTCCCAAAATGATCGCGTCCCTGCGTTCGCTCGGCTTGCGCGTCTTGGAGGGGCAGGCAAATTTCCTGTTATTCAAAGCGCCGGAAGATTTCGGCGAGCGACTAAAAGAAAAAGGCGCTGTCGTGCGCGGCTGTGCAAACTACCCGGGGCTCGATAACACCTGGTACCGCACCGCCGTGCGCACGCCGGAGGAAAACGAAAAGTTACTGAAAATCATGCGGGAGGTGCTGAAATGAGCGAAAATAAAAAAGCCAAGTGCATCATGGTGCAGGGCACGATGAGCGGCGCGGGCAAAAGTTTATTATGCGCGGCGCTGTGCCGTATTTTCGCGCAGGACGGTCTGCACACCGCACCGTTCAAAAGTCAAAATATGGCGCTGAACAGCTTCGTTACCCGTGACGGCTTAGAGATGGGCCGCGCACAGGTCGTACAGGCGCAGGCGGCGGGTGTGGAGCCGGACGTGCGCATGAACCCCATTTTGTTGAAGCCGAGCAGCGATGTCGGAAGTCAGGTCATCGTGAACGGCGAAGTGCGCGGCCAGATGAAAGCTTCGCAGTATTTCAAGATGAAAAAATCACTCATTCCCGATATTCTGCGCGCCTACAACAGCCTTGCAGAAGATTTTGACGTTATCGTCATCGAGGGCGCGGGCAGCCCGGCGGAGATCAACCTGAAAGCGGATGACATCGTGAACATGGGGCTCGCAAAGCTTGTCGATGCGCCCGTTCTGCTCGTCGGCGACATCGACCGCGGCGGTGTGTTCGCGCAGCTTTTCGGCACCGTAGAGCTGCTGGAGACGGACGAGCGCGACCGCATCAAGGGGCTTGTCATCAATAAATTCCGCGGTGACGTCGAAATTCTCCGCCCCGGCCTCTCCATGCTCGAAGACAAAACGCACCTGCCCGTTCTGGGCGTCGTGCCGTATCTGCGCGTCGATATCGAGGACGAAGACTCCCTTTCCGAGCGCCTTGAAAAAAAAGACGCCGTGCGTCCGCTGGACATCGCCGTCATTCGCCTGCCGCACATCTCAAATTTCACGGATTTTATGGTGCTCGAGCAGCACCCTTTAATGGATGTGCGCTACGTGCAAAACACCCGCGAGCTCGGCGCGCCCGACCTTGTGATTCTGCCCGGCACGAAAAACACGGTTGAGGATCTCCTCTGGCTGCGCCAGTCGGGACTCGAATCCGTCATCTTAAAGCTCGCCGCGAAAGAGACGCCGGTGCTTGGTGTCTGCGGCGGTTACCAGATGCTCGGTGAGACGTTGCACGACCCGGATGGCTCCGAAAGCGGTCGCCCGCAAACGCTGCGCGGCCTTAACTTATTGCCGACCGAAACAACATTCTGTGCGGAAAAGCACCGCGCGCAGGTCACAGACGAAGTCATCGCCGCGCCGTTTACAGGGGCGATGCTCACCGGTTACGAAATTCACACAGGCAATACGATCGTCCGCGGTGAGCCGTTCTGTACGCATATGGATGGCACAAAAGAGGGCTGCACAAATCAAAACGTCTTCGGCACGTATCTGCACGGTCTCTTTGACAGCGGCGAGCTGACCGAAAAGCTTGCGGAATACCTCTGCACCTGCAAGGGGATAGACCCTGCAGCCGCCGTGCCTGTTTCCATGGAGGAATATCGCCGCGAGCAGCTCGACATTTTAGCCGACGGCGTGCGGAACAGCCTCGATATGGATGCCGTGTACCGCGCCATGGGCATGGAAAACCCGAGGGGGGGCAAAGCATGATCCCGCAGCATCATCTGCCCGCCGATATTGAGCGCACCAGCATGCAGATTATCGCAAAAGAGCTCGAAGAAAGGCATATCCGGATACCAAGGGAAAATCTTGCCGTCGTCAAGCGTGTTATTCACACCACGGCGGATTTCGAGTACGCCGAAACGCTGCATTTTACCGAAAATGCCGTGCAAAAAGCCATAGAAGCGCTGCATAACGGCGCCACGATCATCACCGATACGAATATGGCGCTCGCAGGTATTTCCAAGCCGGGTCTCAAAAAGCTGAATGGGGAAGCCCTGTGCTTTATGGCAGACCCCACAGTTGCCCAAAGCGCAAAAGAAAGCGGCACCACGCGCGCCGTCGCCGCCATGCACAAGGCTGCAAAAGAATACCCCGGCGCGATTTTGGCGGTCGGCAACGCGCCCACCGCGCTGTTCGCCATTGCCGAGAAGATCGAAAACGGTCTGCGCCCCGCGCTCGTCATCGGTGTGCCGGTCGGCTTTGTGAACGTCATCGAGAGCAAAGAAAACATTTTTGCCGTGTGCGAAAAGCATCATGTCCCCGCCATCGTCGCATTTGGGCGCAAGGGCGGCAGCACCATAGCCGCCGCCGTCTGCAATGCGCTCATATATTCCGCAGCCGAAATGCTCGACCCCACCGCCCGCGGCTGGAAATAATGCGGCCCCAAATTTTTTGTTGACACGATTTGTCGTTTATGATATACTCATATCGATTTTGAAAGACGAAGTGAGATGTAAGAGTTTTTCAAAGCAATTTTTACTTTTGGACCGCCCTTTTGGGCTAAGGCCATACGGACAGCCGGGTCCACTGCCGACCGGCAGCTTCGGCTGCCTTATTGACTGAGTTAAAAAGCTCAGATTTTATAAGATGGTTCCTTTGCAACCATGAAATTGCGCTAAAACGCAGACTTGTGAAACGTCAATAAGAGTAGTAAAAGTTTAATTGCTATATAGACTCTGAAACGCTCCGCTTTCCGGGATACCATGTTTTTATGTTCCGAGAACATGCGCCCAAAAAATAAGCGATTCAAACGCAAGTTCTGCACCTACGTGCCGGGCTTGCGTTTTTTGTTTTGCAAAGGGCTTTGAACGGAGGGAAAAGATGAACGAAAATGTAAAACGCGCAAAGCTCGACCAGCGCCGCGCACCAATCCATGAAGCGCTCGAAAAATTCCGCAACATGCGCGTGGTGCCGTTTGATGTGCCGGGTCATAAGCGCGGCCGCGGCAACCCGGAGCTGGCCGCCTTTCTGGGTCAGCAGTGCGTCGGGTTGGACGTCAATAGTATGAAGCCGCTCGATAATCTCTGCCACCCGGTGTCGGTCATTCGGGAGGCGGAGGAGCTTGCCGCCGATGCGTTCGGCGCGGCCCACGCGTTTCTGATGGTGGGCGGCACGACGAGCAGCGTACAGGCGATGATTCTCTCCGTGGTCAAACGCGGCGACGAGATCATTCTGCCGCGCAACGTACACCGCAGCGTCATCAACGCACTCGTGCTGACCGGTGCGATTCCGGTTTACGTCAACCCGCAGATGAACGACCGGCTGGGCATTTCGCTCGGCATGTCGGTCGCGGACGTGAAGGCGGCCATTGAGAAGCACCCGTCCGCAAAGGCGGTGCTCG